>Ga0213825_1003032_pt1 | contig 10306 bp, 9 predicted proteins | sample MC6MC0900MG_FD_179896 | JGI IMG/M metagenome (GOLD analysis project Ga0213825, IMG submission 179896) | Enriched soil aggregate microbial communities from Iowa State University, Ames, United States - MC6-MC0900-MG | ecosystem: Environmental > Terrestrial > Soil > Unclassified | place: USA: Iowa... | reverse complement strand
TGCTTCCAAGAGACGAGCCCATTCGCTTTAATCGTCTGCGAAGGAAGGTCTATTTCTATCAATTCCGATACCACTACGTTTACTTGTTCAGCCGTAAGCACTGGGGTGTAAAACCTGTCGCCTACAATTGGGACGACGTAACCGCCGAAGTTTACCGCGTCTACGCTCCCGGCCACGGCGGCCTTATCGAAAACGTCAAGCTGTCTGTCCGCAACCCGGAAACCAACGAAGTCATCGATCGCGTGGAGTTCGCCTCCAACCTATACAAGGGTGAAGCCTGTTGGGCCATCGCCCGGCTGTTCATGCAGCAAGGCCCCGAAGCCCTGCCAAATTTCGTGCACCCACCCCGCGACTGGAACGATGACGATGGCTTGAGCCACATGCATTGCCTGGCGCCGAAGGTTCATTGGCCGGAGGCCATAGATCGCGAATCCCGTACTGCACCCTCCGAGGGAGAATTCCAATGAACCCGGTTGTACTTGTAGGCCACCAACACAACTGCCCGCTGCATGGGGTTAACCAGGTAGAAAGCGGCAGCGCTACGTATACGTTTAACGGCAGGCCGGTCGCCAGGGTAGGTGACCGGACCACCTGTGGCGCGGTGATAGAGAGTGGGGCAGGGCATTTCCTGATCGAAGGTGGGGCGGTGGCCCGCAAAGGCGACCGGACGGATCACGGTGGTGTGCTTGAGGAAGGGGATGCTGGGTGGCTGCTATAACTTTAATCAAACATTGAAGTGGATGGCACCGGCTACGCCGGTGTTCGCGGCTAAAGCCGCTCCCACAGAAAGCGGGTCTGATCAGGACTCACGCTCTATCTGTGGGAGCGGGCATGCGCGCGAAGCAGGCAACGCGGTGGATGGCACGGGCTTCGCCCGTGTTCGCGGGAGCGCCCGCTCCCACAGTGATCGTGCAAGCTTTAAGCGCCATGTAAGACAGCGTGAGAGAGTTATTTTTCAGCTATCTGCTGGCGCGTTGATCTTTTTGCCGGGTTTCGCGGCAACTTCAAGTGCTTGGCCGTCCCGCTGTTTGCCTTGGCGGGCCAGGCCTTCGAGTTGCGGTATCAGCATGCCTTCCGGCAAATGCCGCCAGAACCGCCCGGGCATGTGCAGGCGCAGGGCATCGGGGTTGAGGCGGGCGGGGTTGAAGGTGTGGCGGTAGTAGGTGCGCCATAGTTCGGCGCCTGGGTCTTCAGCGTTGCGCGCCCATTGTTGCCAGCGCTCGGGGCATCGGCGTTGGTAATCGAACACCTGGCCGTCGAACCGAATGCCATCCTGTGGTGTGGCGATTAACCAGCGCAAACGCCCCAGGCGGTCAGCAAAATGTGGGCTGGCACTTTCCAGAATGTCATGTGCCGGTTCGTGGTACGCGACCAGATCAAGTTGCAGGCGTTCTGCCAACGCCTCTGGCAACGGTACGAAGCGCACAAACGCATGCAGGTGATGCGCCTCTCGGCTGACTTGCTTGATGCGCCGTTGCAGTTCACTGCCCAATCGGTCGCCCGCCAGCATGGCCGTGCGGTCACCATGGGCCACCCGCCAGAGCACTTCGTACAGCAGGTTCCAGCGTTGCTCGCCGCAGTAACGGGCAGCCTGTTCCAACTGGTTCAGCAGCGCGGCAGGCACCTTGGCGCGAAAAGGGCCAGGGCCTTCGGGGGGCGACGCAGGCACCGCCAGCAGATCTGCCATCGGGCCTTGTGACCAGGTGACTTGCGACGGGTCGATGCCATGCCCCAGCAACACGCGGGCCTGATCCCGCCAAGTGGCGAACCGGTCATCGCAGTCGAGCGCAATCATCCCCACAGCCCCATCTGCACCGGCGCTTGCGGCTCACGCAAACGCGCCCGCAGCAAGCCGCTGCGCAGCTCGGACTGAGCGGGGCGGTAATCGCTGGTGACGATGAACGGCCGTGCCTTGTCCAACACGCAGCGCAACTGGATCAGGTCGTCATAGCGGACGCGCCGTTCCCGGCGCAGCGCGACCAGGCGCTGTACGCTGCGCAGGCCGATACCGGGAATACGCGCGAGCAGCGCAGGCTCGGCGCGGTTTACATCCAGCGGAAAAATGTCGCGGTTGGCCAGCGCCCAGGCCAGTTTGGGGTCGATGTCCAGCGCCAGGTTGCCGCTCTGGCCCAGTAGTTCACCTGCCTTGTAGCCGTAGCCACGCAGCAGGAAGTCGGCCTGATACAGGCGGTGCTCGCGCAGCAGCGGCGGTGCAGCCAGGGGCACGCTGCCCGGGCTGTCGGGGATCGGGCTGAAGGCGGAATAGTACACGCGCTTGAGGCCGTAACCCTGGTACAGCGACTCGGCATTGCGCAGCAGGGTGCTGTCGTCGGTGCTGTCGGCGCCGACGATGACCTGGGTGCTTTGCCCGGCAGGGGTGAAGCGCGGGGCCTTGGGTTCGTTGGCCACGGCTTGCTGGCCCTGGTAAATGACCCCCATGGCCTGGCGGATGGTGTGCGCCTGTTTTTCCGGCGCCAGGCGCTTGAGGCTGGCGTCGGTGGGCAGTTCGATATTGACGCTGAGGCGGTCGGCCAGGCGGCCGGCCTCTTCGATCAGTAGCGGGTCGGCATCGGGGATGGTCTTGAGGTGAATGTAGCCACGGAAGTTATGCTCTTCGCGCAACAGCCGGGCAACCCGGATCAGTTGCTCCATGGTGTAGTCCGCCGAACGGATGATGCCGGAGCTGAGGAACAGGCCACTGATGCAATTGCGTCGATAGAAATCCAGGGTCAGGCGCACCACTTCCTCAGGGCTGAAGCGCGCGCGGGGGACGTTGCTGGAACGGCGGTTCACGCAGTACTGGCAGTCATACAGGCAGAAGTTGGTCAACAGTACCTTGAGCAGCGACACGCAACGGCCGTCGGGGGTGTAGCTGTGACAAATGCCCATGCCATTGGTGGCGCCCAGGCCGTCGCCGCCGCGCGAATTGCGCTTGGGTGCACCGCTGCTGGCGCAAGATGCATCGTACTTGGCGGCGTCGGCAAGGATGCCGAGTTTGGCGATGAGTTGCATGGGGCTGTCTCACTGTACTGAATATTCATACAGTATTTTGAGATGTGTCTGATTGCAAGTGGTTGTGCGCCAGCCATGCCCGACTAAATCCGTCAGCTAAGCTTGTGGCTGGACTTACGGATAGCAACGAGGCGCGGAAAAGGTTATGAAAATTACCCTGAAGCCGGAGCTGGCGCTGGCCGGGCTGGCCTTGGCCTTTGGCATGCTCAATGCCCAGGCCGCAGAAACCAGGAAGGTCGATGTGATGCTGGTAGGCGGCGGCATCATGAGTTCTACGCTGGCGGTCTGGCTCAACGAACTGGAGCCGGGCTGGTCGATGGAAATGGTCGAGCGCCTGGACAAGGTCGCCGAAGAAAGCTCCAACGGCTGGAACAACGCCGGCACCGGCCACTCGGCCCTCGCCGAACTCAACTACACCCCGGAAAAAGATGGCAAGATCGACATCAGCAAGGCGGTGGAGATCAACGAGTCGTTCCAGGTCACCCGCCAGTTCCTGGCCTGGCAGGTGAAGCAGGGGGTGTTGAAGAACCCGCATTCGTTTATCAACACCACCCCTCACATGAGCTTCGTCTGGGGGGACGACAACATCCGCTTCCTGAAAAAGCGCTACGAGGCGCTGCAGGCCAGCCCGTTGTTCAAGCCCATGCAGTACTCCGAGGACCATGAGCAGATCCGCAAGTGGGTACCGTTGATGATGGAGGGGCGCGACCCCAACCAGAAACTGGCGGTAACCTGGACGCCGATTGGCACCGACGTCAACTTTGGCGAAATTACCCGGCAGTACGTGGGCTATCTGCAGACCCGGCCGAACTTCGACCTCAAACTGTCCACCGAAGTACAAGACATCACCCGTAACGACGACGGCTCGTGGCATGTCGAGTACAAGAACCTCAAAGATGGCAGCAAGGCGGCCACCGACGCCAAGTTCCTGTTCATTGGTGCCGGCGGCGCGGCGTTACCCCTGCTGCAGAAGTCGGGCATCGACGAAGCCAAGGACTATGCCGGTTTCCCGGTCGGCGGTTCGTTCCTGGTTACCGACAACCCGGCTATCGCGCAGCGTCACATGGCCAAGGCCTATGGCATTGCCGCCACCGGTGCGCCGCCCATGTCGGTGCCGCACCTGGACACCCGGGTACTCGATGGCAAGCGCATGATCCTCTTCGGGCCGTTCGCCACCTTCTCGACCAAGTTCCTCAAGCAAGGCTCGCTGCTCGACCTGCTTGCCAGTACCAGCGTGCACAACGCCTGGCCGATGGTGCGGGTCGGGGTACGCGAGTTTGACCTGGTCCAGTACCTGATCGGCCAGGTGCTGCAATCCGACAATGACCGCTTCGAAGCGCTGCGCACCTACTTCCCCGAGGCGAAGAAGGAAGACTGGCGGCTGTGGCAGGCGGGCCAGCGGGTACAGATCATCAAGAAGGACGAGGCATTGGGTGGCGTGCTCAAGCTCGGTACTGAGGTGGTGATGTCCAGGGACGGTAGCATCGCCGGGTTGCTGGGTGCCTCGCCGGGTGCCTCTACCGCGCCACCGATCATGCTTGATGTGCTCAACAAGGTGTTCAAGGACAAGGTAGCAACGCCGGAATGGCAGGGTAAGATCAAACAGATCATCCCGTCCTACGGAACGCGCCTCAACGACCACCCCGACCAGGTATTGAAGGAGTGGGCGTACACCAACGAGGTGCTGCAACTCGATCCGCCAGCCGGCACCGCTACGCCGTAGCACGACGGGGGCGCAGGTTTTAACGAGCGACGGGCGCGTCTGCCCAGGCAAAGCGGTAGACGTGACCCGGGGCAGCGGTTTGGCAATGGCCGTTGTCGGCATCGGCACCCACCACATACCACTCGGCCCGCGAAATTTCGTTGAGGTAGGCCAGCTCCGCTGCGCCACCGCCCTGGGCGATCGACACCAGCAGGGGCACAAGCCACACCGCGCATCAGAAACCCAGCGCCACCCATAGGCACAGGAAGCTGTCGATCTGCCCGGTGCGCAGGATGCTGTAGCTCTGGTAGGTGGCCAGGAACAGCAAGGCGGCGATCACGCCGATGCGGCGGTTCCACAGGCGGGATGAACCAGTTGCCGCTTTGCAGCATTTCCAGGGCTGGTCGTTCTGGCCGTCTGGCCAGCCACTGCCGCAGGCCGCCTGCGCGGCACGCCACAGTGAGGTGCTCTGGCCCAGCGAGCGCTCGTGACGCAGTATGCGCAGTCGGGTGTAACCCTGGCTTTTCAGTTGGTGCAGCACGCTCAGAGTACGATCGCTGCTGCCGTCATCGACCACCAGTACTTCATAGTCTTCGGCGGCCAGTGCGGCGCGTATTTCCATCAACAGTGATGGCAGGTTTTCGACCTCGTTCCTGGCGGGGATCAGTACCGAGAGGTCAAGTGGATCTGTCATGAGGCTACCTGTGGTCTATTGTGAGTGCGCGGCTCAAACCCGGTAAAAATCCCGGTACCAGCCAACGAAAGCGTTAACGCCGTGTTCCAGCGATGTGTCCGGGGTGAAGTCGATCCAGCGCGCCAGCGAGCCCACATCGGCCCAGGTCTCCAGCACGTCTCCCGCTTGCAGTGGCAGGTAGTCGCGCTGGGCCTTGATGCCCAAGGCGTCCTCCAGGCACTCGACGAAATGCAGCAGCCGCACCGGCTGGCCGCGGCCGATGTTGAACAGCTGGCAGGGCGGTTGCCCGTGGGCAGGCTGTGGTGGCTTCAGGCGCAGGCGCAGGATGCTTTCGACGATGTCGTCGATGTAGGTGAAGTCGCGCCCCATCAGGCCGTTGTTGTAAATCTCGATCGGGCGACCTTCGAGCATGGCGCGGGTGAACTTGAACAGCGCCATGTCGGGGCGGCCCCAAGGACCGTAGACGGTGAAAAAGCGCAAGCCCGTGGTCGGTAAGCGATACAGGTGCGCATAGCTGTACGCCATCAGTTCATTGGCGCGCTTGCTGGCGGCATAGAGCGACACCGGCTGCTCGACCGGGTCGTCGACGCTGAACGGCAGCTTGGCGTTGGCGCCGTACACCGAGCTGCTGGAGGCGTAGATCAAGTGGCGCGGCGGCTGCTGGCGGCAGGCTTCGAGCAAATTGAGGAAGCCGACCAGGTTGGCCTGGCCATAGGCCCCGGGGTTGTCCAGCGAATAGCGCACCCCGGCCTGGGCCGCCAGGTGGATCACTTCACTGAACGCCTGCCCGGTGAACAGCTGTTGCAGGTCGACGCTGTTGGCGATGTCCAGGGGCTGGAAGCGGAAATTGGCGAAGCCGGACAGCTGTTGCAGGCGCGCCCGTTTCAGCTCGACGCTGTAGTAGCCATTGAGGTTGTCGATGCCGAGCACCTCGGTGCCAGCCTCGCACAGGCGGCGCGCGACGTGGAAGCCGATAAAGCCGGCCACGCCGGTAATCAGTACGGGCATGCTGGCTGCACCTGGCCGCGGCCGATACCGTAGTAAGTCAGGCCGGCAGCGGCCATGTGCTCGGGTTCGAACAGGTTGCGGCCGTCGAACACCACTCGATCGGCCAACTGATCCGGCACCTTGTCCAGATTCAGCACACGGTAGTCCTGCCACTCTGTGACGATGACCAGCGCATCGGCACCCTCCAGCGCATCGTCCTTGCACGGCACCAGTTGCAAATCGGCGCGCGGGCCGTAATGCCGCAGGATTTCGTCCATCGCCTGCGGGTCGTGGGCCTGTACTCGCGCGCCAGCAGCCCACAGCGCTTCCAGCAAGATTCGGCTGGAGGCTTCGCGGATGTCATTGGTGTTGGGCTTGAACGACAACCCCCACAGGGCGAATACCTTGCCGCGCAGGCCATTGGGATAATGCCGCTGGATCTTGCCGAACAGCCGACCCTTCTGATGTTCGTTGACCGACTCCACCGCACGCAGCAACTGCGGCTCGAAGCCTTCAGCTTCGGCGCTGCGGCGCAGGGCTTGCAGGTCCTTGGGGAAGCATGAGCCGCCAAAGCCGCACCCGGCGTAGATGAAGTCATAGCCGATGCGTGGGTCGGAACCGATGCCACGGCGCACCATTTCGATATCGGCCCCCAGGTGCTCGGCCAGGTTGGCGATTTCGTTGATGAAGGAAATCTTGGTCGCCAGCATGCAGTTGGCCGCGTACTTGGTCAGCTCGGCGCTGCGTGCATCCATGACCATGAGTTTTTCGCGGTTGCGGCTGAACGGCAGGTACAGCTCGCGCAGCAACTCCACTTCGGCCGGTTCGGCGCCGCCGATGATGATGCGGTCCGGACGCATGCAGTCGTCCACGGCCGAGCCTTCCTTGAGAAACTCCGGGTTGCTGATTACCTGGAAGCGAGCGGGGTCGGCGACGGCCTGGGCTATGCGCGACTTGATGCGGTGCGCCGTGCCGACCGGCGCGGTGGACTTGTTGACGATCACCCTGGCGCCGTCAGCATGTTCGAGAATGCTGTCGACCACGGCAAAAACCTGCTTCAGGTCAGCGCTGCCATCGGCTTGCGGCGGTGTGCCGACTGCAATGAACTGCAGCCTGGCGTAGTTGGCTGCTGCCTTGGCGTCGGTGGTGAAGCGCAGGCGGCCACAGGCCAGGTTTTTCTCCAGCATCGGCGCAAGGCCGGGCTCGAAGATCGGGCAATGGCCTTCATTGAGGGTGGCAACCCGCTCGGCGTCGACATCCATGCACAACACCGAGTGCCCCACCTGGGCCAGGCACACTGCCTGGGTGAGGCCGACATAGCCGGTACCGAAAACCGTGACTTTCATCTTTCCGCTCCTTGATGAGAAAGCTGAAAAAAAATGTCACAGTCTTGTTTAGGAATTGTTACCTGAATGAGGAATTCCGCCGCTATGTGGACGGGATCTCGTCGCGTATGTGCAGAAGATCTAGACTTACCGAGTGCTCGCGATAACGCGCTGTAGGGCGAGCACCAACCCTTGAACCGACCACCGCCTCCCCGGATCGGAGTTCCCTCGCTGGCGATGGCCTTCTTGCAGAGGAGGGCAGGTCATGGACGAGGCAAGGCTTCACGATTTCATGGGCAAGCTGGTGGGCGACATGGGTGCAGCGGCGACCCTGGCCAATGTCATCCTGGGCGACGAACTGGGGTTGTATCGAGCGATGGCCGATAGCCAGCCAACTACCCCCGAAGCGCTGGCGGAAAAAACCGGCTGCCATCCGCGGCTGGTGCGCGAATGGCTGAACGCCCAGGCCGCTTCGGGTTACATGGCACACGACAAGGGCTCTTTTGTGCTGCCCGAAGAGCAGGCCATGGCCCTGGCGCTGGAGGACTCCCCGGCTTACATGGCCGGTGGGGCTGCAGTGATCGCTGCGCTGTTCCATGACAAGGACAAGCTGGTCGCGGCCATGCGTGGCGATGGCGGGCTGGCCTGGGGGGACCACCACCCGTGCATGTTCAGCGGTACCGAGCGGTTTTTCCGGCCGGGGTACCGTGCGTTTCTGGTCGCTGAGTGGTTGCCAGCGCTCGAGGGTGTGGTGGCCAAGCTACAGGCGGGCGCCAAGGTCGCGGATGTAGGCTGCGGGCATGGCGCCTCGACGCTGGTCATGGCCCAGGCGTTTCCAGCGTCTACCTTCGTCGGCTACGACTACCACGGGCCTTCCATCACCACCGCCAACGATCGCGCGCGTGAGGCGGGGCTAGCAGAGCGGGTGAGTTTTCAGCAGGCCAGTGCGAAGGATTACCCGGGGCATGACCATGACCTGGTGTGCTTCTTCGATTGCCTGCACGACATGGGCGACCCGGTGGGGGCGGCCAAGCATGCCTATCGGGCGTTGAAGGCTGACGGCACGGTCATGCTGGTAGAGCCTTTTGCCGAGGATTCGCTGGACGGCAACCTGACGCCGGTAGGGCGCTTGTTCTATGCCGCGTCTACCTTCATCTGCACGCCGAATTCGCTGTCACAGGAGGTGGGCCTGGGGCTGGGCGCGCAAGCCGGCGAGGCGCGCTTGCGGGCGGTGTTCGAGGAGGCGGGGTTCAGCCGGTTCCGGCGTGCGACGCAGACGCCGTTCAACCTCATTCTTGAGGCGCGCAAGTAATGTGTAGTCCTGCACGGGCCTCTTCGCGGGCCTGCCCGCGAAGAGGCCACGCCTGGAAACGCAGAAGGGGCGCCATGTGGCGCCCCTTCTGTTTGTTACTTAGGCTTCAGCGTCCCAAGGACGATCGCCTTTTTCATCCTTGACGCGGGTTGGCAGGCCCATCACGTCCAGCGCCTTGAGGAACGGCTCGGCTGGCAGCTCCTCGACGTTGACCATGCGCTTGGCATCCCATTCGCCACGGGCAACCAGCAGGGCGGCAGCCACTGGCGGTACACCGGCGGTGTAGGAAATGCCCTGGCTGTCGGTCTCGGCGTAGGCTTCTTCGTGGTCAGCCACGTTATAGATGAACACTTCGCGCGGCTGGCCATCCTTGGTGCCCTTGACCAGGTCACCGATGCAGGTCTTGCCGGTGTAGCCAGGGGCCAGCGACGCTGGGTCTGGCAGCACGGCCTTGACCACTTTCAGCGGTACCACTTCCAGGCCTTCGGCGGTTTTGACCGGTTGCTCGCTGAGCAGGCCCAGGTTTTTCAGCACGGTGAACACATTGATGTAGTGTTCGCCGAAGCTCATCCAGAAACGCACGTTCGGTACGTTGAGGTTCTTCGAAATCGAGTGAACTTCGTCGTGGCCGGTCAGGTACAGGTTTTGCGAACCTACCACAGGCAGGTCGTCGGTACGCTTGACCTCGAACATGGTGTTGCTGGTCCACTGGCTGTTCTGCCAGCTCCACACTTGCCCGGTGAATTCACGGAAGTTGATTTCCGGGTCGAAGTTGGTGGCAAAGTACTTGCCATGCGAACCGGCATTGACGTCGAGAATGTCGATCGAATCAATGCTGTCGAAATACTGCTGCTGCGCCAGCTTGGCGTAGCTGTTCACCACACCCGGGTCGAAACCGACGCCGAGAATGGCGGTAATGTTCTTTGCCTGGCACTCTTCGAGGTGTTTCCACTCGTAGTTGCCGTACCACGGCGGGGTCTCGCAAATCTTGCCCGGCTCTTCGTGGATGGCGGTGTCCAGATAGGCGACACCCGTATCGATGCAGGCACGCAGCACCGACATGTTGAGGAAGGCGGAACCCACGTTGATCACGATCTGCGATTCGGTCTCACGGATCAGCGCCTTGGTTGCCTCGACATCGAGGGCATTGAGCGAGAAGGCCTGGATGTCGGCGGGTACCTTGAGGCTACCCTTGGCCTTGACGCTGTCGATGATGGCCTGGCATTTGGAGATGTTCCGTGACGCGATAGCGATACGACCCAGTTCGTCGTTAT
>Ga0213825_1003027_pt1 | contig 10314 bp, 9 predicted proteins | sample MC6MC0900MG_FD_179896 | JGI IMG/M metagenome (GOLD analysis project Ga0213825, IMG submission 179896) | Enriched soil aggregate microbial communities from Iowa State University, Ames, United States - MC6-MC0900-MG | ecosystem: Environmental > Terrestrial > Soil > Unclassified | place: USA: Iowa... | reverse complement strand
TTCAATTCTTCTTTGTTGAACGAAATGTCCTTAATTCTGTTGAGTACAATATTTGCATTCTGAATAGCCATATAGTGATCTCTCCAAACTGCCTCAATGAGGCCGCTTTGTGGTATATTGGTAAAATTGTCCAACATGCCATACTCGCCATTATCATTGGCAGGAGTTTCATCATAAGCGTCCTCACCGGGGATTTCACCAATGGCCAGCATGCCCAAGTTATAGATTCCTTTAAACTGTAAAGAACCATAGGTTGCATTTATCGCTTCTTCGATTTCCTTTTCATTTCGGTAAAACCGCTGCGCAACCTTCTCTGTTTCAGGATAGATCTTAAGTTCCTTTGTACAGCTCAGCATAGTAGCCGAACCAATCAAAAATATGTAGATTATTTTTTTCATCTCAATAAACTCCGTTCGTATAATTAATTTCTCTATTGACATTTCGTCTAAACGATGTTGTCATGGTTATCTCTAATAAATTGCTTTGAGTCCAAAAGTTATTGTCCTCGCAATTGGATAGTTTCCTCCTGTATTGTATCCTGATGTTAGAATATTTCCCATGGTGGTACCATCGGGATTCCAGCCCCTAAACCTGGTCTTTGTAAATAAATTTGTACCTGAAACATAAAGCTGCAGATCACTTAACTTTATCTTTTTCAAAAAGTTTGAATCAAAGGTATAGGCGAGGCGCACATTTCGTAACCGAAAGTAGTCGCCATTATTGCGTTGCACAACAACAGAACTGCGCACCAGCTTTCGACTATTGGAAAAGTTACCAAAATTAGGCTGCCCCAGAAACCCTCCAGGATTGTTTTCGGGATGATATCTGTTTTCAAAATAGTACTGCGAGGGAACAGCGAAGCCTTCGCCGGATTCAGTCAGTGAAGACATATCACCGTCCAGCAATGTCCGTCCATAAATACCGGCGAAATCAAAACTAAAGTTAAATCGCTTATATGTGATATCTGAGCCAAAACCATAAGTCCACTTTGGTGCATATGAACCTTTTGAGGTTTTATCCTCCTCATTGATCTTACCATCGTTGTTGACATCGATTACGCGATAATCCCCTGTCAGCGTTCCGTCGAGATGTGGCGAATTATCTATCTCTGCCTGCGTTTTATATACACCATCAACGGTATAGGCGTAGATCTCCGCAATAGAACCACCTACTTTAGTCACGAAATTTTGATCGACACCAGTGGCTATCTTGTTTTGACCCGGCCCTAACGCCAACACTTTGTTGCTATTACGCGTAGCATTGGCATTAAAACCAATAGCGACCTTACCAATCATAAAATTATTACCGGATAATTGAGCTTCAAAACCTTTGTTCTCCATTTCACCAACATTTGCAAGCGCCTCACTATAACCTGATTGAGCCGGGACAGGTACTTTGAGCAATAATCCTTTGGTATTCGTTTTGTAATAAGCCAGTGAGAGATTTAGCCTATTTTTTAAAAACCCTAGATCCAAGCCTATATTTTGTGCATTGGCAATTTCCCAACCAAGGTTGGGATTGGAAGATGTACTCGTAATATACCCTGGTGCAACCGTTGATCCATTGAGATAATCATAGTTGTATTTAGTATAGTCATTCACATTGGTAACCAGCGCGTAAGAACTATAGTTGCCAATTTGGTTATTTCCTGTCTTTCCCCAACTTAAAGCTAATTTGGCAAAATTTAGAAAATCATTTTCAGGAAAGAAATTCTCTTTGCTCATAACCCATCCAACGGATGCTGATGGAAAGTTTCCCCATCGGTTGTTTTCACCAAATCGAGAGGAACCATCACGGCGTAGCGCTAGCGAGACGAGATACTTCGCATCATAATCATATTGAATACGGGAAAGAAAGGATTCTAATGTCCACATATCAATCTTAGGAACTGATCTTGTTGCACTCGCCCCCGCAATGTTCTGGATATTGTCATCCGCATATCCTGTCCCCGTAGTTTTATTTAAATTGATCCGTTCTTTCTGAAAAGTATGACCTATCAACACGTTAAATGAGTGCTTTTGAATCCGGAAGTCATAATTCAAGGTATTCTCTACGAGATAATTATAAGTTGATATCCGAGTTTGTGTTCCATCTGCGTCCGGTCTGGGAGCAGGAATCCGGTATGCCCCTACACTTAAAGGATAATAGAAGTCGGCTAAATAGGAATCGTAATCACCACCTAGGCTAACACGGTATTTTACCCCTTTAATAATCTCATAATTGAGAAAGATATTACCAAATGTTTTGAACCGCTGGTTGAGGTTTTTGACCAATGTTGACGTCGCTAGCAAATTCTCCACGGGTGTACCATTAATCGCTACCCCTTCCAGAATACGTTGCTCTTGTACCAATTGGTCACTGATATTCAAACTGCCATCTGCCTTGTAAGGACTATAAAATGGGAAAGACAGTGGTATTAATCCCAAAGCGCCATCGCTTCTGCTAGATTGATCTCGTGCATTTTGGTGAGTATAACTTGGTTTGAGATGAATTCCGAAATCAAGTTTACTTGATATTTTGGTTTCCAAATTAACGGCAGCAGAATAGCGTTGCATATCAGACCCGATGACGACGCCTTTTTGGTTAAAATACCCGAGTGAGGTGTAGAACTTTGACTGTGCTCCGCCACCACTAATATTAACATTGTAGTTGGACATTGGTGCTGTTCGAAACGCTAAATCCATCCAGTCTGTATTTGTTAAACCTTGCTGACCGTCGAGATAAGGTCTTAGATAATCCAGCGAAAGCTCTCTCCCATCAATGTTCTTGCCATTGATTTTTTTCGTAACACGTACCGAATTTGGGTCAGAAGCACTGCGATTCCTTGGATCTTTGGATACATAGCCCCAATCTCGAGCTTCAGACAGGAATTGAGCCAACTGATAACCGTCCACAAGTTTTACGCCTGATGTCTGCTGCTGGAAACCGTAATAGGTATCAAAGCCTACTTTGGTCTTCTCCGCCCCCATCTTTCCCTCCTTGGTTGTCACCAGGATAACACCATTAGCAGCGCGTGAACCGTAAATTGCAGCGGATGCAGCATCTTTTAGAATATTGATACTTGCTATATCCGAAGGATTGATCGAATTTAATGTATTTCCTTCAGATAGCGGGAAACCATCAACTACAATCAAAGGACTTGCCCCAGCAGTCAATGTACCTCGTCCCCGAATGACAATTTGAGCGCTAGCTCCCGGTTGACCATCGGCCTGATTAATCACAACACCAGAAACCTTCCCTGCCAATTGTTGCTCAAAACTGGCCGCCGCAGTCTTCTCTAGGCTTTTGGCGTCAATCTTACTGACAGCACCTACGATTTTGGCCCGAGATTGCTCGCCATACCCAATCACCACGATTTCATCCAACAATCTATTTTTGGTATTTAATTTAATGTCAAGCTGATCTTGGCTCTCTATTGTTGTACGGAAAGTATCATAGCCCACATGAGAAACCATCAAAACTTTTTCTGGCACATTGGGCACAGCTAGCCGATAACTCCCATCTGCTTGAGACAATGTTTTAACGCTGCTATTTAGAAATTCTATTGTAACACCGCTAACAGGTTTGTTGTCTTGATCACGGATAACACCAACTAGGATGTGTTGTTGTTTACCTGTCTTCATCAAACGTTTTACCGTAAGAACCTTATCCTTAACAAAGAAATCCAGCGGAAAATTCCTTTTGAGGAAATCTATGGATTCATTCATCGTTTTAAACTGAAGGGCTGTTTCCTCCACATATAGTCCCTGCAGGTCACTTTCTACATAGTACACTTGGTAACCAAACTGCCTGCCTAAGTTGTTGATCGCGGAGCGTAAGGACAGTGATTTTAGCTTGGCCTGCTGACCAAAAGTGTAAGGGGCCGCATTTGTCGATTCAGGAAATGCGGACCAAAACAATGAAAAAAGTATAGCAGAGGCTATAAAACTGTTTTTTTTCATAAATTTGAAATGATTTGAAAATTGATTCTAGTTATTTGAATTGATTTATTCACCGGTAATGGCTGTTACCGGTGTTTTTTTATTTTAACCTATATTGTTGTTCATTAATTCGCGTCGGTTTTAGGTTTAATGGGAAAGATATAATCTGTAGGATATCCTCAAAATTACCACTGAAAGCACCACTCACAACTTTGTCCTTTAGGCTATCTGGATAAGCTATTTTCATCTGGTAAGATTCTTCCAGTTGTTGTAATACGATAGCTAGCTCAGTGTGGTCAAACTTAAAAGTTCTTTTAGCGGATGGTAGCATATAATGCTTTTGTGTCGATCCCGCTTTAAAACACCAGGCCTCTTCGGGCATTAAATAGGTTGTATTCCCGTCTTTATTAATCTTAACTTTTCCCTCAAATAATTGCACCCGATGGTCGGTATCCGTTTGAATAAGATCAAACTTTGTACCCAGCACTTCAACATCAAAATCCATTGCATCAATCTGAAAAGGTTTATTTTTGTCCTTAGCGATATCAAAATATCCCTTCCCTCTGAAAGCTACTTTTCGTATGCTACTCCCAAATTCGGTAGATATAGTCAGCTCACTAAAGGGTTCCATGATGATATGGCTACCATCTTTAAGGTATACAGTGTCACGATTGTTCATTGTCACAAAAGTGTACTGTTCTTCCACATTTTTGGGTTGGAATATAAACCACGCTCCTAACAGCAATACGGGAAGAATAAGTAGCATACTTTTCCTCTTTTTTCTTTTAGCCCGTTCCTTTTTCTGGATACGTTGATCAATGTTTTCCCATAAGGATTGAGATGTCTCCTGTTTCACGGAGGGGTCCTCCGAAATTGCATCCCAGATTTCTTTCGGATCTTTTTTTCCTTTTGCCATATCGTATAGATGGTATCTATAAACTATTACGTCTATACCCCTATATCGTACACCCCCTATTTAGAAAAAAATTAAAAATTAGCCCGAAGAAAAGTCATGGCTTTGTTGATCTGCTTAGCAACGGCTGTTTTGGATATTTTGAATTTATGAGCAATCTCACTGTAACTTAACTCATCCACAACACTATCAAGTACCATTATTTTTCGACGTTCTGGTAGAGCTGACAATAATAAATTCAGTTTGTCTACTTTAATCTGATAGGCAGATTCGTCAAACCTCTCTTCGATTTCTGTCAGCTCGTATGTGCTATCAAGGGAAGTAAATTGAACCTTTTGTTTTCTATAAAAATTGGCAATTTCCTGCTTGGAGGTTTTAAAAATTATTGCTTCTGGATTGGATACGCCATATAGCTTATGAACATAACGCCACAGATGAATAAAAACTTCCTGTACTACATCTGCAGCATCATCTTGGGATTCAATATAGTATTGAACGAATAAAAATACTTTCTTATGGTATCTATTAAATAGGTCTTTGAAGTACTCCTTCTTCATAACGATTTTTATTCAAATCAGACGAACGATGTCTAAAAGCTAACTCATAATTGGATAAGGTCTTTTACCTTTTATAGATAAATCTACAAAATTAGTAAGAACCCTACAATCCAAAATTGAATATTAAGTTGTTCCAATAAGTTCACCAGACAAAAATACAAAGCCTATCACCATTATATGAGCAAAGTAGCAGATTTCATAATTTCTTAACACGAACTTATATTTAAAACATAATATCCACCATAAAAATTGACAAGAAATATCTGTCACATTCGTATAGTAATATTTAGAGTTTATTCCTGGTGGAAGCTGGCTCTCGACTTATGTTTTTTTGTCAAGTATCCGATCAAATAGGTCCGAATATCTTTTGGAAGGCCACTCAGCGTAACTTTTAAGCTTTGGACAGGTTTACAGTCCTCTCCTTCTCCACAATAATAGTCTAGATGGAAGATAAAGTCCTTGTTTCCATAAATGACGATATAGGATACTTTCATATCATAGCTCTCGTATCCCCCACAGTAATAAAAAGGAATGATAGCCGCCTTTCGCCCACCAAGGTTCTGAATATGTATTTCTTCCTTTACGAAGTAGATTAACGACATTTGAGAATAGGGATATGTGTAGACCACCGATGTAGAACCTTTTTTGTTTTTCACACGCGCTTCGATCTGGGTGAGTACTCCATCAAATCTAGACGAATCAGCATTGCAGGGATTCGTAACTTTTACATGCAATGTGTTTTTTCCATATGCATCTTGATAGACGCGTTTCGTCACGATGGTATCAAAGACCTGCAGTTCCGAACCACCTCGAACGGTATCTTGCAGATACTTCTTCGAGGTTGCGAAACACGTAGTGGTAAAGAGAAGCAACACCATAAACATGATACAGCCAGAAATTGTGGCAATATACCCTCGAGGAATTGCTCCAACGGGCATATTATGTATTTTTATTGGTTTTGCCATGTGCATAGGTTCATAAAAAATGGTATCATTTCGTCTGTATAATCGAGCAAAATCTGTTCCAACATAGGGTCATTTTGCTGTCTTTGAGTTCGTGCTTGTACACGGTCAATTTTTCGATTATTACGATCAGCATCCGACGCATTTCTGATTTTGCTTTTCAATATATCTGCATCCATTTTTTTATATTATATCCTTTGAAATTGACAATTCACTAATTAAATATACATTTCAGATCTGAATATAATTATGTCATTTATTATTCGTGTTTAATGGATTTATATTCGCTTAAAAATTCTTTCGTTCTGTGATCCTCAGCTGAAAAATGGTCTCTCAAAACTGTACATTGGCTGCAACTTCGTATACCTTCTGAAATTAGACTATCCCATCACACTTACCACAATATCACCATAATTTCATGTTTACACTGCAGGATCAGATATTAGTCATCGTATATTGTTTTGGGTTGACGCCGAAATGCTCCTTGAATACTTTTGAGAAATGGCTGAGGTTGGTAAAACCGAGTTTATAACCAACCTCTGAAACGGAATACTTTTTTTCTTCCAGGAGAAGAGCGGCTCTTTTTATTCTGAACTTCTGATAATAACTAAATATACTGTCGCCGAAAATCTGCCTAAATAGTCGCTTTAGTTTAGTAGGGCTCATGGCCGCTTCAAGTGAGAGCTCTCCAATAATAGGAGGCGTTTCGAGGTGGTCAAGGATTTGGTCTTTTATTCTATACAGGATTGTGATATCGTGGTTGCTCAAAGCATACATACGTTTCTCATCCCGCTTTTCCAGTTCCATCAATAGCCTGCAGATCATTTCCTCCGCTTTGATTCTTCGAAAGAACAGTTCGAACGTTTCGTCAACGGTTTCCGATACAATCTCGTCGACCACTTTCTGCAAAGAAGGCGAAATGATCTGTTCAAAAAGATAAGGTTGTGTATTCTCGAGGAGGCTTTTTAAAACGGAAGACTGCGCTGATATGCTAAATAATTTACTCAGATAGCTGGCCTCTATTTCGATATTAATAGTTGACGTATTGGAATGGATGGAAATTATCTCATCTGTATTAATACGACTGGTTGCAATCAAAACGGTAGGTATTTCTTTGGGATTTGTTCCTATAGATAATGATCCAAGTCTGGGAAAGATGTTCTGGAACTTAAAAAATATAACCTTTTTTGCATCATCACGCTCTAGATTATCAATCACAACATCCTCATTCAACTCGTAGTTACTGATCAACATCCTCATATGTGCATTAAAAACAAACCCAATGCAGTATCCGTTTCCATACTCGTTGGGGATCTTTAATTTTCTTCTTTTAATTTCAGTTCCAAGGAAATAAGCCAGCTTTTGAAGAACAAGAGGAATTGTGTGATCATCTTTTTTCATAAAAGTCTTTTATAGCTATTTTTGAGTCTAATGTAATTATTTTATTCCTAAAATGACAGCCAATTTTGTATTGATCTTAAACAATACAAAAATTATGGTATTCAAAAATAAAAAAATAGCGATCATTGGTGCTGGGCCTGCCGGTCTTACATTGGCTAGATTATTACAACAAAATGGTGCAGATGTCACCGTTTATGAAACAGATAAAGATCCCCAAGCTAGGATTCAAGGGGGTACGCTTGATCTGCATAAAGGCTCAGGTCAAGAAGCATTGAAAAAGGCAGGACTGCTGGAGAATTATTATTCTTTGGCATTACCTATGGGAATTATTATGGCCGATGAAAAAGGGGCTTCACTTTTCACAAAACATTCTACTCCCGAAAATCAATACGACAATCCTGAAATCAACAGAAATGTTTTCCGGAAAATGCTATTAGAGAGTTTGACTGTTAATACTGTCGTTTGGGATAGCAAATGTACAAGACTTGAAGCTATAGACGGACAATTGCTAATACATTTTGAAACAGGCTTACAGGCAACAGCGGATCTTGTAATCGGGGCCAATGGTGGAATGTCAACAGTGAGATCATATGTTACTGACGCACAAGTTGAAGATACTGGAACCATAATCATTCAGGGAGATATTTCTGATCCCGAACATTGTATCCCGAAATTTTATCAGCGCTGCAATGGGCATAGACTAATGGTTGCCCATAAAGGAAACTTACTAGTGGTCAATCCAAACAATAATGGATTGTTGAGCTATGGTATCATTTTCAAAAAGCCCGCTGGATGGAACAATCATAAGGAAGAAGGATTTCAGGATCCAAACTTCGTCCATACTTTCCTTTTGGATAGACTTTATGACTGGGATAACCAATTTAAAGAGCTCTTCCTTTCAACATTATCCTTTAGTTGTCTTCCGACAAGAAAATTCTCATTGGACACTCCTTGGAAGAATGATCGTCCTCTCCCCCTAACACTTATTGGTGATGCAGCACATTTAATGCCGCCGTTTGCAGGAAAGGGTGTCAATACGGGGTTGTTAGATGCATTGATTTTATCTGAAAAACTCAGTGATCAATCTTTCACATCACTTGAGGTCGCCCTTAAGGCCTATGAAACAGAAATGTTCGTCTACGCGCGGGAAGCACAACAGGCCTCAAGCAGAAACGAAATTGAAATGCGCAAGCCTAACTTTTCTTTTAAACAGTTAATTCAATAAGAATACTATCACCTGTGTTACCACTATATTTAATTACTTTTGGTTCCGCTCCTGTAATTAAAGATAATTTCTATATAGCTCTTTCTGTCTTCATTTTATTTTGAAAAATACATACGATAGGTTTTAAAGACTAGACAATAATCCACTATTAAATCATTCGATACCTCATTAGGAATAATGGGTTTAATTATTGACCTATAATGGGTTCTTGGCAGTCACCAGCTATATATTTATTATTTTTCTCGTCTTTGAGATAGTCAACTTTGTTTGTTTTATGTTTATACACCAACTTGAATGTTCTTTTTTCAAATCTATCTTCTTTTTCAGGTGTAAAAATCAAAACATCCTTTTCTGTCTTATATGATCCATTGATAAATTGAATATTCTTTTCTTCTAGCAGAACATACCCTTTCTGTTCTGCTTCTTTCTTTTTTATCGGATCATAATTATAAGAGCTAATTACCATTCGGGCATTATCTCCCGCCCAACCATACTCCAATAAATTGCTGCTTACGTACAGTAACGAATCTTTCCTTTCTTCGATCTTATAAATAAAACATCTCTTCGTCTGTTCCATAACAATATCTTCTATTCTCTTCGCCTCGGGCATGGGATATTCCTTCTTTTTTATTGGTGGCGGAATAGTATTCTTATTCGGTTTTTTCTGCTGGCCAAAAACAAAAAAATGAGAAAAGGTTATTAATGCTATCAGAAATATTTTCTTCATTTACTCTAATTTTTAAAAATTGACTATTGTTATTCGTTAACCAAAAACTAAAATTTTCAATGTATTATCATTTCGAAAATAATGTTTCAATAATTAAATATAAATTATTATGTCCAAAAGCACTTGCTTCATTTAATATTCGCTTTGAGGGGATTTATATTCGCTTTGTAAATAAAACTTTGGTTTGAATATAGTCTTATAACATATATGTCTGCTGTTCCATTTCATGATCAGATTACCGGTAAACAGATATATTTTGATTAATATCTAAGATTCTTAGTTATATGATTGAAGTTGTAATTTTATGAAACTTTAAATATTCTATTTTCAAATGAAAGAAGAAAATATTAGTCAAACTGAGGCTTTGGTTGTAATTGATGTTCAGAACACTTTTGTTTCGGGTTCCTCGGCAATACCTGATCATACCAGATTAATTTCTGCTGTCGATCTATTACTTGATAAAGCAAGAATTGCAAAATGTCCTGTAATCTTTCTTCAAAATGACGGCCTTCCGGATGCGATAGACGCACCTTTTACATGGGGCTGGAATTTGTTCTTCTCTCCGCTACCGGAAGAATATGTAATTAGGAAACAGACAGATAATGGATT
>Ga0213825_1003022_pt1 | contig 10331 bp, 8 predicted proteins | sample MC6MC0900MG_FD_179896 | JGI IMG/M metagenome (GOLD analysis project Ga0213825, IMG submission 179896) | Enriched soil aggregate microbial communities from Iowa State University, Ames, United States - MC6-MC0900-MG | ecosystem: Environmental > Terrestrial > Soil > Unclassified | place: USA: Iowa... | reverse complement strand
AGGTGTTCGACGTGGTGGCGATGCGCGAGCTGGCCCTCACGCTGCAAAACCATGCCTGCCGCGAGCGCGTGATCGCCCTGCGCATCGGCGGTAACGATTTGATGAATGTGCTGTCGCTGCGCCGTTCGCGCCACTTCACGCTGTATGACAGCCCGATGGGTTACACCATCAAAATGCTGGTGGCGGTATTCGCGTCGCGCGATTTTGCGCTGACCGCGCCGGTGTGCGAGCACATCGACGATCAGCAGATTATGGATCAGGAACTGGCGCTGGATATCGCGCACGGTTTGGTGGGCAAAACCGCCATTCACCCGAGCCAAATCGGCAAGATTCAGGAGATGTTGATGGTTTCCGCCAGCGATCAAGCGGATGCCTTCCGCATCCTTAATTCAAGCCAGGCGGTATTCAAATCGCAGGGCGCGATGTGCGAACCGGCGACGCATCGCCGCTGGGCTGCCGCCATCCTGGCGCGCGCGCAGGAATATGGCATCGCACCCGATACCCGCTCAGACGGCGCGTTGATGTTGGTAACCTGACAAACCCCGCAGGGTGGGCATTCCTGCCCACCGCGTTACCACTGAATCACAAACCGGACGTAGGAATTTTCGGACCCTATTTACCTGATATTTAAATACCCTCTGATACTGTCGAAAACCGTTTGCCAGGAGGGCGATACCGACCATTGACCACTAACGCAGGCCTCAATCTACCATGCAACTCAGTACCCGACAGACACGCGTATTTATGCTCGCCTCACTGCTCAGCAGCGGCAAACCGGTCGCATCCAGCCGCATTCTCGCCTCGCTCGACTGTTCCGAACCCACGCTGACGCGCGCGCTAAAAGAGCTGCGTGAATCCTGGTCCGCGGAGATCAAATACAGCCGCCTCACCCACTGCTACCAACTTACTGAACCCGGCAAACTCGACAAGAAAAGCCTGCGCCATATTAATGAAGCGCTCAAACTTAATGCCGAACTGCAACAGAGCGAAACCGTCAGCCGGGTATTTCTGGATAAAGAGAAAAAGAAAGCGGTGTCGCTGTCGTTGCGTATGTCTGTTTTGAGGAAGATTGATCAAGTTGTGAGGCTGAGTGAAACGACGAGAAGTGATGCGGTGGAGATGCTGGTTGAGAGTGGGCTGGATGAGTTGATTGAGAAGTTAATGCTTAAAAAGAACGAGTTAAAACGGCAGTAATATTTCAGCAGTGGTTTAACAACGTTGAGTGGTGGGATGTATTGCCAACGCACTTCAGCGATACCAATCTACCTCAGGCCCTTAAATTTTTGCTGGACCTTATAGACCTTGCCAATGTCCCCTAACCTGCCAAAACTGTTAACGTAATCACGTTTCATCGATCGTTATTTTCATCCTCAACATTCACATCTTCGCACCACATGTTTACTCACGCAGAACAGCCTTCCCCTTTATTAAATTATCAAAAATCGTTCAAAATCAGAATGTAAAATAAAAAACCGCAGTTACTGAATCGCATTAGGATTACTAGTAATGTCGAGTGAAAATCCTTGCTTAAAATTGGAATCCTGTTTCACAAACTCAAATTGTTAGTTTGATCAACTATCACTCCTTGTAATATCCTCAGGGCCGTTGGTAGGTGGAGATCGCTCTTTCAGGGCAGCGAGTCCACCTTTGCTCGGCTAAGTAAGCAGCGTGAGCAACAGCCATTTCTCGATTGAAATCGGTAATTGGATTAATGGATTAACAATGTTCAGGCGTTACCAGGAAGGTGCCCATGACGTTTTCACAACACAACATCACAGCGAATACTCTCGATGAGCTGATGCAGGATACCTGGCTATTGGCGCTCGCGATCCGTAATGGGCAATCCATCACGGTTGATGATGCACTCTACCAGCGCTGCTTCAATACGATTCAACAGGTTCAGCATCACCTCACGACAGCGGGAGCATCCGCTTCTCTCTGCGAAGAAATCAAATTTGCGCACTGCGTCTTTCTCGACGAACTGATCATGACCATTCCGCAAGCTGATATCTCTGCCTGGTGGAAACGCACACCTTTGCAGGGGCACTTTCTCGGGCACCTCATTGGTGGTGAGCAATTCTTTGACCGCGTCAAAAATCTGCTTCGTGAACCTGCAACAGCTCAAGCCGCCATTAGCTGCTACTACAGAATGTTGCATTTGGGTTATGCCGGAAAATACCGAACGGAAGACGATGAGGAGCGCCAGTTGCTGATGCAGCAGCTAAAAGCGCTAATGCCGAAGCAGATTGGATCTGCCGACTCAGCAATAATTATCCAGCGCTCGAAACATAAAACATCTTTCTGGCAACGTTCTCCGTGGCTTATTCGCAGCAGTGTGCTGGTTGCCATTATTCTCGCCACTTTCATCATGAACGGTCATCTGCAATATCTGTTAGTCAAAGGGTAGGCTTCAGGCAAACAAATTTCAGGAAGGAATCTGTAAATGGGCAAGAGGGATTTTGTGATTACGGCTGGCAAGACGCCAATATACAGCCACTATCAACTGAGCATCCAGACGCTGAAAAATCAGCGTCCCGATATTCTTTTGTCAGTGCTGCGTTTTAGCGGTGAAGAGGCATTAAATTCGCCGTGGAAGTATAGTATTGAACTCACCAGTGCTACACGCGATATTCCCGCCGATATTCTGATTAACAGCACGGCCCAGCTATTGTTTTATCCTGACGGCCAACCCTGGCAGTCAGTGGAACCCCGCATTTTGAGCGGTGTAGTTACCGCTTTCCAGCAGTGCGAATCCTCTGCTGACCAAACACGTTATGTGGTCACGCTGGAATCGCGCCTTGCGCTGCTAAAAAACAGCCTGACCTATGCCGTTTACCAGCATAAAAGTGTACCGGGTGCGGTAGAGGATATCCTTAAACGCTGGGAATACTCCTCGCTGGATTATCACTTTCGCCTGAATACTCAATATCCTATTCGCGATTTCTATATCTCATATGCGGAGAGCGATCTCGCCTTTATAGAGCGTCATCTGTCGCGCATTGGTGTCTTTTATTACTTCACCTGGGATGAAGAAAACTACCGAGATGTGCTGGTACTGGGTGACAGCGCGCAGGCCTATGGTGCTGAGCAAAGCATCGTCTTTCGCCATCCGTCAGGGTTATTTGATGGCGGCCTGGAATCTCTCTGGGATATTTCCGTTAATCGCCAATCCGTTGCCGCCAGCACACGACTCAATGATGAGTATTACCGCAACGCGCAAAATGACATGCAGGCGCAAGCGAAAACCGATCCTGATAAGCCTGCGCTTACGGGAGAGCTGTATCGCTATGGTGAAAACTATCAGTTGCTCGGCAAGGAGTACCAGGCTCTACCGGAACAGGGACAGTGGTTTGTCAGACGTCGCCAGGAACGCCTGATCACCGAGCAGGTCACTTTCGACGGTATGAGCAACGGCATGGATATCCGTCCGGGCATGGTGATCTCGCCACAAGGTAAAGAGTGGCCAGATGCGCCGGATGGCCTGCTGGTAGTGTCTACCTCATCAACCCGTATTTCGCGCGATACCGCCTATGTTATCCGCTTTACCGCTGTGCCCGTTCGGCCGCAAAGCACTTATCGCCCACCGTTGAAAAGCTGGCCGCACATCGCAGGCACGCTGCTGGCTCGCGTTACCAGCCCGGTAGAAAATGCGCAATATGCAGAACTTGATGAACATGGCCGCTATCGGGTGCGTTTTCAGTTCGATCTAAACGAATCCTGGCAGTCTGGTTTTGAAAGTGTACCGGTGCGGCTGGCGAAGCCCTATGCAGGCAATGTCTACGGCTGGCACTTTCCACTGATAGCCGGAACGCAGGTGATGATTGCCTTCACCAACGGCGATCCTGACAGACCTTATATTCTCTGCGCGGTACATGATTCTCGCCATGAAGATCATGTCAATCTCTATAACTATCATCGCAATGTGCTGAGGACGCCGGCGAATAACAAACTCCGATTTGAGGATCGCCGTGGATATGAGCACGTCAAACTGTCGACGGAATTTGGCGGTAAGAGCCAACTCTCACTCGGACATATCGTCGACAGTTCACGTAGCAAGCGCGGCAAAGGGTTTGAGCTGCGTACAGACAGCACCGGTACGCTGCGAGCCGGCAAGGGCCTTTTCCTGACGGCTGATAAGCAGGCCACGGCAACCGGGCCGGTACTGGAAATGACATCGGCAATAAGCCTGGTCAAAGGTGCGATCAGCCAGATGAGCGGCTGGCAGTCGATCACTCAGTCGCACCATAATCTCCAGCCTGATGTCACGCATCTCAGGGCTTATCTGGCCGCTGTCGACCAGCTCAAATCCCCTGCCATGTTGCTGAGTGCGCCAGAAGGCATTGGCGTTGTCAGCCCCAAAAGCATTCTGCTCAACTCAGGCAGCACTCTGCATCTGCAAAGCCAGATGGAAACCAGCATTGCCAGTGGCAAACGCATTCAGGTCAACGCCAGCCAGGCGATTTCCCTGCTGTCGCAGCAGGAAGGGATTCGCATGGTGTCGGGCCAGGGCCCGCTGACGGTGGAATCGCACGGCGATACCCTGGGACTGACGGCGATGAAAGATATCAGCGTCCAGACCGTTCAGGGTGAACTGCGCCTGACCGCGAAAAACGGCATTGTGCTGGGGTGCGGCGGCGCAACCATCAGGATTACGCCGCAGGGTGATATCCAAATTCATTCGCCGGGTAAAACCAGCATCCGTGGCGTTCATGCCTGGAATTCTCCCGCCAGCGAAGAAACAACGCTGCCGGATCTGCCTAAATCCGTGTGCAAAGAGTGCCTGAAAAAAGCGCAGGAAGCCGCGCTGGCTTTTGCGCCAAGGGGATAGCGATGACGGACATGAATAATGGATGGTTGAAACAGGCCACCGCGCTTTGCACTGCTGCCGGACAGGATTATCTCGATGTGCTGGTTGATCAGGCTGGCACAGCACAGCCGCTGCAACAGGCGCTGAACCAGATTAACCCGCCGTTACGCTGGTTCGAGCTGTTTGCGAACACGCCTGAAGCGGCAACGCCAGAGTATTCACCGCTGGTGATGCGATTGCATTTTAGCATCAGCAGCCACCAGCGCTGGCTTGAACAGCTGGTGGAACACTTCTCCACGACACCGCGATTGACGTTGCTGATATCGCCACTGGCATTCGACCTGCTGAGTAGCCATTTGCAGGCACTGTCACAGGTTCACTGGGAAGAGCAAACCGGTTTACTGCGCTATTACGACAATCGCGTATTTCCCTCGCTACTTGAGCACGTCCTGACGCCAGAGCAGCAGGCGGCTTTCACCGATATTGCGCTGTTCTGGGGCTGGCGCGATCGGGATGACGAGGTGGTGTGGAAAATAGGTACCTGGAACCCGGGTCGACAACTTGCTGATGCGCCAGAGATGAACCGCATGAGTGATGCGCAGGTTGAGCTGATGGGATGTATTAGTGATGCCGAGGCGCTGATGAAGGAGCAGGCAACTTTGGTTCCCTCACGAGAGGAACACTTTGCGCAATGCCTGGAAATAGCTATTAAAGCAAGCCGGGCGGGATATATAGGCGATCTACTGGACTATAAGGAATAAAGCGAATGAAAAAATGGATATTTAGTACGCTGAGCAAACAGTTAATCTGCGCAATTTTGTTAGTGCAGCTAGCTGGATGCGGGACATTGATGCGCGGAGAAAGTAGCGAAAAAGTTTATCGCGGAGTTGATACCGATATACGCATTACCACTAATGCATTCATGTGGTTATTTAGTGGTGGAATTTTACCCATTCTCTCAATTATTTCGATGCCCTTTGATGCAGTGATCGATACACTTTTATTGCCTGTCGATCTAGCCATCAGCAATTCGCCTAAAGTTTATAAACAACCCGCGGAAAATTATGTCCCAGTTTTTGCCGTCAATATGACGGGTCAACCAGACGTTGATTATACTATTCGAAAAAAAAGCACTGGAGAAATACTTACTCAATCCCGAACTAGAATTATCCCTCAGGCTGGTAGCGCATCAGGAAAACTTAATAAAGCATCCCTGATGACAAAGGAGAATCCATCTATTCCTCCAGAATCTGTGACGATTAGCTGGGATGCTGGAACAAGGCTTCTACAAGCAGAGACGACGGATATCAGCGACTTCACTGAATCATATACTCCCGATGAATCTCTGCTTAAAGCCGCAAGTATCATCGCAATATTTATGCCTTGCAATCGAGTCATGCTGGTTAATTATGAAGATGAATATTACAACTACGATTTTATTCATAAACAAGCCATACAGGATGTTTTCCAGCAATTAAAGTCATTATCCGAGCGTTCTCAGTGTTCTGCTTCAGGACAGATAACGTTAATGATGGAAGGAGCCTGGAAATGAAAAAGAAAACATCCGATTGGTTGAATAAAGGATTGTTTTTTATCGTTGCTTCGATACTTTCAGGTTGCTCGCAGGCAAGCGTTGATGACGGCTATACCGCTGGAGACTTGAGCGGTATCAACCATATGGCTGACAGTGGTGTTAATTCGTTTTCGGTAAATGGATATGGAGGGGCGATGACTGGTAACACATGCTGCATCATGCTGCCTGAAAAATGGACACCTGAATTGAAAGCTCGGATTCAATGGGAAGTTGATCCAAATCCTGATGTAATTTTGCCTCCATTAGGAACTGATGAGTTCCGTAAAGCATATGAACAGCATAGAACAAAATATCAACAACACAGCGCCATCATTAATATTCCACAGTATGGCAAGGAGCGCTGTGGATTAACGGTGCACTTTCTGGCTTGTAATCAGGTGAAAGTGACAACCGCATGCTCTGGATACGGTACATCGGCTTACCCGATTAAAGATCCTCTTAACATGAAGGAGCCTGCGACATGTCTCGTGAAATGAATTTAGCACTGCCTTGTTTTGCACCACCGCTGTTCCCTGACAGTGGTCGCCTGCTGCTTAGCGAAGCGCAGGTTAATGCCAATTATAAAAAACAGATTCGCGAAGAAAATGATTATCGAGCCAGCCTGGCCGAAGAAACAAGTAAGAGAGGCATCGTACCGTGCTGCCGGAGCCTACATATCAGCTTTTTTTTCGATGGTACGGGAAATAATGAAGAGAACGATACTCGCGTAGCAAAACCGTCTCATCCAACTAATATCGCCAAATTATTTCATGCTACATATGCCAAAACAGCAGAACCCGATGGATATTTCGCCTATTACATTCCAGGTGTTGGCACACCCTTCCCAAAAATTGGCGAAATGGATTACAGCAATGATGGTCTAGCTTTCGCCGCAGGTGGAGAAGACCGAATTAACTGGGCGTTGCTGAGATTAGTGGATGCTTTGACTTATGCCATCACCAAAGGAGCCAAACGCCTTGGTGATGGAGTAGCGAAGGGAATGCTGCCCAGCATGCAGGCTCGCGGAGCTTTTTCAGGCGAAGTGAACCGACGTAATGTTATTAACCCTTTGTTAAAAGCATTAGAAAGTCAGGCAGCCCAAACTCAGCAGCCCCATCTACTCGGTATTAAGTTGTTTATCTATGGTTTTTCTCGCGGAGCTGCTGAAGCGCGAACCTTTGTAAACTGGTTAACCCAGTTACCCGATCCCAAGCTAAAGGGTGATCACCTGAAACTCGCTGGTTTACCGATCAGTATTGAGTTTCTGGGATTACTGGATACGGTGGCGTCTGTTGGAGCAGCTCACATGATGCCGGGTGCTGCAGGTCATATGGGCTGGGCGGATAATAGTCAGCAATTACCTGATGAGCGTAAATTTCCTGGGTTGATTAAGTGTTGTCGGCATTTTGTTGCCGCACACGAACAGCGCTTATGTTTCCCTCTTGACTCAGTTCGTCGCCCTGATGGCAGTTACCCGGCCAACACTCAGGAGGTCATTTATCCCGGGATGCACTCGGATGTTGGTGGCGGTTATCCTCCAGGGGATCAAGGGAAATCATGTAATGGCACTGGCGAATTATTATCGCAAATTGTTCTTCACGATATATATGTTGCGGCATTTGAGGCGGGTGCACCATTAGCAGTTTTACCTAAAAGTATTTCTGCACTAATAAAGGACGTTTCACCGTCAAGAGCTATGTCTCCTGAATCACAAGGAGAATTCGACTTCAGTAAAACGCTGGTCAGACGCTTCAACATCTGGCGTCAAACCCTGCTCAATACCACTCTGCAAGGGAGCGAAGAGCCGGGAGATACATCAGAAGGCTATCGCGGCTATCAACTTTCTCAGACACTTGAAAGTGCGCTGATCGATCAGATTGGCTGGATCACCGCGTGGCGCATTGGCCGCTACGCTCACGGCAGTATGCTTCCTCAGGGCGATGATTTTGCCAACAGTTTCTTTAACAAAGCACCCCAGCTAACTCCTGAAGGACTTAAGAAAGAAGCGGATGACCATAAAGCAGCGGTAAAAGCACTTGACTCACGCCGAGCAGAAGCCAAAAAGAGCCGCTTGCCGCTGGACGAAAGCTTGCAGGGCAAGCCCGATCTTGATCCGACTAACGCCCAATATCAACTCCGCGAAGCTGCGCGTGAATTCCAACACGACTATAGGCAGTGGCGGCGAGACATTAATGGTGGCTTGATAGATAAAACTGCGCAGATCGTTCTGGATGTGATCCCCAAGCACGCCATCTTCCTGATCAACGGTGACGATGAAGACGCGGAATACGCGCAGATGAAAGCCGATGGCAATCGTCGTTATCCGCAGCTGTTTATCGACAAGCTGGGCACCGGCATTCGTACTCAACCGCGTGCTGACTTGTTAGCCCTTTACGATGAACAAATTCACGATTCCCGCGCCTGGTTTATGCAAAGTGCATTGGGGGGACGTGAACCCTGGGGCGGTTATTTCCGCTATCGCATGATTTACTGCGGCAACCAGACCAATAAAAACCTTCGCCTGATTTCCGTCGAAGGCAAAGTAATTAACGCCGCGCCAACCTCCAATAACGTCATCTATTTTATCGAGCCGAAAACCGCTTATAACAATGTGACTTATAAAGTGAAGGATATGGCGACAGGTATCGTTCAGACACTTACTCCACCAGAGGTAACCACCCAACCAGGCACCGCAGTTGCCCTGGCTCGCACCAGTGTGGTTAGCGAACAGCACCAGGCCATGATGACCTTTGCCGTCGATATGCTGAAATCATCGGGAGCGCGAGTGGTATGAAACTTAAAAAACTGGTGCGCGTTGGCGATAAGCTCAAACCTTACGGTGGTGAAGTGCTCAGCGGGAGTTTTGACGCGTTTGGCAAGCCAGTGGCCTGCGTCAATGACAAAGCAAAATGCAACGAGCACGGCATGACCACTATTATTCAGGGAGCAACCAACAGCACCGTAAACGGTAAAGCGGTGGCGCTGGATGGGCATAAATGTGCCTGCGGCTGTACGCTGGTCAGTTCCCTGCCGGATATGGATGTCTGCGGATGAACCAACCGCCGGTTTATGCCGATTACGCCACCATTTATCCGGTCCGCTGGCGGCGCTGGTGGGTGGCGTTGCCCGTGCTGCTGTTTATATCAGCGATGACAACCATGCTGTTGTGGCCGGAGGGAAAGCCGACCCGTTCGCTGCTTTTCTGGTTCTGCGCGCTGGTCTTGCCGCTGCTGTGCTGGTTGCTGGCGGTGACGCTGCGCTGGCTGGTCTGGCTGCAATCTACCGATAACCGCCGCACGCACTATGCAGAAATCTCGCTGGCGCTGGATGCGTGGTGGCAAAAGCGCAGCCAGGCCTTGCCAGTTGAAGCCGTGTTGCTGGTGACGCCAGCCGGAGAAGACGCATCCGAACATCTGGCGCTGTTGTCACACCCTGCAGACGCTCCGCAACCGGGCATCACTGCGCAAGGTTATGCTGCGTTGCGTTGCCCACGGGTGCTTAACAGCGCCCGCAGTCGTCCTGTGATGCTGGCGGCTTATCTCGCCAATCGCCTGGTGACGCATATGCGTCAGTCAGGTGATGCACGCCCAATCAACCATCTCTGTTGGCTGGGTGATGACCAAAGTCTGCTCGCCTTTCGCGAAACGCTACTGGCAGCGGGCATGACGTTGCCAGAGGAAACCCTTCGACTCAGTGCAATTGATGGCGCAGATAACGTTATCGATCTCTTCGCCACTGCTGCTCCGGTTTTGCTGCTGTGTGCCGGAAGTGGCGAAGGATTGGCTGATTGCACCCCGGTTGCCGGGGAAGCCGCCTTTGCCTGGCTCTGCTCGGCGCAAGGGGCTGCGCTGATGCATCGCTCGGAGTGCTGGCAACCGGCGTTGGGTGAAACGGCCACTCTGATCGTCGCACAGCTTTCCCGTTATGCCGGATTAAGTGATATGCCGGATA
>Ga0213825_1003020_pt1 | contig 10335 bp, 8 predicted proteins | sample MC6MC0900MG_FD_179896 | JGI IMG/M metagenome (GOLD analysis project Ga0213825, IMG submission 179896) | Enriched soil aggregate microbial communities from Iowa State University, Ames, United States - MC6-MC0900-MG | ecosystem: Environmental > Terrestrial > Soil > Unclassified | place: USA: Iowa... | reverse complement strand
TTTCTTGAATTAAAATAATTGTCCGTTTTAATGCAAGAAATTCTTCTGTTACTACTTTCGGTTGATAATCGTAAATTTCTTCTTCAAGTTCATCTATACGTGCTCGAATTCGCTCCAATACAGGAAAATACTCGTCTGTAATTCCATCAATAATGGTATGCAATAAAAAGTCAGTGCCCTTTTCCATATATTTCGTACTATTCAAACAAACATTTTCTATGTGGCCTAGCCATTGTAATTTGTGTTTATGGACAGTAACAACATAGTTTGGTCCCATAAAAATATTTAACTCGACCGTTGTAATTTCATTGTTACTTTTTTCATTGTAGATTGGCGCATGGAAAACGAAAAATTTATAATCCCCATAACTATCCATTTTCGGGCGCGAGCCTTCATGTAAGCAATCTTCAACTGCTAGTGGATGAAAGCCAAATACATCTGCTATATTATTTAATTCATTATGACTGTACGCATATAAATCCACCCATAATAAATCCTCGTTATGAATGGGAAGTCTTAAATCTTTCATGTTGAAATCATGTTGGACTGTATTGCTATTGTGATCGAAATAGTGAATTTTAATCATGATACTTCACCTCGTGTTTTATTATTAGAGGAACAAAAGGCTTTCTTTTAATGCCTTCTGTCTGTGTCGGCGATAAGAAACGACGACTCTCTCAATACTTTCTGACTACCTTCATTATACTTATTCGGTTCAGGACTACTATCCATTTCTCATCACCTTCCTTCCATAACAAAAACACGCCTTCTACGAATGAAGGCGTGTTGAATACACATATCAAAAAATAGCAATAAAATACATTGCATGCTTGTTACCTTCAAACGTTGAGTTTTAGCACTATGCGGCATAGGAATATGTCCAGCTACGTTAAAAAACACCTTATTTCGATGATTTCTGTTGACCCATTGGCGTCTCTCGACATTTTTGGGTAGTAGCGTATCTCCAGCATAGGAGCCTCACCTAACGAAGGGAGTCTTATTTTTTTATTCCTGTAAATGATAACGGATAGTTTCACAACTGTCAAACTTTCTATCAATCATTTTTCAAAAAGTCTTCCACTCTTTGCACTAAATGCTCTCGTTGATAAGATTGATAGAGCAGGCTAGATAAACGTACAGGATCACCAAAGAAAAAGCGTTCATACAATGTCTGTCTTGTGCCAAAACTACTCATCGTTAAATCCCAAGCTAAACGGAATTTCTTTACTCGCTCTTCCCCTTTGTCTTGAAATGATTGCAGATAATGATCAAGATCCCCATCATCCGTTGCAAAAGCTTTTGCACTCGGTATGGACATTAATCCACTTGCTCCCAGTTGCTGTATGATATCTGTAAAGGTAGGATATACTTTCGGGAAGATATGAATAGCGACCTGTAATGTGGATTGGTCTGGTCTGATAAAGCCAAAGGAATCCCTTTGTGCCTCAATTTCTGATTTTAATTGCAATGCTTTCATCGTTTCTAATGCTACGATGACATCTACCACTTTTTGATGGACATGTTGGTAATCCCCAATATTTATGGAATCCACAATCATTTGTACAACCCCTAGGATGAATTCCGTCTTAGCAATTTGACGTGACAGCACATGATGCAAAGTATACGCTTGGAAGCCACTAACATTCATAAATTGATTGGCCACTTCAACATTTTCGTAATAAAATACCCGTTCCCACGGGACAACTACATCCTCAAACACAACGATTGCATCCATTTCTTCAAAACGTGCACTTAACGGATAATCAAAGGTAGAATCTCCGCCTACAAATGATTGCCGACATAAAAACTTTAAGCCTTTCGTGTTACTTGGAATAGAAAACCCGAAACCTTTTCCTTCATCATAGCCATTTGTTGATAAAACAAGAAGCTCATCTGTTATGCCACCCTGTGTCGCTAGTAATCTTGCCCCTTTAATGACTAAGCCCTCACTTGTTTTCCCAATGATTTTAGCTGCAATGGTTACTTCTTCATCCTCATAGTAAAAGCGCTTGCGATTTACCTGTGGTTCGATAAAGGTATGTGTTATCGTAATATCATTCTCGCGAGCATACTCATAGAACTTTAGCAAATGCTCTGGGAAACAATTTGGCTTCTCTTTTAAAAAATCTGACGCTGATGCAAGGGCCATTAATGTTGTATTCATATAATCAGGGCTTCTCCCCATAAAGCCTTGAGAAGATAATGCCCATTCCCTTGCCGCTTGGCGCCTCTTCACAAGATCTTCTGGCGTCAATACTTGAAGAAATGACATGCCAACTTTCTGTTTACTAGTTGGCGATTCATAGGTCATTTTTTCAAGAAGTGCCTCTTGATGTTGTAAATCAAAAAGTTTCGCTTGACTCTGGATAATTCCTTTAAAGGCAGGATGTTCTGACACCTTTCCTGTCACGACTTTCCCATCTATCGAAATATACGTTTTTAAAGCATCAATTCGTTCAATATACTGTTGCCCTGTCATTATTGGCATGCTGTCACCCCTATACATTCCCTATGTTTTTGTACTCATCTAGTATATGAAATGTCCAAATATTAGGTGACGATACATCAATTAGAAAAACCCGATTAGACAGTCTAATCGGGAATATATATTTTATTCATCCAAAAAATCATATGGAGAGACATCATTCATACCAATCATTGGATGAATATAAGGGGCTGTTTCTACTGTTAGCTTTTGTTCAACGGAAACAGGCTCCTGCATCCCTTCATTATCTACTGGCACTGCCTCGACTTCCACAAGTTCTTCCTCAATCTCCATTGGGTTAAGTCTTGCACGTAAAGAGGTGAAACGCTGAAGGTCATCTGTACGTTGTAAACCATCCGCAAGCACATCTGGTTCACCACATAAAATCAAAAAGTTTTTAGCACGTGTAATACCTGTGTATAAAAGATTACGCCGTAACATTTTGGAATACCCTCTAACCACTGGCATAATGACCGTTTGAAACTCAGAGCCCTGTGATTTATGGATGGAGCAACAATAAGCTAGTGTCAATTGATTGAGGTCGCTTCGTTGATAGGTCACTTCAATGCCATCAAAGGATACGATCAGTAAATCTTGTTTTTCGATCGTCTCTTTCGCCTTAATAATACTAATGACCTCACCCATATCTCCATTAAAGACATTGCTTTCAGGTTGATTGACAAGCTGAAGAACTTTATCCTTTATTCGATAGGTGACATCCCCAAAGACTAGCTCTTTTCGTGTGCCAGTATCATTTGGGTTAATAAGCTCTTGAATCATTTTATTTAAATTATCTATACCAGCTGGTCCTTTGTACATGGGCGCCAACACTTGAATATTACGGATTTCCTGGCCCTTTGCGACAGCACTTTTGACAACTTGAGTTACAACGTTGGCAACTTGGTCTGCTGAAGCCTTAATAAACGAACGATCAGAGGTTTTAGCTGTTAACTCTTGTGGAATCGTTCCTTTTTTTATTTGATGCGCAAGTTCAATAATCGTTGAGCCTTCTGCTTGTCGATAAACATCTGTTAGCTCGACAGTTGGTAGCTGCTTGGATGCTAATAAATCCTTTAACACCTGTCCTGGACCTACTGGTGGAAGCTGATCCTGATCTCCAACAAAGACAACTTGAACATCTTCATGTAAAGCTTTTAATAATTGATGGGCAAGCCATGTATCAACCATTGACATTTCATCCACGATAATCAGCTTACCTGTTACTTCCCGCTCTGTTTCTTCCTCTTTTTCTTGCCCTGTAAAACCGAGCAGTCGATGGATGGTCATCGCAGGAAGCTCTGTTGATTCGGCTAATCGTTTAGCAGCACGTCCAGTCGGCGCACAAAGAATAATCGGAAAAGGCTCCTCTTTTTGAGCATACTCTTTTGGATTTAAGGATAGCCCATGAAGCTTTGCATAAACTTCTACGACTCCCCGTACAACAGTGGTTTTCCCCGTACCAGGACCACCCGTTAAAATCATAACAGCTGAATTTAAAGCCTGTTCGATGGCATTCGCTTGTGTTTCTGCATAGGTAACATTGAGTAGCTCCTCTGTTTCTCCAATGGCTTTTCGAATTTCATCTTTACTAAAATGTTCAGCCTTATTATTCCGCTCGATAAGCGATAAGATTTTCGATGCAATCCCTACCTCCGAAAAATAGAGTGATGGCAGATATAACCTTGTCTCTTCACCACAAATTTTGCCTTCTTCACGGAGTCCGATACAGGCTTGAGAAATATCTTCGAACGGTATCTCCTGTCTTTGGCTTTGTTCAAGCATTTCCTTAACGAGCGGTAAAACCTGTTCTGCATCTAGATAAACATGTCCATCCGATAAAGCTGCTGTATTTAAAATATGTAAAATCGCTGCTTTGACACGATCAGGATGTTTACCAGTTATACCTAATTTCGCACCTAGCTCGTCGGCTCGAAAGAAACCCACCCCTTCCACATCTTCAATCAAGCGGTATGGATTTTCTGTCAGTAATTCAATGGCTTCTGTTCGATAGGTTTGATAAATCTTCATCCCAAGCTGTGGACCAAATCCCCACTCATTCAATTGAATCATGACCCGCTCTAAGCCTAAGTTTTGCTCAATGGTGCGGTGAATGACTTCTTTTTTTTCAGCGGATAGACGCGGAACAGCATCGAGGGCACTAGGATCTTCTAAAATAACACGGAGTGCATTAGCACCTAGTTTTTCAACAATCGTTTCAGCTGTTTTTTTCCCGATCCCTACGAAGAGGTCACTAGATAAATAATGAATAATTCCTTGCTCAGTTGCAGGTACCTCTTTTGTAAATGTCTCAATTTGAAATTGAGCACCGTATTTAGGATGCTGTTTTAAAATACCAGTAAATCGATATTGTTCATCCATTTGTAGTGGGGGAAAATAACCAACAACAATAATCTCTTTATCTTCATATTGCAAATTCGTCTCTTGAATTTTCACACGTACAATCGAATACATATTTTGCGCATTATGAAAGATAGAGACGATCGGACGTCCGAGTATAAAAAATTTATTGAGTTCAAATAAATCTAAATGATCTGTCATGTTCGGTCCGTCCTTTCTTATAGTTTTCAATCCTTTTATTTTACCATAGCCACATGAAAATATCGCAGACAAAAATATATTCACATTGTTATTTTTACATTATTTTGACAAATGACAATTCTCTGCCTTTATCCTCCGTTCCATGCTATGATTAATATGAATTAGTTGCACGGAAGGATTGTGAAATTATTGGAATTTAGACCTTGCATCGATTTACACGATGGCAAAGTAAAGCAAATTGTAGGTAGCACTTTGGGATATACAAATCAAGCAGTTGTAGAAAACTTTATTTCTCAACATGATGCTAGCCACTATGCACAAATGTTTGCCCAAGATCGTTTAACAGGTGGACACGTTATTATGCTAGGCTCTGGTAATGAAGAAGCTGCCCTATCCGCTTTAACAGCCTATCCTCAAGGCTTGCAAATAGGTGGTGGCATTACGGCTGACAATGCTCAAAAGTATATTGACGCAGGCGCCTCGCATGTCATTGTCACATCCTATATTTTTCATGATGGTCAGCTCGATTTAGCGCGTTTAAAGCGCTTAAATCAATTAATTGGTAAAGAAAACCTTGTCATTGATCTCAGTTGTAAGATGCGTGATGGGAAGTGGTTTGTCATGACAGATAAATGGACTACATTTAGTCATTTCGAAGTCAATGCTGCGTCGATTGCCTATATTGAAGACTTTTGTGATGAGCTGTTAATACATGCTGTCGATGTTGAAGGGAAAAAGGGTGGTATGCAGGAAAGCTTGGTACAGGATTTAGCTGCCTGGACATCTATTCCAACTACCTATGCAGGTGGCGTTCGTTCAATCGAAGACTTAGAAAAATTTAATCAATTAGCCCACGGAAAACTTCATGTAACCATTGGAAGTGCGCTCTCAATTTTTGGTGGCGATTTACCTTATACAGATGTAGTAGAATATTGTAAAAAAGGCGGGATCTTGTGAAGCTCATTTATAAAGATTATGTTTTTCCATTTCAAGAAACTAATTTAGAGAGAATCATAGATGGTAAGTATTTTAAAGTGAATAAAAAAGATCATTCTCTTGCGATTCATGTACAACTTGACAACGAACAAATGTTATTGGAATTTTCAAAATCACTAAAGGCAACATGTGGGTTCTTACGCGATCAAGAAACAGAGCCTTATATTGGAACCTATATTGATTTACAAATTTTCGTTGATGAGTTTAATAAGCGCTATAACTTAAATGCTGAAATTATTAGTTAAAACAAGGGGACAAATGGTTCCCTTTGTTTAACCTCAAACCCTCTTCTGCATTTCTTCCTTGCCCCTATTTCTGAAACCTTTTCATTGTCATGTGAGTTATATATTGTATAGCATAAACCACAGGGGCTTACATGACTAAACTACATATTTTTTTCCTACCTTATTTTTATGCTTTCCGCTCTTCTTATAGAGATGATCACCGTGATCCCCTATGGTGTAGGCTTTCATAGTGGATACAGAACATGGTGGATAACTTTTGGTCCGTTTAATTTTTATATAGCTCGTATTAGTTTGCCTATATTAATTGTTTATTTATGGAAGCTTTCAATCAATAAAAATTTATCATTGACGATAGGATTGAAGTTCATCATAGAAGGTATATTATTAATGAATCAGATGCAGGGCAAATCATTACGTTTGCTTGTGCATCAAACATTCTTTTATGGAGAGCTATAGAAAATTCCATTTGGAAGTACATTTCACTACTCTTATTCGCTTTTTTTTGTCATCGCATCATGGATGTTTCTTGATCATTTAGCCTCAGTCCCATATGTGGAGCAAATTATTTTTTAGTGACTGATATGGGTAGTATTTTGCTTTTTATAGGTGTTGTAGCAGCTTTAGGTCTATATTTTCTAATGACAATCCTTGTCACGTTCGTTGGTCATTTTCCTGAATTTCACCAACGATCGGCTATCTCGTTGCCATCACAGCTATACAAAAAATAAAAATTGAACAAACCGTAAAAGAAAGGATTTACAAACGATGAAAACTGAACTAGAAGTAAACACTTTAAAATCTTTTCAAACTGAATTAACACGCTTCTTTTTAGCTTACAAATTTGCTCTACAGGAAGTGGAAACGAAAATTAATATATTACAAGAAGAATTTAAGTTAATTCATGAATATAATCCAATTGAGCATGTATCTACACGTGTAAAATCACCTAAAAGTATTTTAACGAAGATGATGAAAAAAGAGCTTCCTCCATCAATAGAGGCTGTGCGTGAAAATATCCGCGATATAGCTGGTGCTCGCATCACCTGTTCCTTTGTGGAGGATATTTACAAGGTAAGTGCCATGTTACAAGCACAGCATGACATGGAAGTTGTTGAGGTGAAGGATTATATAGCCAATCCAAAAGAAAATGGCTACCAAAGCTTACATCTTATTATTAAAATTCCTATCTTTATGTCAGACCATATGGAAAAGGTCTATACAGAGATCCAAATTCGTACAATTGCAATGGATTTCTGGGCAAGCTTAGAACACAAAATTTATTATAAGTATAACAAAGAAGTACCTGAGCATATTCGACATGAATTAAAGGAAGCCGCACTACAAGCAGCTGAATTAGATCGAAAAATGGAGCGACTGAATAAGGAAATCAATATTTTAAAAGAAAATGAAGCCGAGCCTTCATTGCTAGACAGTACCCCCATCGCACATTTAGCGAAATACTTAACGGAACTACCTGGCAATCAAATAATTGATGACACTCTATTCAAAAAGTAAATTTATTCTATGGTTTAGTCGTCAAATGAAAAACCCACCTCACACGCTGCTTGATCACAGAATGTGAGGTGGATTTTACTTTTTATTCACTATTGCGCTTTCCTTGTAGATTTAGTTGCTACAAAAAAGGAGAAAATAAGAGCACCAATAGCAAAAATAAAGGTAGCTATATATACATAACTGACGCCATTCGCAATAGTATCCTTTAAAAAGCTTACTTCTTCTAATTTAAACCCACCTTTTGCAAATTCACCATTTAATTGAATTTCACCTTTTCCTAATGAAGCCATTTTTTCACTCGTTGCTAGGTTGAAAATCATACCAAATAGTGCTGCACCAATCGCTTGGCTAAATGTATTTGTAAAAGAGTTCAAACCAATTGAAATACCAAGTTGCTTTGGATCTGCCACCTTTTGTATGGAAATCATCAACATCGGCATAATAAAGCCCATCCCTAGTCCAATTAATGATGATGCGAAATAAACGCTGAAATCACTAGAATCTGAAGATAGTCTTGCCAACAATAGTGTACCCGTAACAAGTAAAATCGTACCCATTTGGATAATGCGTTTATTTGTTAAACGACCGATTAAATAACCTGCCATAATCGAGTTCACCGTCCAAAAAATAGACATTGGTGTTAATAATAAACCAGCCTGCGTTGCATTTTTGCCTAAAACACTTTGAGCAAATATAGGAATATAAACGGTTACACCAATGACAATAGACATACCGCTTAAAGTTAATGCATTAATGACCATTAGTCGTCCATTTTTAAATAGTGTTAACGGAATAATTGGCTCCTCTGCTCGTAACTCCACCCAGATAAAAATACTTAAGAATACAAGAGCAACACCATACATTAGCAGCGATTGACCTGATAACCAGGTTTGTGTTTTACTGTTTTCGATAATAACAAACAGTAACGCAACCATGCCAATTGTAAAAAACACTGCACCTAGGTAGTCAATTTTACGCTTCACTGCCTCTAGTTGTTCTTTATAATGTTTAGCAATTAAATAAATAGAGGCTAAACCAAACGGTACATTAATGAAGAAAATAAAATGCCAAGATACTTGGTCAACTATAAAGCCTCCAAATAACGGACCTACTACACCAGAAACGCCCCATACCATACTTAAATAGCTTTGTCCTTTGGCACGCTCTTTTTCAGTCTTAAACAATTCACCAACCATTGTTAATGTAATCGGTAAAATTGAACCTGCGCCAATACCTTGAATTGCTCGAAAAACAATTAATTGCTCCATGGATTGAGCTAAACCACATAACATAGAACCTACTAAAAAAATAATGATACCAGTAATAATCATCCGTTTACGACCAAATAAATCGGCTAATTTACCAAAAATAATCGCCGCTATGGCTGAAGCTAGTAAATAAGCAGAATAAATCCAGCTTATTAAGTCTACACCTAATAAATCAGCCGTAATACTCGGAATAGCAGTACTAACAATAGTTCCCTCAATTGCAGCAAGTGCTGTTACTAGTAATAGTGCAATAAAAACTTTATTCATTCTGTCACCTTTTCCTTTCCTGCATGACATACATTACCAAGTTTGAACTAGAATTAAAAGAGAAAGAGAATCAATTTATGAAAAAATAAACAATTTTTTCTGTTTTACTAGATAAAATCAATAAAAAAGCAGCAAGAATGTTAATCAACATTCACTCGCTGCTTATTATCTATCAGTTAAATCGTTGAGCAATCATATCGTAAATATAACGTGCTTGGTCATATTCAGGTTGTAAGGTAAAGGCTTGTTTCAAATGATACATTGCATCCTCTGTTTGTTCGGTAGACACGGCATATAGTACGCCTAAATTATAATGTGCATCTGCATTATTCCAATCCTGTTCAATTAAGAGATCTAGTTCCTTCTTCCCTTCCTCAAACATTTCTAATGCACATAACACTATCGCATAGGCTAAACGAATCTGTGTATCTTCTGGAGCAATTTCTACCGCACGTTGTAAATAAGGTAATGCCAATTTTGAGTTATCCAACCGTTCAAAGCATTTCCCCATCATATAATAGACATCGGCACCTTCAATATGATGTTTTAGCGCTTGCTCATATAGCTTCACGGCCTCGGCATACCGTTCAGCATTGTAATATAAATTCGCTAGACCGTAATAGGCTGTAGCTGCTGATTCATCTACAGTGATTGCCTTTTGGAAGAAACGCTCTGCACGTTCAGTATCCTCTAATACGGCTAATAAATTGCCGAAATTTACATACCCAATAGCATTTTCAGGCTCTGCCTCTATTGCTTTTGTAAATAGTTGAGCAGCATCCTCATAACGTTTTTCTTGAAATGCTTGGATGCCCTGTTCATTATAATTCATTTGTTCTTCACCTCTATGTAGCGAAAGACTGCTTTTAGGAAGCCAAGAGGCCATAAAAGCAGTCTTAACGCAATTTATCCAACATATGTTAGTTTTTCATTACTTTTAAAGACTTCATCAATCGTTCCGCCACCCATACATTCTTCTCCGTTGTATAGCACTACAGCT
>Ga0213825_1003018_pt1 | contig 10336 bp, 11 predicted proteins | sample MC6MC0900MG_FD_179896 | JGI IMG/M metagenome (GOLD analysis project Ga0213825, IMG submission 179896) | Enriched soil aggregate microbial communities from Iowa State University, Ames, United States - MC6-MC0900-MG | ecosystem: Environmental > Terrestrial > Soil > Unclassified | place: USA: Iowa... | reverse complement strand
ACAAACCAAGAAAAAGGTCGTCAACAAACTGCGTTAGCTAATACAGTGTATGCAGCGGCCGTTCATATTGAAAATTTAGAAGCCATTTTACCGGCAGTGATGTTAATTTCCCATAAACACCGTAGTTTAGGAATCTTACCAGAGCATTACCCGATCGTTGGTGAGTTTTTATTAAAAGCAATTAAAGAAGTTTTAGGTGATGCAGCGACAGATGATATTATTAATGCTTGGGCTGAGGCATATGGTGTCATTGCCGATGTGTTTATTCAAGTAGAAGAAGAGCTCTATCAAAAAGCTGAAAATAATGGTGGGTGGCGCATGTTTAAACCATTAAAAGTAGCGAAAAAAGAAGTTGAGAGTGAACTGGTTACTTCTATTTATTTTGTCAATGAAGATGGCTCACCACTACCAGCGTACGAACCAGGTCAATATATTAGTATCCGTGTGAAAGTACCTGGTGAAGAATATTTATTGAACCGCCAATATACGGTTTCGCAAGCAAGTGCAGAGGACGGTTACCGTATTTCCGTAAAACGTGAAAGTGAGCATACGCCGAATGGAAAGGTATCTACTTTCATTCATGATGTGTTACAAGTTGGCGATTTAGTAGATGTAAGTGTACCGGCAGGACTATTTGTTCTACATGAGTCAACAGCTCCAATAACATTTGTCAGCGGCGGTATTGGCGTAACACCATTAAACAGTATGCTACAATCTTTAAAAGATAATGCAGGGAATGAAGTTCATTTCATTCAATGTGCTCGTAATGAGAAAGTAGTAGCTTTCAGTGATGACATTCAAGCTAAAGTAAATGTTCTGCCGAATGCATCGTATACGGCGCTTTATTCTGATGATAACCAGTTGCTGACAAAAGAAATCTTGGCTGAACAAGTTACTGGCGATACGGATGTTTATATTTGTGGACCAAGCGGCTTTATGGAAGCAGTTATTAACCATCTCCATGATCTTGGTGTGAAAGATGACAAAATCCACTATGAATTCTTTGGTCCGTTTATGCAATTAGCAAACTAAATATTTAAATTAACTCTGTTATAAGTTGCTCTTTATGCACTTGTAGCAGAGTTTTTTTATGGAAAGAGCTTATAAAATCTTTGCAGTTGACATTATACCTATAGGGGTATATTATAAAACACGTAAGCGAGGTCATAACTAAATTCGAAAGGAGACGTGCACAACGTGACGTACGATGTTAAAACAGCCAATCGAGTAAAGCGTATGGAAGGCCAATTGCGTGGAATTTTGCGCATGATGGAACAAGGACAAAACTGTAAAGATGTGATTACACAGCTATCCGCCGTACGTTCTGCAGTTGATCGGACAATAGGTGTTATCGTCAGTGAAAACTTGTTAGATTGTGTAACGACTGCTGATGGTGATTCAGAAAAAATGAATAGTGCCATCCAAGAAGCAATGGATTTAGTGGTGAAAAGCAGATAGTTTATTATACCCTTTATAGTATATGGTAGGAGGAGATGTTCTTTGGAAACATGGATTCTGATTGTGTTGGTTGTCGGCTTTTTAGCTTGGCGTATGATGCCGACGAAAGGGGTACAGTCCATATCGACTGCACAATTAAAACATGTGTTGAATGATAAAGATAAAGTATTTATAGATGTGCGAACACCGGCTGAATATAAAGGTCGCAATATTCCACAGTTTAAAAATATCCCACTTGGCTCTGGATTTAATCAATTACCGAAGGACAAAGAGATCGTTGTCATTTGTCAAAGTGGAATGCGCAGTGGTCAGGCGTGTAAGCAATTGAAAAAATTAGGCTATGCGCGTGTAACAAATGTCCGTGGTGGTATGAGTGCTTATTAGGAGGAAAAAATGATGAAAGAAATATTAGTAAAAGAAGTGCAAGAAGCTTTAGCACAAGGTCAAACTTTAAAGTTGATTGATGTACATGAAGTAGAAGAAGTGCAGGAAGGTCATATTCCTGGAGTTATTCATATACCGCTAGGCTTGCTTGAGTTTCGTATGCATGAGTTAAATAAAAATGAACCGTATATTATCGTTTGCCGATCAGGTGCTCGCAGTGGTCGTGCTAGTCAATTTTTAGAAAGCCAAGGCTTTGATGTGACGAATATGGTTGGTGGTATGCTAGCGTGGGAAGGTGAAGTGCAGTAAAAAACTGTAGTGAGGGTTAAACAATACCCTTCTATATTTTTTTACTTAAAATAATACCCCTACGAGTATAAGGAGGAAGTTATGTCTATTAAAGCGGATTTTCAGCTAGATGCGAAAGGGCTGTCGTGTCCAATGCCAATCGTCAAAACGAAAAAGGCAATGGCGCAATTAGTGGATGGTCAAATTTTAGAAGTATCAGCTACAGATAAAGGCTCAAAGGCGGATATCGCTGCTTGGGCTGCATCAGTAGGGCATCAATATATTGGAACGACAGAAGTGGATGCGGTGCTTAAGCATTACATTCGTAAATGTGCACAGGATGTCGAGAGTGAAAAAATATTTGAGTCCACAATTGACTTGGAGCAAATTGCGGGTAGAAGTGGCTTAATTCTTGATGTGCGCGAGGAAGCGGAGTTTGCTTTCGGTCATATTGAAGGTGCTAAATCCATTCCATTGGGTGAGCTTGAAGCACGTCTTTCTGAACTTGATAAAGAAAGTGAGATTTATGTCATCTGTCGCACAGGTGCACGCAGCGATTTAGCAGCACAACAGCTTGTGGCAAATGGCTTTACAAAAGTATTTAACGTCCTACCAGGCATGACATCTTGGACAGGCGAATTAATGAAAACTATTTAAATTGGAGGAATTAATTATGTCAAACAAAGTAGCAATTATTGCAAGTAACGGTGGTCTTTTTGATGCGTATAAGGTGTTCAATATCGCAACAGCAGCGGCGGCTTCTGACAAGGAAGTAGCAATCTTCTTCACTTTCGAAGGATTAAATTTAATTCATAAGCAAGGCATGCATGCTTTACCAATGCCTGCTGGCACAGAACATTTTGCAGAAGGTTTTGCGAAAGCGAATGTACCTGCAATTCCGCAATTAGTAGAAATGGCACAAGAGTTAGGTGTTAAATTTATTGCGTGTCAAATGACGATGGATGTCATGGGCTTAACAGTAGAAGATTTTGTAGACGATATTGAAGTTGGAGGAGCTGTCACATTTTTAGAGTTTGCTAAAGATGCAGCGCCATCATTAACGTTTTAATTTCTAGGGAGCAATTGCTAAGCGGAGAGGGATGTCCTTTCCGCTAAAAAAATAACGCAACTAATACCTTGGGGGGTAAGAAAGTGACAGTGTTAAAATGGAGCGCTGCGGATGTAGCGAAAAAAGTGATCGACAATGATGATTTATTTATTTTAGATGTACGTAATACAGAGGCATTTGTAGATTGGAAAATTGAAGGGCATAAATTTGAGTACCTTAATATTCCGTATTTTGAGCTATTAGATGGTGTTGAAGAAATTTTACCTAGCATCCCAACGGACAAAGATGTATTAGTCGTTTGTGCAAAGGAAGGGTCTTCAATGATGGTGGCTGAAATGCTATCTGATGCTGGTCGTTCGGTTGCTTATTTAGCGGGTGGCATGAAGACTTGGAGCGAGTATTTAGAACCGATTAAAGTTGGTGATTTAACAGGTGGGGGCGAGTTATACCAGTTTGTTCGTTTAGGGAAAGGCTGTCTATCTTATATGGTTATTTCCGAAGGGGAAGCGGCCATTATTGACGCAGTACGCTTTACGGATGTATTTATAAACTTTGCAAAAGGTAAAAAAGTAAAAATTAAACATGTCTTTGATACGCATTTGCACGCCGACCATATTTCAGGTGGACGCCATATTGCAGCTGCAACAGGAGCAACCTACTACTTGCCACCGAAGGATGCAGAAGAGGTTGTCTTTGATTATACGCCTTTGGTAGATGGTACAACTGTGCAAATCGGTGCATCTAAAATTGATGTAGGTGCACTTTATTCACCAGGTCATACAATTGGCTCGACGTCCTTTGTGGTAGATAATCAATATTTATTAACTGGAGACATTTTATTTATTGATTCGATTGGTCGCCCTGATTTAGCAGGACTGGCAGAGGATTGGGTAGGGGATTTACGCGAAACGCTTTATAAACGTTACCGTCAATTATCGGATGCTTTAATTGTACTTCCTGCTCATTTTATGATGATCGATGAGCTAAATGAAGATGGAACTGTGGCCAAACGTCTAGGGGAGTTATTTGCGGAAAATCATGGCTTGAATATCGAGGATGATAGAACATTCCGCAGCATTGTCACAGATAATTTACCGCCACAACCAAATGCCTATCAAGAAATTCGTCAGGTGAATATGGGGAAAATCACACCTGCTTTAGAGGAACAAACAGAAATGGAAATCGGCCCTAACCGCTGTGCAGTCAGATAGGCGGTGCCAGGCACTCACACAATTCTCACACAATTTAAAAGGAGATTAACATGAACGCAAACTTACAATTAGATGCAAAAGGGTTATCTTGCCCAATGCCAATCGTGAAAACGAAAAAGGCGATGGATACATTAGCTTCGGGAGAAGTTTTAGAAGTGCAAGTAACAGATAAAGGGGCTCTAGCGGACATTCCTGCATGGACAAATGTAGGGGGTCACACGATTTTACATCAATCGGAAGAAGCGGGCGTCATTACATTTTTTATTGAAAAAGCGTAATGTGAAAGGTGGGCGTTCAAGTAAGGGCGCTCACCTTTTCACATCATTTCAAGAATTATATTAGAATAAGCGTTGTACTGTTGGTTAACTACTATAAATGATAGAGCGCTAAAGTGTAAAAGACTCGAAAGAAGGAAAATTAAATGGACATAACGTGGATTATAACAATATTTTTAATCGGCTTTGTCGGTTCTTTTGTGTCAGGAATGATCGGTATTGGAGGAGCCATTATTAAATACCCTATGCTCTTGTATATTCCCCCATTACTCGGATTTACTGCCTTTACAGCCCATGAGGTATCAGGTATTAGTGCTGTAGAAGTATTGTTTGCGTCGATTGCGGGTGTATGGGCATATCGTAAAGATGGCTATTTAAATAAAGCGCTTATCCTCTACATGGGTGGTGCTATTTTAGCTGGTAGCTTTGTCGGCAGTTTTAGTTCGCAATATTTATCAGAGGCCGGCGTTAACATTGTATATGGAATATTAGCGCTAATTGCTGCCGTTATGATGTTTATTCCTAAAAAGCAAATAGATGATAAGCCGATGAATGAAGTGGCGTTCAATAAGCTGCTCGCCGTAGTTTTAGCATTTATCGTCGGAATTGGTTCTGGTATTGTAGGGGCAGCTGGTGGATTCCTGCTTATACCGATAATGCTTGTTGTATTAAAAATACCAACACGAATGACGATTGCTACAAGTTTAGCCATTACGTTAATCTCTTCTGTTGGCGGAACAACAGGAAAGCTTATAACGGGCCAAGTCGAGTATTACCCAGCAGCCATTATGATTGTTGCTAGTTTAATTGCTGCGCCATTAGGGGCAAAAGCAGGGAAAAGTTTGAATACAAAAGTACTGCAAGGAATATTAGCAACGCTAATTTTAGTAACTGCTGTGAAAATTTGGATCAATATTTTATAGGGGGATACAATGAAAATTGAAGTGTTTTCGGATTTCTCATGTCCATTTTGTTATATAGGGAAAAAGGAATTAGAGCGTGCGATAATAGAGGCGGGCTATACTGATCAAGTAGAAATTGAATTTAAAGCGTTTCAAATTGATTCGGACGCATCCAAAGAAGTTGGTCAAAGTTATTATGAATATATCATGGCACATCAAAAAGTGACGCTTGCACAGGCTGAACAAATGACAGCTGGCATAATGGAACGCGCTAAAGAGGTTGGACTAGCCTATAATTTTTCGGCTATGAAAAAAGTGCATACTGAAAACGCCCATCGCTTAGCAAAATGGACGAAACAATTTGCCAAAGAAGCGGCTTATACGGAAGCTTTAATGGCTGCTTATTTTATAGATGGTAAAGATTTAAATGATGAGGCTGTTTTATTAGCTGTTATTCAAAAATTAAACTTGGATGTAGCGAAAGCAAAAGAAGTGTTGAGTAATGCCGAAGCTTTTACCGAAGAATTGGATAAAGATCGCTATGATGCCCAACAGATTGGCGTACAAAGCGTGCCCTTCTTCGTCTTTAACAATCGTTACGGCATTAAAGGCGCTGAGCCAAATGAAGTATTCGTGCGCACATTACACCAAGCAGCAGAAATCAAGTGAGTGCCAGGCACTGAAACAATTCTGAATTTTGACAGTGAAACATGTTAAATATCAAAGTAAAAACCCACGTAGTCTCCCACGGGTACAGCATAGATGTAGACGATACAGCCATCACATAGCATAGGCTGCGGCTTACATTGTACCCGAAGGAAGGCGAGGTGGGTTTTAACGTTTTAAAGAGCCGGATTTTTTCGTTATGGGTGCAAGTGCTGTGGAATTTACATATAAACAGCACTGTTTTAGCAGAAAAAACATAGTACTTCAACGGGTATTAAGGATTGTTTCTACTGTTGTAGAACAAAAATATATGTAAAATAATTACATATTTATCGTCTTTATGGTTCTAAAACTGTGAAGTGTGAGAAAAGTCACATCATGCCATATATTATCTTGCTAGAATAAAATTAACATTCAAAGGGGGTATTGGTAATGAAGAAAATTGCTACTGGTATAGCAGGCACAGTCTTATTAGCCGCTACACTTTTTGTTGGAGCAGCAATCAGTGACAAAATATTAGGTGATGCTAATGGTGAGACGCAGGAAGCGACGATGCAGACACAAATACCAACGACGGCTGCTTCACAACAAGTTGTCTACGCGCCACCGAGCATCGAAGAAGTTCCTGATGGACCAATGAAAGATGCTATTTTATATGGTTATGAGCTTGTAAATAATACGCACGTAGCTGCGGATGAATATGTAGGAAATCAGTTATCATGCACAAGCTGCCATGCAGGTGCGGGCTATGACGAACAAGCTTCTTCTTTAGTTGGCGTGATGGCTAACTATCCACAATATATTGCACGTTCAGGCGGAATTGTAACGATTGAAGAACGAATTAATGGCTGTATGGTGCGAAGTATGAACGGCAAAAAATTTGACATGAATAGCGATGAGTTAGAAGCGATGGTTGCCTATTTTGCTTACATATCACAAGGAGTGCCGATTGGAGCAGAGCGTGAATGGGCGGGCACAAGCAATATGAAAAACATACCTGTGCCAGATGTAGCGAACGGTGAAAAACTTTACGCACAATCTTGTATCGCTTGTCATGCTGCAGATGGTTCTGGTACGGGTGCTAACACAGGTCCAGCATTATGGGGCGATAATTCATTTAATGATGGAGCAGGCATGGCTCGCATGTCCAAAATGGCTGGTTATATTCAAAACAATATGCCAGTTGGAGCGGGTGGTACACTAACAGATCAAGACGCTGCCGACTTAGCAGCCTTTATATTATCGCAAGATCGTCCGGAATGGGCCAACCATGATAAAGATTGGCCAAAAGGTGGTCGCCCTAACGATTTAATGGACAAAGAGAAGCGCGACCAAGTGAAAAATGGCACGATTGACTGGGAACAAGTGCTATCTACGAATTAAAAATAAGTGCCAGGCACTGAAACAATTCTGAATATTGCTAGTGTGAAAATCCACGAAGAATCCTTCCGTGGATTTTTGCGTTGTTAGTAGTGTACTGCCTACTTAATAGCTAGTATAAGAAAGTTAGTACATGAATTTGTTATACTAACAGTATTAGGGAAAACAACGGGAGGTGGCGCTTGTTGGTTTACTTGAAGTTATTTATTCAAATCATTTTTGTTGCAGGTATTATTTATTTTGTTAGTGGTCGTTTAATAGGTTCAAATATCAATTTTGTACGCAGAGTACTATCTGTTGTCATTAGTGTGACGCTTACGTCCTTCGTGTATTGGTATTCCTATTTGCGTCATCGAGATTTTTTATCGGAGACGATGGTGCAAACGGTTACCGAAGTAAGCACGCTTATTTGGATAGGTAGTATGCTACTAATCTCCATGTTACTTTATCTCGTATTTGAACTGTTTGATCCGATAGGGATGAAAGGCGGAGAGCGACGTAATGGGCAAAAAACAATTTTCATAAGATTACGTAGCTATTGGCGTCAGCAAAAGAGATTACGTCAGGTGCTAAAAATAGCCGTGACAAATGGTATCGTGCAAACGATTAAATACGCGAGACAACGAGAAAATGAGAAGGAGCTTGCGATTGCTTTACGCACAACATTAGAGCAATGTGGAGGCATATTCATCAAATTCGGGCAAGTGCTATCGACGCGTAAAGAATTATTCTCTCCAACGATTATCGATGAGTTAAAGCATTTACAGCAAAGTGTAAAACCATTGCCGCATGATCAAGTGACAAAGATTTTAGAGTACTCACTCCCAATGCCTGTAGAGGATGTATTTACAAACTTTCAAATGGAGCCATTGGCGGCAGCTTCTATAGGACAAGTACATAAGGCGCGACTGAAAAATTACGAAGAAGTCGTCGTTAAACTACTGCGTCCTGAAGTAAAAGGAATTATGCGTGATGACCTTGATATTTTAGAGGAATTTGCGAATTGGTTTTCCAACAAATCTACATGGGCAGAATCGTTAGGCTTCCGTGAACTAGCAGGGGCCTTCGCAGATGGCTTACGGGAAGAGATTCATTTAGATATTGAAGTACGAAATACATTACAAGTTACTAATGCGCTTGCTAAAAGTGATTATAAAGTGCGCATTCCTAAAATATATACAGAGTTTTGCGATGAAGACATTATTGTCATGGAATATGTTCGTGGTACAAGCGTGGCAGAAGGAACATCTGAATTTAGACGATTAAATATTGATCGTAGACAATTTGCTAGAACAATTTTGTGTTCATTTTTTGAACAAATGTTATTTTCAGGAATATTCCATGCGGACCCGCACCCAGGAAATATTTATATCGATGAGACAGATGGGTTGCCAATACTCCTCGATTTCGGGGCTGTTGGACGACTAGGAACTACTCAGCAAGAGGGATTAAAGCTATTTTTATTAGGTATTCAGCAAAATGATGCCGGTATTTTATACGATGGATTAATGCTATTAGTAGAAAATAGGGATCATGCAGAACGTGCCAGAGTAGAGCAGGCAATGGATCAAATGCTACTGAAAATCTCCTACGTCGATCGTATTCCAACAGAAGAGTTAATCCATTCGTTGTTTACGGTTGTAAGAGACTTTGGCCTAGCATTCTATCCTTCTGTTGGTTTAGCACTACGGTCATTAGTAACATTAGATGGGACGTTACGGGTAATTGATCCACAATTTGATATTTTTACAGAAGCAAAGGATTTTTCTGCATCTTATATGAGAGCTGCGTTTTTAAAACCATTTAAAGAGCCGCTAGCGACAAAAGAACGAATACAAGAAGAATTGTCGTTGCTAATTCCAACTTTACGAAAAATGCCAAGACGTATCGATCAGCTCATTCAACGGGTAGAAAGTGGAAAAATTATATTACATCACGATATTTTTTCAGATGAACATAATGCACGTTTCATTACCCAGCTATTTGCACGCTTCATCTTATTACTTGTCGGCATTACATTTGGCATTATCTCTGTTGCACTGTTAGCCATATCTCAATTTATACATGAACCATATGCAGTGTATCTTAATACAGCCGCTTATTTAGGGTTGTTCTTATGTGCAATATTACTAGTTCGACTATCGATTCAAGCTTTACGCTCAATGAGGTAACAGGTGACGCCTCTACCTCAAAGCGAGGCTTTTTGCACGCAAGCAATTTACGATAGACCAGCGGGAAACATTTGTTGTAGCCGACATCAACGGAGTTCGTTTAATTTGCTCAGTATGTTTATACATTGTAGGTGGGGGATAAATCTCCTACCTTTTTTATATTACAAATAGGTTACAAATAGCTGTGGTGTTATGTGCTATTTAGAGATAATTGTAGTATTTTGTAGCGTTGTGTAAGCATTTTGTAGAATAATGTCGTATTTTCGCAAATGTTACAATTATATTTCGAGTTTTACTAAACTATTAAAACGGCGTGAAATAGTATAAAAGTTGCGTCAATAATGCTAAACTTTAAAAGGCTAATAAAAACATAAAAATTTAATTTGATCGTTCAAGTATTTACATAAGGAAATAAAGAGCGAAATTGATAGATGAAGGGAAATGAAAGTCTCATGGGTAAGCGTAATAAATGGCGTAAGTCGATGGTGCTAGCTTTAGCACTTGCAGGCGGCCTATTATTTAATACAGTTCA
>Ga0213825_1003015_pt1 | contig 10343 bp, 8 predicted proteins | sample MC6MC0900MG_FD_179896 | JGI IMG/M metagenome (GOLD analysis project Ga0213825, IMG submission 179896) | Enriched soil aggregate microbial communities from Iowa State University, Ames, United States - MC6-MC0900-MG | ecosystem: Environmental > Terrestrial > Soil > Unclassified | place: USA: Iowa... | reverse complement strand
TGGCTAACCTGACGTTTGGCTTCGGTGACGTAGGCGTTGCCAGGGCCAAAAATCTTGTCCACTTTCGGCACGGTTTCGGTGCCGAAGGCAAGGGCGGCGATGGCTTGCGAACCACCAACCTGAAACACCTCTTTCACGCCACACAGCTGTGCCGCGTAAAGAATTTCATCGGCAATTGGCGGCGGCGAGCACAGCACCACGCGACCGCAACCGGCGATGCGTGCCGGTGTCGCCAGCATCAATACGGTTGAGAACAGCGGGGCGGAACCGCCAGGAATGTACAAACCCACCGATTTCACCGGACGGGTAATCTGCTGGCAGCGCACACCAGGCTGGGTTTCCACATCCACTTCCGCCAGAACCTGCGCGTTGTGGAAAGTCTCGATATTACTCACGGCCACGGCCATCGCCTGCTTCAGTGTGTCACTCAAACGATCGCTGGCCGCTTGCATCTCTTCAGCGCTGACGCGCAGGTTATCCACCTGCGCTTTATCGAAGCGCGCGCTAAATTCACGCAGCGCCGCATTGCCGCTCTCTTTCACTTGCACTAACACGTCGCGCACGATCTGGCTGATAGTTTCTGAAGCCGAAATCGCCGGACGCATCAGCAGCGCTTGCTGCTGCTCTGCGCTGCAATGCTGCCAATCAATGGGTGTCATCAGCGTGCTCATGGTATTACTCCAACATTTTTTCAATTGGCAGCACGAGGATCGAGCTGGCACCCAGCGACTTCAGCTTTTCCATGGTTTCCCAGAACAGCGTTTCGCTGCTCACCATGTGCATCGCCACGCGGCTCACATCGCCGGCCAGCGGCAGCACGGTTGGACGCTCAGCACCCGGCAGTAACGCAATCACCTCATCCAGGCGCTCGCTTGGCGCGTGCAGCATGATGTACTTGGATTCACGCGCTTTAATTACGCCCTGAATACGCGTCATCATTTTGTCGACCAGCTCTTGCTTGGCGGCCGGCAGTTCGCCATCGCGCTGAATCAGCACCGCTTTAGAGCGGTAGATCACTTCCACTTCGCGTAAGCCGTTGGCTTCCAGCGTGGCGCCGGTTGAAACCAGGTCACAAATCGCATCGGCCAAACCCGCGCGTGGTGCGACTTCAACCGATCCGTTCAGCAGGCAGGATTTAAAGGCGACGCCTTGTTTATCGAGGTATTTCTTCAGCAGGTGTGGATAAGAGGTGGCGATGCGGGCGTTATTCAGGCATTGCGGGCCGGTGTACTCTTCATCAACCGGCATCGCCAGCGACAGGCGACAACCGCCGAAATCCAGACGACGCAGCGTGAAGTAACGCGGATCTTCGCCCTGAGCACGACGGTTCAGCAGCTCCTCTTCCAGCACGTTTTCACCGACGATACCGAGATCGACCACGCCATCCATTACCAGGCCAGGGATATCGTCATCGCGCACACGCAGGATGTCGATCGGCATGTTCTCCGCAAACGCAATCAGACGCTGCTGCTGAAGGTTAATTTTGATACCGCAGCGTGCCAGCAGTTCGCGTGATTCATCACTTAAACGGCCAGATTTCTGCATAGCTATGCGAATACGGGTGTTATCTAACATGGTTCCTGTCCTCTTATTCAATCCTGTCTGAACGTGTTGGTTGGCGTTCGCCCATAAAAAAACCCCCGGAAGATGATCTTCCGGGGGCTCTCTTTGCGTTCGCACCACTGGAAGATCCTAATCGTCTCCCAGCACACATCGCCTGAAAGACTAGTCAGGGTGATGGTGATGATGGTGGTTGAACTGAACGCGTGTCATAGTAAATTCCGTTGCTGAATGAGTATTCATTTGCGTGCTGAATAACCTAACGAAGATGGTGACAATTGGCAACCCTTTTTTAACCGTCAATTTCCGGAATCTCCCGAAACAGTTTGCGCTGGTTTGGCACATCTACCCGCACTAAGATGAAGTGTGAGCCCATAGCAGGAGTCGATATGAAAAAGGTCGCGATTGTAGGTCTGGGATGGCTGGGTATGCCGCTGGCGATGGCGCTAACGGCACGCGGCTGGCAGGTCACCGGCAGTAAAACCTCGCCGGATGGCGTGGACGCCGCTCGCCGCTGTGGCATCGAAGCCTGCCAGCTGGTGCTAACCCCCGAACTGGAGTGTGAAGCTGAAGAGTTAGATACGCTGATGGCAGTCGATGCGCTGGTGGTGACATTACCTGCCAGCCGCACGGTAAAAGGCGGTGAAGATTACATGCAGGCGGTGCAGAACGTGGTGGATACCGCGCTGGCGAAGAAAGTGCCGCGCATTATTTTCACCAGCTCAACATCAGTGTACGGCAGCGGTGAGGGCGTAATGAAAGAGAGCAGTCCGCTGCAGCCGGAAACCGTCGCCGGCAAAACGCTGGTGGAGCTGGAAAATTGGCTGCACGATCTGCCCGGCACCAGCGTGGACATTGTGCGTCTCGCAGGATTAGTGGGGCCGAATCGTCATCCGGGGCGTTTCCTTGCCGGTAAAACCGGGCTGGAAAACGGCGGTCATGCGGTCAATCTGGTGCATCTCGATGATGTGGTCGATGCGATTGTGCTGTTGCTGCAAACCCCGAAAGGCGGGCATGTCTACAATTTATGTGCCTCGAAACACCCGTCGCGGGATAGCTTTTATCCTAGCGTTTCGAAGCAACTGGGGCTTGAGCCGCCGACGTTTGTCGCTGAGCCAGAGCGTTCAAACGGCAAGGTGATTGATGGCTCGAAGATCGCGAGTGAGCTGGGGTTTGAGTATACGTATGATGACCCGATGAAAATGCCGCTGGAGTGAATGATTGATTATTTATCACTATAAAGTACCATTTTTTGTATAATGTAATAATTATAAATAATTTTTTAGTGAGAAAGATAATCGGTTTCGCCAATTTTAATGGATATAATATTATATTTTAATGTTTTTAGAGAGCACATGCCACTTAAAATTAAGTAAAAGTGCCATTATGCTAGGCACTTTAAAATTTACATTTCGGGAAAAATTGCTACATGGTTATTTAGATTAAAGCTAAGAAGGCCAGTTAAATAATTGCATGGCAACTTTAAATTGCTAAAAAACACAAATATCAGTGTTATAAAATTAGTTTTTCCACTGCAAATTAATCTAATATTAAAAGTTAGTGTCAAGTTTTAACCATGGATGACGCATAATCATTTCTATCATAAGTCTTTTAGTCGCCGGAGCAGTATCTTTACGTAACATGGATGTTCCATGTACTCTATATCGACATAAAATTTCGGGGATGTACGCAGCGGTCATACCGTTGTCAACAAATTTACACCAAAAATCGTAATCTTCCCACCCACCTTCCATATGCGTATATCCGCCAACATGTTTCCATGAACGTTTTGAAATCAGGGCCATCGCATCGACATAATTTCCATTAATAAAATGTCGCTTATTCCAAACTTCTGAGTGACCCAACTGCGTAACGTCGCCAAAATGTTCAAGTTGAGTATAAGCGGCATCGAACTCTCTTTGTTGCATAACTTCAAACAGTCGATTTAACGCACGCGGATATATCATATTGTCTGCATCTATCACAAATACTAAATCAGACCTAGAGTAATCAAACGCAGTATTACGAGCTTCGGCTAAACCTTGATTAGTTTGATGCTTGAGTAATGTAAGACGATCAAACTTGTCTTGATGTTGCTCCATCCACATCTTTACCACTTCGGTGGAGTTATCTTTTGTCGAATTATCATCAACAACTATAATTTCAATATGCTTGTGTTTTTGAAATAAGATTGAATTTAGACATTCAACAACAAAATTAGCATAGTTGAATAAACTAACCGCGACAGTTACAGCATCTTTGTGCGAGTGTACTAAATTAACTTTCTCAAATAAAATATCGAACTTGACCAGCCTTTGAGTAAAAGTATTCATGATTGTGATTCTTCCATAACTTTTCTAATAAATTTTAAAATTTGAGATGTTCTTTGCATGCTATTTTTAGGACTAATAAGTATATTACTCGCTTGGCTAATAACTTGTTTAGCCTTTCTTTTCCCTTCCTCATCGTTCAATAACCAAGCTATAAGATTAGGAAGATGTTTCAATTCATCTTGGAAAAAGTGCACGCCTGGCTTAAAATGAGGATGGGGCAGGCAGTGATCTGACACAACTAATGAGCCTGAACTCATGCCTTGACGAACCATCCTATGCCACTCAAAATATGAAAACTCATCTCTGTGTACATTTAAAGAAATTTTAGAAACACCTGAGAGATGTCCTGCAATTCGCGTTAATGATTGGTCATCAAAACGTGCTCGAATCGGCCCGTAACGACCACGACGATAGTAAATAAATGAAGGATATTGAGCAAAAAAAGCAGCGTTTTTACTAAAAAAAAGTTCTCGTCGGGGGCTATCACTACCAAAAAAAGATATATCAATTGGCCTCTCGTTCCAATTAGAAATTCCAAATAAAGGATTTTTTGCCGCGTTAGGCAGGACCCTAATTAAAGGATGATATATATCTTTATCTGTTAGCCAGCGATGATTGATCTCGGCTCCGGGTTCGAGATGCATGCTAGGAATTGTGGCATTATTGAATAGTTGAGCAGCCTGTGGAGATATATCAAAAACCCCTTTTGCAGAAAGAATTGCCGGAATGCTTCTGGCAAACCATGGAGTTTGCATTTGTTCTGTGTTCCATACGAAAGCATTTTTTATTATATCATCTGTCATCCACTGGGAGCCTTTACCTAATGTAAAAAACTCATGTGGAGCCACAAAAATTGATATTTTACTGCGGGAATTGATATCGCAATTTTCATTTTTTATTTCAGTACTAATACCTGCTCTATGAAAATCTTTCGATAGGTCGAGAGCAAGTTCGTGCATAAATATATTACCAAGAGAACTTATAAAAATATCTACACAAGGATATTTATTTTTAAAATCTTGAAAATATTCAGTAAGCTGATCCTGTTCAAGATGTAATTCTGGTTGTTCAAGAGCTTTATCATCTAATTTGGATAAAATGCCCAAAGTTCGAGCAATTTGCTCATGTTTGAACAAAGTTCTTCCTTCCAACGAGCCAAAGATAGTTGCGTGAAAACTTGGATCCATCTTTGCAAATGCTACATCAGCATGCATAGCATAATAGTTTTGATCAGAAAAAATTTTTAATTTAGACATTCTGCGAGAGGCTAATAAAGCAGTTTCCATTGAAATGCCTGGTAAATGCTCACTGCAGTATTTATTTGAATTTTCCATTGATTTACTCATAAATATTAATTTTTTACTTATAAAAAACGGCGTAATACCTTACGGAAGGGTTTAGGGATTTTAGAACTTACTTTATTTATTTTACTCGCTAATTTCCATGACGTTGAGTTAAATATCTCATTTATTGTAAGATTAGCATTATCCAATTGGACTGATAAATCACGAGCACTATCTTGGATTGAAGTTGAAGAGGAGAAAGATATATATTTTTTTCTTGAATCTTCTCTTCTTCGTTAGGATTATCAAATTCATCTATTTTTTAATGAAGAAGAGCTTCTTTCTAAAATTTCGTATTGCTCTTCCCAATCATCTTGCTTTATTTGAAACTTACGAGCTAATTCTTCGCGTATAGCCATTTCATTAGCCAAATGAGCTTGAGAGTTATCATACATTTCTGTAATGCGAACTATTTCATCTTTAAGGTCTTTGATTTTTTTTTCTAATTCAGCTTTATCGAAATTAACAAATTGGTTTTGCGATATATTATCGATGTTTAAGTTTGATGAAGTGTTAATAAATTTCATCGTGGGAAATCTTTTTTTCATGGAATGATTATATATTGCTTGGTTTTTGAAATAATCATTCGGCATTAATGACACATCTTTATTAAGAAAGGCAGATAAAATTGAAATATGCAATCGGTCAGTCAACACACTTGCAAATGGATTGATATAAGAGGCTAAACTATACGTTGCATACATACAAAAAGTTGGATCCTTCCATAAGTCACCATTCCATGATAATGAAATATCGGTATTTTTATTGTTCAGAGGAAATGATCTAGATGATTCTCCATCTGTTCTTAAAGCATAAAGGATGCCATCACCTTCTCTAACTAAATCAGAAAAATGTGTATCCTCTAAATAAAAAGTAACATCATGAGCTAGATGTGTCTTTTCTCTTTTTGAACCATTTAAGATGGCTAAATCATATGAAACCGGTTCTCTACAAAATATTTCAAGGTTATTATTGGTTTCTGCTAATATTTCCTTATAGCCAACTATGGTGTGTGGAAGTAAAACTACTTTTTTATTATTACGATGATGCCAAATTATTCGAGCCACATCCTCATATTTTCCCTCAATTAAATTACCACCGCCTCCTATCAATACAATTTCTTCGTCAACAATTTCATCTTGAGAATATGAGGTGAAAGATATATTATATTTTTTAAACAGAGTATAAGTTGCATACGCAATGAAACCATCACCAGCATTTCCAGATTTGGGAAAGAAAGCTACATTTTTTCCTGAAATAGATTTCAGGAATTGGGTAAAAACGTCATCTTGTATCTGATTCATCATGGGCCTTATTTCAGTGCAGGGATTTCTATGTGAATTCAAAAATCATCTAAATATATTATAAGCAACCTTACAGATGCTAACAAGAGTATCTATAGTATAAATTTTAACTTATTTTTTCCCCGCATGCAAAATTAGCATTGATAATTGTGGGGCGATCAAAAAATAAACTAAATAACTAAATAACTAAATAACTAAATAACAATACAGCGAAATAGATAGTCATCCGTATGATAGTTGGATTTATTAATGTTTTTTAGTTCGGTTTTCTATATTTTTCTCTATGATAGAGTTTGAGAAAAGGCCACTTATTCAGAGGCCTGTACATCAAAGATACGGCATTTCATTTAGCGTTTCGACAAATGCTAAATACATACATACTTGATATAATGCATGTTACCTCAAAGACAAAATTAACTCTCAGACCAGATGCATAAACGGTCGGAGACATGCCCATCATAGTTACACTCATAAATCCTAATAACATTGCAATAATTGGTGTTGCGCATACAATATTTTTCAACAATGCATTAAGTAAAATAAATAACATTGAAGAGATTACAATCAATAAATATAGATATGAAAGGAAAATTTTAGCAGAATACCACCGGGTAGCATTAAGTGTGGTGCTATAAAAGAATGAACTTTCAGCAAAGAATCCAGTAAGAGAATTAGTCATTGATAATGAAATGAAAGTCATCACGAAGAACATTGATATTTTTACTGAAGTCCTTAGTTTACCGCTATACGCGCCCAAGACGATAAGTGAAGTGGCGAATAAAATTAATGGGATATTATATCTGAGCGTCATAAGTTGATGTAATTTATCAAACCCTAAAGCCAGTTTGTTAGAAATTCCGTATGTCTGATATTGTGGATACCAATTCCAAACCTCAACGATTAATCGATTTTCGTTACCCGGTGCTTTAAGGCATATAACAAGATTTATAAATGAGAAAATTAGGATGAAAAAATTGAATTTAGTTCTGGTCTCTTTGCGGAATGAAATCAGTGAAATCATTGCAATTACATATGCAATACCCGCTTGTTCCATGTATGAGAAATACAAGGAAAAAATAACACATATTATCTTTTCAAAAGATACATTGCTATTAACATACGATACTGAAAAGGTATAGGCTGCTAGTGAAACAGGAAGAAGGTAATTATAGAATCCAGTTACCCACCATGATGCGTCACTATTTATATCACTAGGTATTGTTGCAAATAAAGCTAATGCAGTCCCAAAGGAAATAATTCCTACTTTCTTATTTGCAATGCGGGAAAGAGAAAAACAAAGTAACACAACAGCAAATGGAATGGCGATCTTCCAGAAAGTGCTTATTCCAATAGTTGAAACCATCAACAATTCAAGAGGAAATCTTCCGGTCCAAGTATAGTAACGGCCTAATACTTTTTCAAAAATATGTTGAGAGTTAAATATATTTAGGAAATATTGGTCATCTGCCACATCTCGTAAATGCAGCTCTCTCATTATTATATAGAGATATGTTATTGCGCATAAAATTACTGTCGCCCTAATCCAATTATTGGCAGTGATATTTTGCTGCATATCCAATTCCTTTTCCGTCAAATGAAACAATCATGATCTCGTGATTAAAGCCATCTTTTACTGAGACGTCTCTTCTTGTTGCAATAAATCCAGAGTGGTCATAAGTGAGTGGGTTTTTAAATGCTGCACTGACATCTGTGCGAGTAACGCTTGAACTCATTAGCTCAGTCCATTCACCATTTTTTCTCATAGCAAATATTCTGTTAAGAGTATGGGGGTTTCCTTCAGTAAAAGCCCAACCTTTGACAGTTATGTCTTTCTCACTATAAACACAAGAATCAATAAATGAATTTCTCAATGCTTTTGAATCTATTTTGGGCATATCTAAAGATGGTCTATTCCATGCTCTGAAAAACAAGCATGTAATAGCTATTGATATAAAAATGAGTAAAATGTAAATTTTATTTAAATTTTTATCAAGCAGACTGTATTTTGCTACATTTGAGCTCATTATTTATCCTCATTGCGTTTAATGATGAATCGCGGTCTTCTCTTAACTTCAATGTAAATCCTCCCAATATATTCACCTAGAACTCCTATTCCGATTAGCTGGATACCCCCCAAAAATAGAATCGATACAAGAATTGAAGGATATCCATGGACCGGATTGCCAAAAATTAATGTGTCAAAAATCATGTAAACGCCATAAACAAATGATAAGCTAGCCACGAATAGGCCAATATACGTCCACATGCGTAAAGGAAAAGTTGAAAATGATGTTATGCCTTCAAGTGCTAAATTCCACAACTTCCAACCATTAAATTTTGTTGAGCCAGCAATACGCTCAGCTCGTATGTATTCTACGAGCTCTGTTCTTCCACCAACCCAACTTAGGACTCCCTTCATGAAAAGATTTCTTTCTGGAAGTCTTTTTATATTTTCAACAACCTCTCTAGACATAAGACGAAAATCGCCGACGTTTTCCTCAATTTGAGGTTTGCTAATCATATTGTGCAGATGGTAAAACCATTCAGCTGTTTTACGTTTTAAATGGCTGTCAGAAGTTCTATCAATGCGTTTTGCAAGAACCACGTCAGCACCTTCTTTCCATTTCTCAATAAGTTTTGGAATAACTTCGATTGGATCCTGTAAATCTACATCGATAGGAATGATAGCGTCGCCAGTTGCCGCCTCGAGCCCGGCGAAAAGGGCAGGTTCTTTGCCAAAATTTCGCGTGAAAGAAATATGTTTGACAAGATCATCCATGGCCTCAATTTCATTTAGAATCGTTTCGGTTCGGTCTAGGCTGCCATCATTAATAAAAACCAATTCAATGTTATAATTTTTAAATGGTTCATATTCGCGTACCGCTTTATAAAAGAGTGGGATAGCTTCCTCTTCATTCAATACCGGCACAATTAAAGAGAGTTTCATTTACTAGTCCTAAACACAAAAAATTTAGAATAGGCGAAGCCGCAAAACAGGCTAAGTGTGGAGAAGAAAACCAAAGTTATAAATGGATTGATATGAAGATAATCAGCTATCCAACCTACGGATGTTGCCATTACTCCCATAAAACAGATATATAAAAAATATCGGGTGGTAGTTGCTTCGGTTTTGAATGTCCATTTTGCATTAGCAAAGAAGGAAAATGTTACCGCAACGCAAAACGCCGATAGATTGGATACTGATTGATTGAAACCGCTAGCATAGAGTGCAGCAAAAATAACCAAATGGATGAGCGTATTTACCGCACCAACAGATGTATATCTGGCGAACAATTTGAACATTTTACGGCCCAAGAGTTTAGAGAGCCTGATCCTCGCATTCTCATGGCATTATGGCAAGTTTTGGTAAAGGAATGTCGCCAAATGTAAGTGGGTTTTTTCCTATTTATAGCAGTATGATGCGCAAAATTACAGCATTCGGCCGATGGTTTAACTTAGTCTTCAGCTGTTTAGTACTAATTAAACCCCAAACCGATCCCTTAACGCATACCACGCCGCCCCCATTGCGGTGAGCGGCACCTTAAACCGTCTCCCACCTGGAAACGGCAGATGCGGCAATTTCGCGAACGCATCAAATCTCTCCGCATGTCCACGCAGCACTTCAGCAATCAACTTTCCTGAAAGATGGGTACAGGTCACGCCGTGTCCGCTGTCGCCCTGCATAAAGAACGCATTCTTCTCCACCTGCCCAAACTGCGGCATGCGCGATAGCGTGAGCAGGAAATTGCCGCTCCAGCGGTGGCTGATTTTGATGTCACGCAGCTGCGGAAAGGTGCGCAGCA
>Ga0213825_1003013_pt1 | contig 10348 bp, 9 predicted proteins | sample MC6MC0900MG_FD_179896 | JGI IMG/M metagenome (GOLD analysis project Ga0213825, IMG submission 179896) | Enriched soil aggregate microbial communities from Iowa State University, Ames, United States - MC6-MC0900-MG | ecosystem: Environmental > Terrestrial > Soil > Unclassified | place: USA: Iowa... | reverse complement strand
AGGTTATAAAAGAATTTACTAATTTAGGCTTGGTAAATTTTTTTTTCCAATACATCTACTACATGGTTGAAACCGCAATGTTTTTGTTGATTATTGTCTTTGGGCAAAAGGCAATGGAAATATGGACAAAAAACCGGAATGTGCCTTGGGGCGGTATCATTTGTGGATTGACTTGGGGGATAGTGCATTTAGTTAGCAGGGGTATTTTTGATATTGAAAACGGTGTGCTTGGCGCAATATTAGGATTTATGTTTGGAGCAGCGTATTTATTGACAAACAGAGATATTAAAAAGTCTTGGCTCATCTTATATTTAATGTTTGCATTGTAAGACAACAGAGAAAATAAGCATTAAGGTAAATTGGCAAGGTTTAAGTTATTGAAGTATAAAAAACTAATAACTATCAACATGATATGCTCCCCTTGTAGTCAATGTCATTAAGTTTAAGAAGAAAGTCGATAGATAAGATTATGAAGTAGGTGGCGAATTCAATTATGAGTTCGCCACTTTTGTGTAAAAGCGCAAGCCAAAAACAGACGAGCATTTATGATCATCTGCAAATTCGTATTCCATTAGTAGTGACTAGGAAATCCGGTATACAAATCCAATTGCGTTTTTTATGTTTTGAAATCTCTAATATATCCTATCAGGACGTATAGAAGATAAGTACTTTGGTATCAATGCAAGCAAAATCTTTTCAGTTATCTTCCCGTTGTAATACTGACGACAAAAGTTTACTGCATTTGAAAAGTTAATCCTTCTGTTTGGAGGTGTTTTTATCTGATATGCTATTAATGCAGAAAAATTATACATAATCAGTTTTGAGAAAATTTCTTGAAGTATCAAATCATATTTCTTGCTATGAATACTAGCCAGGCCAATATTATACTTCAGCTCCCGAAAAGATGTTTCAATATCCCACCTCATTTTATATAAGAGCTTTAACGTTTCTGCCGGAAAATCATCTGCTGGTAAATTAGTAAAGAGTGTTTCATAGGAATTCTCAGAAATCTTAAAGCGAACAATCCTGATGGGTATATCATATAGCCTATTTTCTCTTGGGTGTAAGTAATCAAATGTTGTGTGCTGTTGGATCCAACGATATCTATGCGGATCTATCCTCATCAATTCCTTAGTTTCTTTTGTTTGTCTTCTGGTAAGAGTAATAATTGTTTCAATGTCAAACTCTTTATCCGTTGGAAGATTAATCTTAATCCCGTATGATTCCTTGGATCTTATTATGTAATTCCAATGCTTTTCCTGGAAATGTGCGATATTATTAAAAGACTCATATCCTCTGTCTGCTATTACGATTACTTTCCCTTGAACATTGGATTGATCGACCATTGATATGAGTGCTTTATGCTCGTTCATCCCTCGTTTGCTTTGAACTGAAGCCTCCACATAAATATGTTGCAATAGATCATACATTGCGTCAAGATGCAGAAGGTTATATCCTTTTGTATTCTCATCATTCCTAATAAATGAATATTTATCATTCGGGTTAACGGGTAACCTCAAATCTGAGCCGTCAACTGCCATAAGACGATACCCCTTGAATAAAACATGTTCGTCACATTGAGCAACCATGTTTTTGAAAATGTATTCTAGCGCTGAAGAAGAAACCTTGTCTCTTTGCTGGCAAAAAGCTGAAACAGATGCTGTAGACTCAGAATAATTGAACCATTCAAACAACTCCTTGCATAAGTTGTTTCCCCCCATGCCTATCAACATTTTCAGTACTGTTTCGAAGGATAATTTCCGGTTTCGTGTGAAGTCAACATCAACTCTTTTCACGAAATCTGTGGGGTTATGTGACATAAATTGAATTATATCGGATAATATTTTCTTGATCTTTTTAGGTTCCATCACCTTGCCTCCTTGAAAAAATGTCTTTCAAGGCTTGGCTGCAGATTTTTGTACTCTTGTCAAGTGTTTTTTCAAAAATTTTATATGTATGCACAAAAAACGCTTACTCTACATTTTGTATTGTAGATGTAAGCGTTTAGATCTTCTTAACTTAATGACATTGCCCTTGTAGTAGACAGTTTAAATATAAAACTGTTTATACAAGGAGGAGCATATTTTCATGCCTGGAAATAGGAATATATCACCACAAGAAAAAATTAAGGCTGTAAATGAATTTTTATCCGGGAATGGTTCAGAGTATACCATTGCAGAAAAGTATGGTGAATCACGTAGTGGTTTTAGACGCTGGGTATTAAAATTCTTTTTTTCGATTAATTTAGAATGAAACGCAGAGATCGTAGAAACAGATGATAGGAACAAAAGGTTGAGCCTAATTGATTATGGACTCAAACAAGCTACCGCTGTGGAACATGGATTTCACAGCGGTACTTTCATGGTGGTAATTCCATTAGAATAACCAGATAGCAATGTCATGTGAAAGCTCTTTGCAGGACCGAATCTGCACATATACAAATCGGCATATGACTTGATTCTCAGTATTGTAACAATATTTAACCACAATAGACAATAGACATAGACATAGGGCAGACTTGGCATGAATTTATATTTTCTCACCTCCAAATTCAGCACGTAATAAATCAAATTGAGTACACGGCAAGACAAAATCGGTGTTCATTATTTTATACTATATAGATATATATCCAAATCAAGGTTAAATCCAGATTAGAGGTGCCGCATGCATAGCGGCGGAATGGAGTTCAATTTGAACGAGTTTATTTTTAACAGTATGTTTAAAGATATCAATATCCCCGTTATAGTATGTGAGGCTGGAGATGAAATGATAGTATCCTTTGCCAACAGGGAAGCATACCTGCTTCTTAACCCGTCAATCATTTTGGAGAAACCCGATGCAGATTCCTCCCTGAAGGTTCCTCTCCGCCAATTAATGCGTTTTCAGAATGAAAGGGAACAGGATCATATTCGTCAGACACTGGAACATGCCGGTTCTCTTAGCCAGTACCCATTAAAACTGATATCACCTGAAGAAAGAGTTATTTCTGTTAAAATTGCCGCAAACATTGCATGCCTTGGCGAGTCAAAATATATCATTATATACGTTTTTTATGACGATTCAGACTGCGATTCATCGAATAAATATAATGATATTTTAGCCTACGTTTTGAATACATCCTACCACTCCACGGATATAAACCAAGCTGTGCAGATGATTCTGTCCCGAGTGGGTGAATACATCGATGTCAGCCGTGTGTATATCTTTGAGGATCTTTTTAATAGTTACACGCGTAATACATATGAGTGGTGTGCACCGGGCGTGGAACCTGCAATACAGGATTTACAAAACCTCTGCAAAGATGACTATAGTTACGATATCATTGTGAACCCCTCTGGCCTGTATGTTTCCGATGATGTAAGTACGCTGACGGAAAAGGACCGGGCCATACTGGAGCCACAGGGAATCAAAGCACTTGCTATCCTGCCGTTATTCCAACATGATACGCCAATAGGATTTATTGGCTATGACGACTGTATGAAAACACGGCGTTGGAGCTACAGAGAGTTGATGTTTTTAAAAGGTGTGGGCAGTGTCATATCCTCATTGATTATCAGGCGCAACGAGGAAACGGAGATTATCCGCAGCTACGAGGTACTGCAAACGATCAGCGACAACATTGACTCTATCATCTTTGTTAATGATTTGGAAACCTTCGAACTTAAATTTGTAAACCGGACACTTACGGATCAACTGGGAATTGAACAGGATGGAGTGTTGGGAAGAAAGTGCTGGGAGGTGCTGCAAAAAGGTATGGATGGTCCTTGTCCTTTTTGTTCAATTCCCAAGCTGAAATGCAGTGGTTTTGCTCCTAATAAGGGGGTTCTGGAATATGAGCATCAGAATACAATAAACGGCAACTGGTACTGGGTCAAAGATTCAGTCATTCGCTGGGTAGATGGTACTCTGGCTCATTTTGAGGTGGCGATTGATATAACCTTGCGGAAAAAGTACGAGGAACAATTGCACTATTTTGCTTCGACGGATGCGCTGACTGGCGTATCTAACCGTGAATGGGGCATCAAGATCCTGCAAAAGACGCATGGTTCGCTTCAAATGACGAAACCCGCTGTATCTTTATGCTTTATTGATCTAGATGAATTAAAGTCCATTAATGACATTTTCGGACATGCTGCTGGCGATGAGGCAATTAACAGTGTAGCCCGAGCCATTTCCAAGCGAATCCGCAAGGATGATATGGTTTGCCGGTGGGGTGGCGATGAATTCCTTGTTCTGCTAGGATGCGGTGTTATGGATGCTGATGCTATAATATGTAATATACAAGAAGACTTAAAAGCAAAGGTTTTAGAGGGAACTGGCTCTACATTATCCTTTAGTTATGGAATCGTCGATTTTACCATGTTTGATAGTGTGGATGCCGCAATCGCCGCTGCTGACAGTTTTATGTATTATAATAAAAATTCCAAAAGATAGCCGATCAAAATGCCCGCAGCCAGGGTGTTAGGAGCCGCCTTAAAAGATAGTTAAAAAGTTGTCAGAATTATTCTAAAAGGTTGTGTAAAAAATGATTGACAGTGCCAAAATACTCTGATAATATCAATAATAAATAACGGATGAAGAATCAGAGAGAGAGCACAAATCTGTGCCGCCGAAGGGGAAGGCAGAAACTCTCAGGCAAAAGGATCGGATTCGGACGTAACTCTGGAGAACATTTATGTACCGACGAAGTTAATCTTTCAGGTAAAAGGACAGAGGCAGACAGGAATATCCAATACGGATACTTCTTTCTGCCTTTTTTTGTGCATATAACGGATGATGTTCCTATATTATCATATAAATTATTTAAGGAGGATTAAACATGGAACTTAAAACACCGCTTTATGAAATTCATCTGAAGTATCACGGTAAAATGGTCCCTTTTGCCGGGTATCTTCTGCCAATCCAATATGAAGAAGGGATCATAAAGGAGCATATGGCAGTAAGAACGAGGGCAGGGCTTTTTGATGTTTCCCATATGGGAGAAATCATCTGTAAGGGGAAAGATGCACTTGAGAATCTTAATCGTCTGCTGACCAATGATTTTACTGATATGGAGATCGGACAGGCAAGATACAGCCCCATGTGCAATGAACACGGGGGAACGGTGGATGATCTGATTGTATATAAGAAAAAAGAAGAGGAGTACTTCATTGTCGTAAATGCTTCCAATAAAGAAAAGGATTACCAGTGGATGCTGGAACATAAGTTAGGAGAAGTGGAGTTTGAAGATATTTCCGATAAAATCGCTCAAATCGCCCTGCAAGGTCCCAGATCACAGGAAATACTTATGAAACTCACCTCAGATATACCTGAAAAATACTATCATGCAGTGTTTGATGGAAAAGTGGCCGGAATCCCATGTATGGTATCCAGAACCGGTTATACAGGGGAAGATGGTTTTGAACTGTATTTAGACAATCAATATGCTGAGACCATGTGGGAAACACTTATGGAGGCTGGCAGTGAATACGGACTGATCCCATGCGGTCTGGGAGCCAGGGATACTCTGAGGCTGGAGGCAGGCATGCCACTATATGGGCATGAAATGAATGATGAGATTAATCCTGTGGAAATCGGTCTCGGGTTTGCAGTGAAGATGCAAAAGGATGATTTTATCGGAAAAAGCCATTTACCAAATAAAGATTCTCTTACAAGAAAACGAGTTGGCCTAAGGGTAACCGGACGTGGAATCATAAGGGAACAGGAAGAGGTACTTGCAGACGGGAAAAAGGCAGGCTTTACAACATCGGGAACTCATTGCCCATATCTGGGCTACCCGGCAGCCATGGCTATTTTAGATAAAGAATATACAGCAGCAGGTACGAAAGTAACGGTAATCGTCCGGGGAAGAGAAGTAGAAGCGGAAGTGGTAACCCTTCCATTTTATAGAAAATCAAAATAACCTATAAGGAAAAGGAGAATTAATTATGAAAGTATTAGGGGATCTGGTTTATACCAAAACACATGAATGGGTGAAATTTGAAGATGAAACAACGGCTTTGGTCGGACTTACGGATCATGCACAGCAGTCATTGGGAGAGCTTGTTTTTGTTAATCTTCCAGAAGAAGGTGACGATACGACAGCCGGTGAAGTATTTGCTGATGTGGAATCTGTTAAGGCCGTTTCCGATGTATATTGTCCGGTAACCGGAGTTGTATCAGAAATCAATGAAGAACTTTTAGACTCACCGGAAAAGATCAATGAGGCTCCTTATGAAGCCTGGTTTGTGAAAATCACCGATATTACGGATAAAGAAGAATTCTTAAGTCCTGAGGAATACGAAGAACTTGTTAAAAAAGAAATGGAATAAAGGAGATCTGCATATGGGTTCATTTGTACCGGCAACCGACCATGACAGAAAAGAAATGCTGTCAGCAATCGGAACCAAGAACATAGAAGACCTTTTCGGGCAGCTTCCTCAGGAAGTTTTATTAAAGGATGGATTGAATCTTCCTAACGGAATGTCTGAAATGGAAGTAAATAAAAAGATGGAAGGCATTGCAGCAAAAAATACGGTGTTTCCAGTTATATTCAGAGGAGCAGGTGCATACAAGCATTACATTCCTTCCATTGTAAAAAGCGTGATATCCAAAGAAACCCTGTACACCGCCTATACCCCGTATCAGGCGGAAATGAGCCAGGGAATCTTACAATCTATATATGAATACCAGACAATGATCTGTGAGATTACAGGGATGGATGTGGCCAATGCCTCCGTATATGACGGCGCATCTGCGGCAGCTGAAGCGGTAGCTATGTGCAGGGACAGAAAGAAAAACAGGGCATTTGTTTCCGCGGCGGTTCATCCTCAGGTAATAGAAACCATAAAGACCTATTGTTTTGGAAACGGGATGGAACTGACGGTTATCCCGGAAAAAGACGGTATAACAGATCTGGATTTTCTGAAAGAACATTTGGATAGCCAGGCCGCATGTGTCTACATACAGAATCCAAATTATTACGGCAGTCTGGAACCGGCAGAAGAGATCGGAGGCATAGCAAAGGAAGCCAATGCCCGCTATATCATGGGAGTGAATCCTATTTCTTTGGGAATCATTAAGACGCCGATAGAATACGGTGCTGATATTGCAGTGGGAGAGGGGCAGCCCCTTGGATTGCCGCTATCATTCGGCGGACCATATATCGGCTTTATGGCATGTACGAAAGAATTGATCAGAAAGCTTCCGGGAAGGATCGTCGGGGAAACCGTTGATTCCAACGGAAAAACAGGCTACGTCTTAACCCTTCAGGCAAGAGAACAGCATATCCGAAGAGAAAAAGCATTAAGTAACGTCTGCTCAAACCAGGCGCTTTGTGCATTGGCAGTGTCCGTCTATTTATCAGCGATGGGGGCAGAAGGACTGAAGCAGACAGCCATTCAATGTATGTCTAAGGCTCATTATATGGCGGAGCAATTGGAGACAATCGGATATTCGGTTGTAAACCAAGGGGAATTCTTCCATGAATTTGTGACCACTTCAAAAATCCCGGTTGATCAGGTGATGGGGAAATTGGAAGAACATGGAGTTCTTGGCGGCTATCCCTTAACCGGTGAAAGAGCCGGACAGATCTTATGGTGCTGCACGGAAATGAATGCTAAAGATGACATTGACCGTGTCATTGGCATTCTGAAGGAGGTGTAAGGTTATGCTGATATTTGAAAAGGGACAGGAAGGAAGAACGATGACCATTCTGCCGGAATGTGATGTGCCGGTAAGCCTGCCGGAAGAAGGCAGCTTGAGAAAAAAGAGCATGCACCTTCCCCAAGTGTCTGAAAATGATATAAGCAGGCATTATACAGAAATAGCGAAAAAGGCATATGGTGTCAATGACGGCTTTTATCCTTTGGGCTCTTGTACCATGAAATACAATCCCAAAATCAATGAAGACATAGCAGCTCTTCCTGGCTTTAAACAGATTCATCCGCTGCAGCCGGAGCATACGGTGCAGGGTTGTATGGAAGTATTAAAAACAGCAGAGCAATACTTATGTGAGATCACTGGAATGAACCGTATGACTTTCCAGCCGGCAGCAGGAGCCCACGGTGAATTTACCGGACTTTTGCTGATAAAAGCTTATCACGAAAGCCGCGGTGACAATAAAAGAACAAAGATCATCGTACCAGATTCCGCCCATGGAACCAATCCTGCCAGTGCGACAATGGTGGGCTATTCGGTAATCAGTATCCCGTCTGCGGAAGACGGCGGAGTGGATTTGGAGGAATTAAAAAAAGCAGTCGGGGAAGATACAGCCGGACTGATGTTAACCAATCCCAATACATTAGGTCTTTTTGATAGAAACATACTGGAGATTACAAAAATCGTTCACGAAGCCGGAGGACTGAATTACTATGACGGAGCAAATTTAAACGCCGTTATGGGCATGATTAGACCGGGTGACATGGGATTTGATGTGGTCCATTTAAATCTTCATAAGACGTTTTCTACCCCTCACGGAGGAGGTGGCCCGGGCAGCGGACCAGTTGGCTGCAAGGATCTCCTGGCTGAATTTTTACCCGGCAGCATGGTAGAGGAAGAGGAAGGATACGTATTTAAGCATTCGGAACATACCATCGGACAGGTGAAAAGCTTTTACGGTAACTTTTTAATTGTGGTCAGAGCTATGACGTATTTATTTATGCTTGGAAAAGAAGGAGTTCCGGAAGCCTCAAAGCATGCCGTATTAAACGCCAATTATATGATGGCGCAATTAAAGGATGTGTATGATATGGCTTACCAGGGACCCTGCATGCATGAATTTGTCATGAGCCTGGCAAGGCTTAAAAAAGAAACCGGTGTGTCAGCCATGGACATAGCAAAAGGACTTTTGGACTATGGAATCCATCCGCCGACCATGTATTTTCCACTGATCGTGCCGGAAGCGTTAATGGCGGAGCCTACGGAGACGGAATCAAAAGAAACTTTGGATAAAGTGATTGCTGTATTACGCAGTCTTCATGAAACCGCAATGACGAATCCGGAAGCTCTTCATCAGGCCCCTATCCACACACCGGTTACCAGACTTGATGAAGTTAGGGCAGCCAGAAATCCAAAGTTAAAGCACGAATTTTAGATAAGGAAACGGATAAAAGATGATACAGGAAATTAAATATATAGACGGAAGCAGTTATGATCCGTATCTGAATCTTGCTATCGAGGAGTATTTGTTAGAAACTGCTGGTCGGGATACCTGTATCCTATACCTCTGGCAGAATGAAAATACTGTTGTAATCGGTAAAAACCAGAATCCATGGAAGGAATGCAGGATCCGGGAATTGGAGCAGGATGGCGGACATCTGGTGAGAAGACTATCCGGAGGCGGCGCCGTATTCCATGATCTTGGCAATTTGAATTTTACGTTTCTTGTTAACAAGAATCATTATGATCTGGATAAACAGCTTGAGGTTATTTTGAGCGGAGTCAAAAAACTGGGAATCCATGCAGAAAAATCAGGACGAAATGATATTACCGTATCAGACAGGAAATTTTCCGGCAATGCCTTTTATACCAGAGGGGAAAAGTGCTATCATCATGGGACCCTGCTGGTTCATGCGGATATGGAGAAGCTTTCCAAATACCTACAGGTTTCAAAGGATAAGCTGGCATTAAAAGGAGTGGACTCCGTTAAATCCAGGGTAACCAATCTTTCTGAATACCGGGCTGACTTAACCATTGATATGCTAAAGGAAAAGCTTCTGGAGGCATTTGAGGAAACTTATGGATGTAAGGCGGTTTTTTGCAGACAGGAGGATTTAGACCAGGAAGCATTGTCAGAGGGAAGAAAGAAGTTTTCTTCCTGGGATTGGCTGTACGGACGTAACATGGATTTTCAATACGAACTGTCAAAACGCTTTGTTTGGGGAAATGTGATCTGGCAGTTTCAGGTAAACAGCGGAATCATACAGGATCTGCAATTATTTTCAGATTCCATGGAACCGGATCTTATGGACCGGATCCCCAGGTATATAAAGGGGAGTAGGTATGAGAATGACGATATCTGCAATAAGCTGGATCAAGTGCCTGCAGAAACCCAGGCCCAGTCAGCCATGATAAAAGATTTAAAAGAGTTTTTTACTGCTGCAGAATTATAGAGACCAGGGAGGGATAGGATGGAAGAACGATACGATCTGCTTGTTATTGGTGCAGGCCCCGGAGGATATGTAGCGGCGATAAAGGCTGCAAAGCTGGGAATGAAGACGGCCGTGATAGAAAACCGGGAAGTAGGCGGTACCTGCTTAAACCGAGGCTGCGTTCCTGCCAAGGCCATGCTGCACGCTGCTAAATTATATCAGGAGGTTCTGTCAGGTGAGAGATTCGGAATCATCTCAAAAGAGGTGAGCTGTGATTA
>Ga0213825_1003010_pt1 | contig 10353 bp, 9 predicted proteins | sample MC6MC0900MG_FD_179896 | JGI IMG/M metagenome (GOLD analysis project Ga0213825, IMG submission 179896) | Enriched soil aggregate microbial communities from Iowa State University, Ames, United States - MC6-MC0900-MG | ecosystem: Environmental > Terrestrial > Soil > Unclassified | place: USA: Iowa... | reverse complement strand
AGACCACCCGGGCGACCTGCTCTTCATCCAGGGCCACAGCGCCCCGGGCATCTATGCGCGTTCCTTCCTGGAAGGCCGCATCGACGAAGCCCAGCTGGACAAGTTCCGCATGGAAGTCGACGGCGGTGGCCTCTCCAGCTACCCGCATCCGTGGCTGATGCCCGATTACTGGCAGACCCCGACCGTCTCGATGGGCCTGGGCCCGCTCGCCGCGATCTACCAGGCGCAGTTCCTGCGTTACCTGGAAAACCGCGGCCTGATCGAGAAGTCCGACCGCAAGGTGTGGTGCTTCATCGGCGATGGCGAGAGCGATGAGCCGGAAACCCTCGGCGCGATCGCGCTGGCCGGCCGCGAAGGCCTGGACAACCTGATCTTCGTGGTCAACTGCAACCTGCAGCGCCTCGACGGCCCGGTGCGTGGCAACGGCAAGATCATCCAGGAACTGGAAGGCGTCTTCCGTGGCGGCGGCTGGAATGTCATCAAGCTGCTGTGGGGCGGTTACTGGGATGCCCTGCTGGCCAAGGACACCAACGGCGTCCTGCGCAAGCTGATGATGGAAACCGTCGACGGCGAGTACCAGAACTGCAAGGCCTTTGGTGGCGCGTATACCCGCGAGCATTTCTTCGGCAAGTACCCGGAAACCGCTGCGATGGTCGCCGGGCTGTCCGACGACGATATCTGGCGCCTCAACCGCGGTGGCCACGATCCGCACAAGGTGTACGCCGCCTACCACCAGGCGGTGAACACCAAGGGCATGCCGACCGTGATCCTGGCCAAGACGGTCAAGGGCTACGGCATGGGCAGCGCGGGTGAAGCACTGAACCCGACCCACCAGACCAAGAAGCTGGACGACGATGCCGTCCGCCACTTCCGCGACCGCTTCAACATCCCGGTGACCGACGCCCAGCTGGCCGATGGCCAGGTGCCGTTCTACCACCCGGGCCCGGATTCGCCGGAAGTGAAGTACCTGCAGGAACGCCGTGCCGCCCTGGGTGGTTACCTGCCGCAGCGCCGCCGCAAGGCGACCAAGAGCTTCAACGCACCGAAGCTGGAAAGCTACGAGCGCCTGCTGAAGTCCAGCGGCGAGCGCAGCTACTCCACCACCATGGCCTTCGTGCAGAGCCTCAACATCACCCTGCGCGACAAGGAACTGGGCCCGCACATCGTGCCGATCGTGGCCGACGAAGCCCGTACCTTCGGCATGGAAGGCCTGTTCCGCCAGATCGGCATCTACGCCCCGTTCGGCCAGAAGTACAAGCCGGTCGATGCGGACCAGCTGATGTTCTACCGCGAAGACCAGAGCGGCCAGGTGCTGCAGCAGGGCATCAGCGAGCCGGGCGCGATCAGCTCCTGGATGGCTGCCGGTACCAGCTACTCGGTCTCCAACGTGCCGATGCTGCCGTTCTACATCTACTACTCGATGTTCGGCTTCCAGCGCGTGGGCGACATCGCCTGGCAGGCCGCGGACATGCGTACCCGTGGCTTCCTGCTCGGTGGCACCGCCGGCCGCACCACGCTGAACGGTGAAGGCCTGCAGCACGAAGATGGCTTCAGCCATATCGTCGCCGGTGGCATTCCGAACGTGCGCAGCTATGACCCGACCTTCGGCTTCGAAGTGACGGTGATCCTGCAGCACGGCACCAAGGCCATGATGGAAGATCAGATTGATGAGTACTACTACATCACCCTGATGAACGAGAACTACACCCACCCGGAAATGCCGGAAGGCGCGGCCGAAGGCATCGTCAAGGGCATGTACCTGCTCACCGACGCCGGCAAGCCGAAGAAGGGCGAGCTGCGCGTGCAGCTGCTGGGTTCGGGCACCATCCTGCGTGAAGCCATTGCGGCCGCCGAGCTGCTGGACAAGGACTTCGGCGTCACCGCCGACATCTGGAGCTGCCCGAGCATCAACGAACTGCGCCGCGATGGTTTCGATGCCGAGCGCTACAACCGCTTCCACCCGGAAGCCGAGCCGCGCAAGGCCTACGTGACCGAGCTGCTGGAAGGCCGCCAGGGCCCGGCGATTGCCGCGACCGACTACGTGCGTGCGTATGCGGACCAGATCCGTGCGTTCGTGCCGATGTCGTACACGGTGCTGGGCACGGATGGCTTTGGTCGTTCGGATACCCGTGCGAACCTGCGTCGCTTCTTCGAGGTTGACCGGTACTACATCGCGCATGCCGCGATTGCGGCGCTGGCGAAGGAAGGGAAGATGACCGGGAAGGATGTGGCCAGGGCGATCAAGCAGTACAAGATTGATCCTGAGAAGGCTAATCCTGTCGGGGTTTGATTTTCCAGCAGTATTAGAGATGATAGAGCGGCCCCTTGGGGCCGCTCTTTCTCTTTACGGAATGCCAAGATGATTGTGACGCACCTCAAGCTTCGAAACTGGCGAAACTTCAGAGAGGTGGATGTGCCACTGAGAGAGCGGACTTATCTTCTCGGAGCAAACGCATCCGGAAAATCAAACTTCCTGGACGTGTTTCGTTTCCTCAGAGATGTGAGCAAGTCTCACGGTGGCGGATTGCAGAAGGCAGTTCACGATCGCGGAGGAATTCAGAAGCTTCGGTGCCTTCATGCTCGCCGTGACCCTGAAGTTCGAATAGAAATTGAGCTCTCAGAAAGTGCGGAGGACGAGACGCCCACCTGGAAGTATGTTCTCGGCTTCCGTCCCGAAGGAAAGGGTGCGCAGCGAACAATCATTTCCAGAGAACAAGTGATCAGATCTGGAAGAGTCCTGCTTGATCGGCCTGATGATAAAGATAAAGGCGATGAAGTCCGGCTCACCCAGACTGCGCTAGAACAGATTCAGGCTAACGTGAAGTTCCGAGAGCTCGCTGAGTTCTTTGGTGAAACGACATATCTGCACCTTGTGCCGCAGCTGCTTAAGTACGCTGATCGAATTGGTGGGCAGTTGTTGGAGGACGATCCGTTTGGCCAGGGCTTCTTGGAAAGAGTTGCGAAGACTCAGCCAAGGGCTCGAGAGTCGCGTCTGAAGAAAATTGGGAAAGCGTTGGCCTTAGCGGTTCCGCAGTTCAAGGAGCTGAGGTTCGCGCCAGATCCTGTCAACGGCCGGCCACACCTTGAGGCGCTTTATTCTCACTATCGGCCCAATGCTGGCTGGCAGCGGGAGGAGCATTTCTCAGACGGTACTCTGAGGCTACTGGGCTTGCTTTGGGTTCTTATTGAGGGGGACTCGCTTCTTTTACTGGAAGAGCCCGAATTATCACTAAATGATGCGATCGTCAGAGAAATTCCTCTTTTGCTAACAAGGATTCAGAGGGATAGGAAGCGTAAAAATAGACAAATAATCGTAAGCACACATAGTGAAGCGCTGCTCAGTAATCCTGGTATTGATGCTAGGGGTGTGCTTCTACTGGAGCCAGTCGTTGAAGGGACGGTTATTCGGCCTGTGAATGAAAAGGAGTCGGTGGCTCTCCAGTCAGGTCTTTCAGTTGCAGAAGTGATTCTCCCTAAAACCCGGCCTAATTCAATCGAGCAATTGGGGTTCTGGGAGTGACATCTATTGCAATTGCAACCGAGGACGTGCTGACCGAGGTCGTGTGCGAGAAGATCGCGGCATATTTGGGAATCGAGGTTTCGCTGCGTCTAAGAAAAGGCGGGTCCGGCTACCTGAAATCGAAGTTTGATTCGTTCATCCAAATGTCCAGGAGGTACCCGGTACTTGTTGTCACGGACCTCGACAGGAAGCCATGCGCGCCCAGGCTGATTGAGGAGTGGACCCAGGGTAGGGTGCTGCCTGAAGGCTTATTGCTGAGAGTCGCCGTTCGGGAGGTCGAAGCTTGGCTTATGGCGGATCGGCAAGCATTCGGGGCTCTGGTGGGCGCGACTATTGATTTCTGCGCCGAATCGGTGCCGGACCCTAAGGAAAAGGTGTTAACCCTCGCTTCTCGAGCAGCCCGGGACGTGCGCGACGACCTTGTTGTAAGCAAGGGCGCGCTTGCCTCGCAAGGAATCGGGTACAACAAAAGACTATGTGAATTCGTATTGCTAAACTGGTGTCCTATGCGTGCTTCGGCAAATTCTGAAAGCCTCCGAAGAGCTATGGATCGCGTCCGGAGTGTGTGTTGCGCTACAAGCGCGAACGAGTAACTGCGAACGCTGATACCGATTTGAAATGATGGCTCGAGTAGTCTCCGTCATGTACGTTGCTTGTGACTTCGAAGGCGCTCACCATCACTCTTGGATTCGGCCTTAGTCCAACTTCTGCTCTCACCTTATCCATGTCTTCTTGCTGCCTCCTTAACCAGTCAATTCAATTAAACGCGGCGCGAGTTCTGAATACATAATTCCAGAAAATCATGAGAAAATTCTGTCCATCGTTGGTTTCACTGGATATGAGGCATGTGCGCTAATGCGGCTAGATAGTCGCAACTGGTACTGAAGGGCTGCCGCACCTAGGCTTCTGCCATCAAGACGTGAGCGGCTCTTCAATGCTAGAGCGGTGAAGCTACGATCTTGTCGATCAATGGCTCAAAAACCCGTTCCCGGTGAAATGCCAGATAACCCCGTTGACCATCCTCAAATGCGCCATACCCACGGACTCGCCTGAGATTCAATCCCAACGCTGTCCCAACTTCTGGCGGCAATTTGCTGGAAATCATCAACTTTCCGCAGTCCTCGAAGCTTATCCAGCCACGGTCGAAAAGCAGATCTGCATTTGGCGCCAGCAGTAGGCCATTCTGCCCATCGACCCGCTCACTGTCTTCGCTGATGGCCCACGGTTTTATGTGGTTTGCACGTAGGAAGCGGAGATCTTCAATTCCGGTCAGGCGGCAGCCTCTCTCAACGCTAATAAGACGCTCCCGAAACAGTCTTTGCTTCGTTCGAACCTGCACGACCCTATTCTGTGCAGTACCCGACGCCCCGACGCTCGCTTCATCCCCAGCGGCGGTCCTCTCGTACCCGAATAGGCCTGCTCCATCGTGGGTATCGATGGGCTGCAGCCGAAACACGATCGCATTACGAGGATCACCCTTGGTGTCGGGTGTATTGGGCTGGACGTATGAGGAAAGGCTTACGAACTGCCCAAGATAGCGGTACTGGCGACCTTCTCCCATCATCTGGAAGACAAGAGGCTTCCTGCCATCTTTTATATGCTGCTCGATTGCGCGGTTCCCGCCCCTGTGCCGCATGTCACCAATCTGGCCTTCGCCATAGTAGTGAAAGATCCCGTCGTCATCCCAGAAATCACGGTATCCGTGCGAGGCACCTGCGTCCCCGGTGAACGCGATGATGACTGGCTTATCCTTCGGAGTAGATATGCCACCTTGACGCTGTCCACCCAGTAGCGCATGAATTTGCTTCTGCCGGTTATAGAGAGCGCCAACCTGGAAGGGAACGTCCACTCAGAGCTCTGATGTCGATGGGAGGTCGCAATATGCTATTCCAATCAAACGCATCCGCCCGATAGTCTCGAACTAGCCTTCCGATGGCTGTGGGCGCGTTGCGAAAACGAGCTAGCGCTGAGCCTGAGCTTGATCTTCTTGAGATTAGCTGCTGAGCGTCAGCCTCGGTGGCGGCCAGAACGCGTCCACCCGACAAAGCTCATAGTCCTCCCCAAACGCCAACGCAGCTTCCCTAGCCGGCAAGTCCGAGTAGCACTTCAACAGGTACTGATCCATGCCCGCATCCGCATGGTCGATAGCGAAGAAGCCCAACATGGCCGCGTCGAATGCCTCAAGCCAATCCCCGTCAATCCTGGTCATCTATGGTCCTCCCGATAGGCAAGAGAGGATGCTGCCACCCCGTCCCAAGGCCTGCGACTGAGCCGGGCCAGTTGCGTCGCACCGTAGACGCCGCCAACCAACCCCCGCCAGATCAACAGGAACAAGCGATCTCCCATCCTCCGCACCAACGCGCATGGTGCTCATCGGAGCGTAGAAACTCTTCTAGCTGCAAAATGTTGGACGTCCCTTTGTCGGGAGGGTGGCTAATACAACACCCTCGTGGAAATACGCCCGCCGGTTGCAGCTAGACGGTTTCTAACCTCCCGACGCCCTTGCCATCCCGGCAAGGGCACGCCCTGCAGGAGGTCCAACATGTTGACGCCGTGGGAAGACGAACCCGATGACGCGCGCCCCAAGCGCAAACCCTACGCTCGCCCCGCACGCAGCTACCGCGTAGGCGCGCTGACGTACCCGGACCGCGAAGAGTGCGGTCCCACCGAGGTTGTTCCCTACCTCAAGCTGCGCGGCCGCTGGCTGGACAAGCTCGGCTTCGACGTAGGCGCCCGCCTGAAGGTGGAGGCCACGCACGGCAGCATCACCCTTACGGTGGTGGAGCGGCCCGCGCCGGTGGTCAAGAAGATCCCCCGCAAGTTGCAGCGCCGCACCGGCTGAGCGCCCGCGCCCAACGACGTGTATCCGTTGCATGCCGGGTTCTCTCAGGGCCTGCCAGTGTTCGCGTTTGAAGCTAAATTTGGGTTGTGCCTGGTGCCGTCTGATCTGGAGCAGGGGAAACTGGTGGCGCCAGAGGGTTGGTAGACACGTGCCTTGGGTCGGGAGGCGTTGCTGGTAACGGCGCAGGGGATGGGGAACGGCAAAGCACGCCGCAGCCTTGCAGCCCAAAGCTGATCAGAAACGAGGCCGAGGCCTGGGCGTAGTCCTTCCCGTGGCAGGCTTCAGCGTCCGTCGCAGTGCGCTCTCGCGCCACCTCGGCCGAACATCGACCTCTCCTTGATATGGCCCGGAGGCATCCATCAGCACGGCGCTACAAGCACCGGTGTATCGGCAGAGCTTCCTCAGCAGTACCGTGCTGCGATGCGCGCCGGGCGAAAACTCGTCGAGATCTTCATCAGGATCCAGCGGCATCGACTCCTCATCCTGCAAACGGGCCACGGAGCCAGCGGCGGACTCCAACAAATGCTTCTCGCTCATTGCAATGCCGGATTCGCAGGCGATGACCATCTCAAGCATTTCCTCCAGGTTGTAGCTCGGCCCGACAGCCAGAAGGGGCAGCAGGTCAGGTGTCTTCCAGTGGTGCGGGGTTCCCCCCACGATGGCCGGGGATGCGGCCAGCAGCGGTGGTTGCTGCATGAACGTTGCACCGTGCTTATCGGTGCCTGCTGGGCCGGCTACGCCCGGACAGATCTCATTGATGAACATCGCGCCCATGGCCCAGCCTTTGCTCGCCAGATAGCTCTGCTTATTGAGCTGGTGGTGAAAGCGCGAAAGTTTCGGCGCAGGAAGCTTGTTGTCCCATTCCCGCGGGGTACCCAAGCCGGGCCGCTTGGCTTCAATACCGACTGCCTTGTAGAGGTCGTCTATTTGAATGACCAGGATGGCATCAATGCCATTGGCGACTTCCTCGCCTTGGTCAGGATGGCGCGCGGCAAAATAGCTGGAGCCACCCTGACTCCGCCACATGTCACGCGCGCGGGCCAGCCACGCGGCAACATACGCGCGCTCGTCAGCGATCGACTGCTCGTACAGATCCACGCGTGTTGCGCAGTCGGCCAGATAGACCACTTTTGGAACCAACGCATGCATGATTACAGCTCCTTTGTAGTAAGCGACGTGATCCTTTCCTTTAGTGCGCAGTGTTTCATGAGCCGCCTATCGATAATGTCCGGGCGATCCCTACAGTGAATGTAGGAAAATTCCGAGTCGACCCCGGCAAAGTCGTGTAATGCCATCGCTGACACTGGCGCCGCGTTGAATGGAGCTAGAGGGAGATCATCGGGTAAGCCACGTCGCCCAGCTCGGGCGCGTCTTCCCGGAGCATCAACTGCAGGATGGCAGGCACCAGCTGGCCCAGGATGGCAGCACCGTCGCGCAGCTGCGCGCGGTTCGCATGGCTGTCCCACGTGGCGCCGCCGTGTACCAGCTGGTTTCGCAGTACATACAGCCGGTCCAGCACGATGGAAAGCACCACTTCCGTGCGCCGCCCGACGACAGCCTGCAGCGCCGAGCGCTGGTCTGTGGCAAAGCGCTCCGCCCAGCGGTTGCTGCTGTCGTGTTCGCGCAGCGCTTTCCAGAACCGTGCGTATACGAAGCGGTTTCCAATGAGCGTGCGGATGGGGCCGGGAAACTGCTTGAACAGGATGTCCTGCAGGTTTCCCTCCTTGTCATGCGCCAGCAATGCATCGAAGAACCTGCGCAACTGTTCGCGCTCGGCATTCTCGAAGCCGAACTCCTGGGCATAAGCAGCGTTGAGCGAAATCCACAGAAAAAGGAAGCGGGCGTCCGTATCCTGGTCTTCCTGTTCGGCGCGGTTTAGCCAACTGATGGCGCGGTGCAGACGCACACGCGTAGAGTCCGGCTGCGCATCGCGAATCTGGCGATGCGCCTCCTTCAGCTTAGTCGAATCCATTTCCCCTCCCCCGTTGCCCCGACCATTATGCGTACCACAGATTGCAGGGGAACTTCTTCGAAGGTCGTGCGCTGCGCCAGGCTTCCGGCAAACTATCCCACAGCGCATCCAGTGTGCCGGCGTTGTCGCACTCCAGCGCGGTTGAGCGGCACTCGGGGCAGGTGCGGAACCAGGTTACTCCCTTGATTCGTGCATCTCCGGAAGGCGGGTAGTGCGCTTCCAGCCGCAGTCCCGGCAATGATAGGCCGGCTTCTGGGCATGGCCTCACATCGTCAGCCGAACCTCAGTCATCTGCGCTGACAGGCTGCTGCTCCGTCAGCCAGCGGCCCAGACCGTAAAGGGCAAACCCGTAAACCACCGTTGCGCCGATTACCTTGAACATGCATTCCGTCTCCTCATCAGGTTGCTTCGGCGTCCATGCCCCGTTTCGATCCGTCGGCGATCATTCTGCGGAGGGCTGCGACAAGCTGTGTCGCGTCGATCTGATCAATGCGCGATCCCGCAGCGATGCGTCGACGCATCTACCTTAGGGGGGGCGATTCACGGGCGTCCAGAATTGGGTCCTATCGGCTGACGTACTGACTACTTGAGCGCTCTACCGCCGCACACATCGTTCCACGTCCGCCCACGCAGATGTCGGTATTGCCCGCTGGGAAAGTGTGGCCGGATTCAACATAATCACGAGACCAAGGGGAAGGAACCCGTTGTCGACCGGAGCGTCTGCTTGCGTCACCAGATGTCGCAGCCTCCGATTGAATCGGCTCATCCCCGTCTTGGGATGCCGTGAAATACACAAAGGATTGGGAACATGGACACCGACAACCGCTCTTCGCTGGCGCGCCAATGGCGCTTGTTGCAGTTGCTGCAGCCCGCGCCGCACTACCGCACGGTAAAAGAGCTGGCGCAGGCCTTGGCAGCAGAAAGCTACAAGGGTGGCACCCGTACGATCGAGCGGGATCTGAACGCGCTTTCGCTGCAGTTCCCCATCGAGAGCAACGATCTGCAGAAGCCCTATGGTTGGGCGTGGATGCGCGGCGCGGCGGCCTTCAGCATGCCGGGTATGTCCGTGTCGCAGGCGGTGGTGCTGCTGACCGCGCAGCGCAATCTGCAGGGGCTGCTGCCCGCCAATCATTGGCCGGCCCTCACGCCGTTCTTCGAACAGGCTGAGAAGACACTCGCGGCGGTCCGCACGGTGCGTTCCACCCGGCGCTGGCACGAAAAGGTTGCAGTCGTGCCGGCAAGCCAGTCCTTGCTGCCGGCAGCAGTAGACACCGAGGTTGCCGTGAACGTGCACCAGGCCCTCTTCAGCGAGAAGCAGTTGCATCTGGATTACGTCGCACGCGGTCGCAGTGACGCGAGCGCGTACGTCTTCCATCCTTACGGAATGATCCAGCGCGGAACATCCAGTTATCTTGCTGGCCGTATCGACGGGCGCTCGGAGACCACCACACTGTCGCTGCATCGCATCCAGCGCGCCCGCATGCTCGACGCTGATACCGAAGGCGCGGAAACATTCGAACTCGGGAACTACGCGAGTCGGGTTGCCGCCGGGTTTGAGAGCAAGGGGCCTCTGTCCGTTGAGCTGGAGCTCGACGAAGCGCTGGCCCAGCACTTGGCGGAAACGCCGCTCTCCCGTGACCAGCAGCTGGACCTGGGAGACGGGCTGGTGCCCCGCCTGCGGGCCACCGTCGATGATTCAGCCCAGCTGCGATGGTGGCTGCTCGGTCTGGGGGCCTCTGTTCGCGTTCTGGCCCCGGCCGCGCTGGCAGACGACATCGCCGCCCGCCACCGCAGCGCTGCGCAGCGCTACTAGTACGGGCATGCGACGCCAGTTGTCGCATGTCTGAAGAACAATCACTCCGCGCTACTTCATCAAATTGCACGCCATACAGGGGAAGCCAATGTTCGCCGTAAAGAATCAATGCCTCGGTCTGCTGGACCGGATTACGACCCTGGCTGACAACGCAGGTATCGATCTGCTGGAGAACCTGTCTGTTGTCCAGGAAATGCAGCAGGCCG
>Ga0213825_1003008_pt1 | contig 10355 bp, 5 predicted proteins | sample MC6MC0900MG_FD_179896 | JGI IMG/M metagenome (GOLD analysis project Ga0213825, IMG submission 179896) | Enriched soil aggregate microbial communities from Iowa State University, Ames, United States - MC6-MC0900-MG | ecosystem: Environmental > Terrestrial > Soil > Unclassified | place: USA: Iowa... | reverse complement strand
AAATAGACGATTGCTATTTTGTTGGTCTGAGTAAGCCTCTCCTTTGTACGTTTTATCCGGATCTTATCTATTCTTTTTTTGATGATTTCGTAACGGATATTTAATGATCCTTCTACATCGAATCGACGTTCGTCTTCCCGAAAACTGATATCAATACTGTGCGGGTTGATGAAGATAAGTTGTGTGGTCTCTAGAGCAAGCGGTAGATCACGCTTCACATGATGGGCTTTTAGGGCAATTCTGGCCATGGATATAATTTGTTGCCTCCTAAAGACATTGATAAACTCATAACTAAAAAGTTGCTGGGGCGTAATGGATTCCCCAACATAAATATCATACTCAATACCATCTGTTCTGAATTTTTGAAAGTAAGACGGATAATTGCCCTGAATGAAGCTGTTGAAATGATTGAGTTCTTTACTGATGATATGGTTTACTTGACGCAAAGAGGTTTCAAATTCATTCCTATAAAACTCGCCTGTATCACGATTGGTAAAAAAGTGTCTCGCATAATGCTCGATAATGGCAAGCTTTGTTGGGAATTGTCTTCTCGCCTCATCGAGAAATGGTTGAACATCCTTTCTGAAAAACTCAATAATCTTTACCATAGACTCATCAAAGGAAATATGGTCGAGCGATTCGGTAATCTGATCTACGCGTTTAGAAAAAGCGACAATTAATTGATGTGTACCATCCGAAGACAATTCGTCAATGAGGAGAGCTAGTTGTTTTACTTTGAAACTAAAGTCTTTTAAGATGGATGCATTACGGATGACTGTAGAATCTTTTACATCAATGGCACCATAGAGAGGATATACCTCTTCAAAAATAACCGGTTTAATATGCGCATTTTGTTCGTCATTTTCGAATTCTTGAATATACTGAGCGGCAATATGGTTAAACTTCCACTGTACGGCTGGCTGTATTGTTGTAAACCGGTTAATGATAATCTCGTCAATACGTTTTTTGAATTCTGTCGTGATATCATGTGATAACTGGGATAGTAGCGGTACAAGCTCACGAAGAGAGTGTATTGTTTCATTATCCAATTGATCCAGTTGATGACTGTAAATTTCCAGAATGCCAGACAAATCATGATTATGTATCAACGGAATGCATAGATAGGTACTGACTCCGGATGTCTTAATGCGTTCTTCAAAAATGGAAGTGGTATTTTTAATAGCATCCATCGTATTGTAGAAGATGAGATGCGGATGTTTTAGATAATTGGCGACTTCTGGATTGATGTTGGTATAGCTGTTGTTTGCGTAGGTTTCCGAAATTAAAATACTTTTGTTGGTAATAGAATAATCAAAAAATGGTAGCCCATTTAGCTGAAACAATGGAAACAGGCTGAAAACCGTATCTGAACCCTTCAAGATCGGAGCAATAATTTTTTCGAGATCTGATAGGAAGAGATGGTAATTATATGTTGCGAGATCCAATAAAATAGATTGTATCCTCTTGATAGTATGCTCTAAACTGCTTTTCCTGACAGTGAGGATGGTAAAGCCCGATAGCTCAAAATCTTCGATCTTAATTGTATTGACAACAATATTCCAATCGAATAAAGAGGTATCATTGGCATTTTTGGTCAGAAGCCCTACATCAAATTGTGGAAGTTCCTTTTTTGGTTTAATATCAACAAATTTGAAATCTATATTTAAATCGTAATAATCAATGATTTCGCCCTGCTCATTTAAATGATAGTAGACGATTGTATTATTTTCTTTGGCAAGAAGTCCATATAACCGTTCGAAAATAAGGGCATACATCAGTTTTTCCTGATTGTTCAGGATGCCTCCATCTTGCATTTGATCTCGAAGATCTTGTTCCTCCAGCTCATTTTTCCAGAGTTCGAAAAAAGCTTCTGTACCATAAAATGTTTCTTCCGCAAGTGGTGTTGCAAGTGCCCAATATCTTTTGGGGTCAGTATCAATTAGCGATACTGAAAGGCTGTAAATGAGCTGTAAAATATCTTTATAAGCGCTTAAGTTTTGCTTACATAGCCTACCGCTGACCTGTTCAATCTCTCTGATACGTTCTAGGGTAAATAATGGAATCATGTCATCTGTAGATTCATCGCCTTCGGTAAATGACTCTAGATAACGAAAAAAAGGTTCGAAATGGAGCTTCTTCTCGATATTATATAGCCTGCTTTCGCTTTTGGCTAGTCGTATATTCTTTATTTCCATTTATTGAACACTTTTAGAAACGGAAGCCGGTACTAAAATAGGGGTACCAACCTTCATTAGATTTGGCCATCACCAAGTGAAGAGGTAATGCATTGGCGATGATATAATAAAGTCCTCCACCGAATCCTTGATGGACTGTCTTACTGTTATGATCTTTTGCCCATACTTTCCCGATATCATACATCCCCATGATCCCTAGTTCTCCGGGTAGAACGTAGCTTTTTACCTCATGAATCTTGATGCGGGCTTCTAGGTTGTTGTATATCATTTGCTCGCCAGCAAATCTATATTGACGAAAACCACGAAGATTCTCATGACCTCCTAGAAATAGATATTGATAGAATGTAGGATTGCCCACCACCGTTCCCCCGCCTACTCTATTTGCGAATACGATGCCTTCATTCAGGGCACTAAAATAGCCTGTCATTTCTGCGCTTAGTTGGCCTGAATTTCTCGAATATTTATTTAAGCCCAAAAAAGAATGTAGTGCTGCCTTGATAAATAATCCTTTACTTGGATTGATCTTGCGGTTACGTGTATCTTGCGTCAGAAAAGCATTTAGTCCAACGAAAGCTTTGTCATTGGTAATGGAAACACTATCGTAAGAATGGAGCGCTTGCGGATTTAAGATAAAACGGTCCTGATTTTCAATTGGATCCAGGTGATAGAACTGGATATGGGGACCAATAGCATAATTCAGCGTAGACGAAGGGTGCCACCTCAGTAGTGGATTGACATTGAAAATATTGAATCTGCTACGGTAGTATTTAGCGCCATACTGATCTTTTAGAAATAGGGAATTGTTGCCAACACCAAAAAAGTTTTGCGTATTGTCGGGCGCTTTTGCTAATGCATCAATGACGAAGTCTGCATTACCTATTACATCTTCCCATTCGCCACGATAATGAATTTTATAGGCCCCTGTTCGGAATGCCGCAGCCACAGTAATCTGCTGTTTATAGGTAAAAGGAGCTTTTCTAAAACCCCGCTGATGCGTATATGCTGCGCCAAGTCCGAGAGAAAAGCCATCATCAGCGTTATAACCCGCTGTTAACAAGGGTAGCCAAGAGTTGTATAGATTGACGGGAACGAACTGTGTATTCGAGCTGTCCTTACCTTGATGTAGCCTGATTCGACCTTTTTCTCCTAAAAAAGTGGAGTTGCCCGTATTCTCATAGAGCTTTATTTTTGAGTGGCTGTTATTGATTACATAGGTCTTTGGCAGACTATCGCCAATAATGCGCAGTTTTATGGGCGAATTTACATTATTTATGGATACCGAGTCCTGACCTTCAGAAAGGTATAATCGGATTTCTTTTGTTAAGTTCTTTTCATAAGTCTTGTCCATTAGGGTTTTAGTCACCTTTCCATCTTTGTTGATTTTGGACACAATGATTTTTAAGCCCTCATCTTGAGTACTTGCAATCTCCACCTTTTCGTTCTTATCACTGAAATGGATATCGACAATATTATTGATAAAACGATAATACTCTTCCATTGCCGCCGGCAAAGCATCGCGTCTGCTTTGAAGGATGCGGAAAATCTGTTCTCCCCGAATAGCGATGGATGATTGTGGTAAGCTTTTGACAGATTGCCAGAGTACCGAATCTGTCAAATTGGAGGTAAACTGATTTACTTCTTTTGTCCATTCCTTGTGGGAGAGCTGATTGCTTGGATGTGCATTTAAAAATCTAGATTTGAAAAGGGAGTATCTGATATTTGGAATGCCTGTTGTAAACCCCTGCATAACGGGGTTGATAAACTGTTGATAAATATCTTTCATCAAAAATCCCTGTGTAACACGCAAGGCCTGATCTCGATCCCGAGGGATCGGAATATAATCCTTGTCTTTATCATCAGTATCCTGATTTTCATTATACCAACGCCACTGATCTTCATGACGATCCCAGTCACTTACAATTACATCCAGCATACGTGCCCTCAGGTATGCCTTGGGTTTAAAATCATCATCGTTGTCTTCCTGAAGCTTGCGCACGGCCTTTGAACTATTATCGGAGTCGCCCATAGGCTCTCGTTCTTCCAATAGGGCAATATTGTGTTCGAATAAAGGAGCATACTCGCCAAGGATTGTATCTGGTGCAACGACTCCTATAACGGGATGTGCATGTGGAACATTCACCGCATTAGCCAGCGCTGGAATCATCAATGCTGAATAAGGATGTTGTGCGCTCGTCGCATCATCCAGAACATCCTGTACAAAGGTGCCATGCAATTCTACTGGGATCAAAGACTCTGTTCGCTTATTTACTGATCGAAGCGCCCATTCTCTACCTGTTGGGTCTGTCAACCTGAGCGAAATGGATTGCATCCCTCCGCCCTGTTTAACAGGGGTCAGACCGCCGTATAATCGAGAGAGCTGTAACACAGGTAAGGTGGTCTCGGCAGCCCATTCTCTACGATAATTTTCTCCAAGAAATGACTTCTTAAATCCACCCGCCTTTCCATACTTTGCATTTGCTACAACAATAGTGCTGTCTTTAATCACGGCTTGTATCGGAGATTTTTCTTTGTGTGTGTCGATTGTCGAATTCAACTTATTCTTCTGCTGAGAATAAGCTTGTGTAGCGAGAAAAAGTAAAAAGAATGGTAAGGCCCGTTGCATGCTTATTATTTTTCAAATTTATAAATGATTCCTTTGTCTTGATCGCCAGCTTCGCTACTGATGTAAAGATTGGATTTTGAATCAAAGTTGATACCTTCTGGTTGCGGAAATAGCTTTGGATCCAGCGTTGTTATAGATTTGACATGGAAATTTTCATCTGTTACAACAAGGGCCTTGTCAATGGAAGATAAAATGTACCATTCATTGCTATCGGTTTTCTTTGCAAGGGCTGAAGGTTTGAATGTCTTTTTGATTTTGGGATTAAATTTTTTCAGTTCATCAATCTGAATTGCAAATTCACCTTGTGGATTGAACTTGCCATCGGCGCCAATGGAGAAAATATATCCCGTAGTTTGTGACTGTTTTTTGTCTGTACGACATTCTTTACAGAGTACATAGGCAAGGTTACTTGTTTTGTCTACAAAAAGCCCTTCATATTCACCTTTGGGTAAAATATCTTTTTGTTCGGCGACCGTCTGTATGTTATCTTTCTCCGTGATGGGAAAGGAATAGACAGCCCCATTGCTCTTTAAAATAAAGAAATGTGTTTTACTAATACCGATATCTTCGTAATCACCATCCTTTCCAAATGGATTGAATATAAGCTTTTGAGTGGACAAATTGTATTTGAAAAGTAGCCCCTGTTCGTCCTGAATGGCATAGATATCTTGGTCTTGTCCCTCAAGAAATGCGATACCTGATATTTCGAGCAGTTCATCGGGCAAATTTATCTTTTCGCCGGATGATAATCTATAGGGAATTGCCTGTTGCTGTTGTTTATCTGTTGTAACGTCGGTTACATTAGCCGTACGTTCTTTATTCGCATTACTGGGGTTACAAGCCAGCAATACCGTGGAAATCATTCCTAAAGCAAGAGCAGTTAATCGTGTAGCGTCTTTCATGAATTCAGTTGTTTAAGTAGTCAACAATTTGTTGCTGTGATTTATTGCCAATCGGATGTTCTACAGGTATATTTTGCCCCGTCTCATCAAGGAAAGTTGCTTCAATGTCGTCAGCAAATTGAATTTCAAATAGCTGCTGAATCTTGCTGGCTAAGACTGGTTCCGTCATCGGGAAACAGGTTTCTATCCGATGGTAGATATTGCGATTCATCCAGTCTGAGGAACCTAAATACACCTTTGTATACTCTCCATATTGGAATATAAAGATTCTCCCATGCTCTAGATATCGCCCTACGATCCGTTTTACTTCAATGTTTTCACTTAATCCCTTTACCTGGGGTTTAAGTCTGCAAATTCCTCTGACCAATAATTGTACCTGCACACCAGCCTGACTGGCTTCGTATAATTTATTGATTAACGATTCTTCTTCTAAATTGTTTAGCTTAATTTTTATCGAAGCAACGATGCCCATCTTTACCTGAGCAATGGTTTCATCAATCAAAGTGACAAAAGTCTGCCTTAAATTGAATTGAGCAATTAAAAGCTCTTGAAATGGAATATCCGTTGGGCTGTTCGGTTTCTTTCTGTTGGGTAAAAATTCAAATAGCAGGCTTAGCTCTTCTGTTAACAGGCGATTGGATGTCATTAAGAAGTAATCGGTATATACCTTGGCGGTTTTCTCATTTAAGTTGCCTGTTCCGAATAATGCACTCTCTTTTCCATCTTTTCGTTTGACAAGGGCAATTTTAGCATGCACTTTAAGGTTTGGGATACTATAGCTGATCGTTACCCCCTGCTCTTTCATAATTCTTGACCAATGTATATTATTGGCTTCATCAAAGCGTGCTTTTAACTCAACAAATACATTCACTTTTTTGCCATTCTTTGCTGCGGTAGCCAAGGCTTGAGCAATATGCGAATCGCTGGCAATTCGATAGAGCGTGGTATGGATCTCCTCAACATCAGGGTTTATTGCTGCCTCATTAAAAAACCGAAGAATAGGATCAAATGATTCATAAGGAGTACAGATTAAAATATCATGCTGATCGAGCTGGTCAAAAATGGAATGTTCAAAGTCCTGATGTGCGACTATCTGCTGCTGTTTTGGAAAAGACAATTCTCCCTTTTTTATTGGGAAAGAGAAAAAATCCTTCAAATTATGATAATATCCACCAGCGACAATGCTACTTTTTCTTAAGTCAAAAAGAACGGCGAGCCTTTCGGTAATTTGGTTTGGAAAACCCGGTTGATGTAAGAATCGAGTTGCATAGCCAAGATCCCTCTTCTTGACCTCTGCCTCTATTTTCTGCGCTATATCACCATCAAATTCGTCTTGTAAATTGAGTTCAGCATCCCGAGTGATTTTGAAGGAATAGAAATTTAAATTTTCTTTCTTTAGTAAGTTTGGAAGAAATAGTTTGATAATATCATCGATGAAGACTACATATGTTTTACTATTGGCTTGACAGGTAAAAAAACGATTAATGCGATCCGAGGGTATGTTGACAATGAACAGCTCTGTCGTAATCCTATCTGTTAACGCAAAATATAGCTGGTTGTTGATCGGGAAAAAGGAAAACTCTTCGTTTACAGGAATTATTTGCAGATAAGAAGCTATTGTATTAAAAAAATAGTTAGCTACAAGAGGTTTTATCGCTAATGGAATCTCCTGATTATAGATTAGTGTAATATTTTCGTCCGCTAACTGATGAATGATATCAGTTAAAAGGAAACCGAATTTTTCCTGTTGCTTATCGATTATTTTAGATGCCTTTTTGTAAGTCCCAATATCAAGATTTGGGACGATCTGGTCATTAGTCTTCTTTTTAATTTTCTTCCAGGCTATCAATACAGGCATCCGTACACGGTAGAACTCATCTAAGTTTGAGGAAAAAATGGCGAGGAACTGTAGTTTTTCCAATAGCGGGACTTCCGTGCGTTCAGCCTCAGTAAGTACTCTGTCATTGAAGGAAAGCCAACTGATATCTCGGTTGATATATAGGTCTTTTTTTTGCATCTGAAAAATAATCTAAGCAGCAATGAAGTTAAAGGAGCTTTATCTATATTTATAATAGTGTTGCAACAACAAAGGTAATAACAGAGATAACCAGGCCAAACATAAAAATGCCATAGGCATAACGTAATAACTTATATTTTCTGCCTAGCACGACTCCTTGGGAATAGACATCTTTTGTAAGCATGCCGTATAAAAATTCGGAATCGATCATTACTTTTTGCATGCCTTCATTATAGTCGTCGAGTTTCATTTTGTAAAAGTTCCCGAAGAATAATAGATTGACGGTTTTATTCTCAATCTCCTGTTTTGTGAATTTTCCAGAGGGTATTTTCGGAATTGTCGATAGGATGGCCATAACCATTGTTGCCACAACACTGACGGTGAGAATTATCGTTGGGAAGATGAGATGTTCGTTACTATCCAATTTCCTAAATAATACCGCAATAACGACAGATAGAATAATGGAGTTAACAGTCAATAAAATATTAGCTTTATTATCAGCCATATCACTCAAACGTTGGTTGTTGGACGATGTTATCCGGAACATTGTTTCTATACCACGTTCAGGTTTGACACTTTTATCTTTCTCTTTTTTTGTTTCTTTCTTGTCGTCTTTTTTCTTGTCCTTGGATTTTTCCTGTTTTCGCTCCAGTTCTTTTAAGTTCTCTTCTTTCTTTGCGTTGAGCTTTTGTTGGGCATAATCTGTATGGTAATGATGACTTGACAAAAGTTTTATAGTGCCAGCACGCCAAACATCCTTATCGATTTCTTTACCTAATACAGCCTCTGCTTCAGTCTTCATCAGTTTATTCCTGTTTTCAAAGTCCTCTCCTCCAAAATGGAACAAGTCAGCGTCACAAAGAATTTGCTCCAATAGATTGTTTGGGTCCTGGGGCATTCTGGTGGCGAGGATACAACCTTTGATTTTTTCTTTTACCTCTTCTGGTACGCCTTTATCCTTTAGGAAGTCTAAAGCGATCTCTACACTTCTTTTTTCATGGCCAATCGCATTGTCAGATTTTACATAACCTAAATCATGAAAGTAGGCTGCACTGATCACTATAAAATGATCTTCGTCATTTAACCTATAAAACGAGGAAATCTCATCTGCAGCTTGTACTACTGAATGTGTATGTAGGCTGTTGTGAAAACAATGACAAGAGGAGATATTCTGTATAATATAAGCGTTAGAAAATTCTTCTACCTGTTTTAAAAGTTCGTTATAATCTATCATGACTAATATGATGTTTATTTACAATAAAAGTATTCAATATCTTTAACATCTTATATACAAGTGATCCCTTTTCGTAATTTTTTAATCTAGATCAAACTGATATTCCTAATTAGAACCTGAAATCATTTTTTTGTGATGATTAAAATCTTTGTCAAGACCCCCATCAGGGATATCTCTGGATCTGGTGGATCTCATGTTTTCCGGAGTAAAACGACTAGGTTGGCTATAGCAGTAATATGATGCTGAATTATTCTTCAAACCTGCGATTCCAGCCAATGAGGTCGAGTATTTGGTCTATTTTTCTGTTTTTTAGGCTGCGGTTGGAGAACTGTTCGGCCCCGAATCGGGCTTTGAACGTACCTCAGTGCAGATTCTAGCATAGCTAGATCGTACTGCGAGTGCGGTTTTAGCGTGCTGGACTCGGACTCACCATGGACTCACTACGGAAACAGCATGGATTTATACCAAGGCTGTCCCGACTGTGGTATGGCTTAGGCCTGCCCAAGAGGTTGATCGGAACTGGAGCATATATGTAAACCCAATCGTTCTATAGCTCGAAAATTAAAGAACTGTCTTCGTGGTTACCCCATTGCTGCCCGTTGTTATGGACAAGTTTGTCATTAATTTAGCAATAACTTAATATTAAGTTAGAGTACAGTTAGGTATTGGTTAGGTTTTATCTAAACAAAACCTAACCAATACCTAAACTAAACCTAAACAAACCCTAACTAAACGATGAATTTCTGCTGACCTTGAAGACTCCACTTTTGCATTATCTTTCTGCAGTCTCCGTGGTCTGTTTCCGGCCTCGGTTTTTATGCCTGTCCATGATCCGATCTGCCTGCTGCGGCTCTTCGGCTTTTTTTCTGGTCGGCTATCTTTCCGGGATGTTCGCTGCTGTGGGCATACCGGCTTTCTGTCCCTACTGCGGCGTAGAGGTAGGATGCCCTTCCCCATACGACTGTTATGTTTAGTGTCCCCTTTCGCTCGGGGACACTTTTCCCCATGAGTCCACCGTTTCCATAACCTCTGCGCCCATTGTATCCACTGCCGTGCCGGATTCCCCGGTTCCTCCGTCCACGTTCCTGCGGCCTTTCCACGACCTTTCCACAGCATTTTCCCGTATAACCGTCCATTTTTGCTCCCCGGCGCCCCCCCCCCCAGATGCTGTTTTACAAAAACAATCCGCCAAGTTCCCAGCGAGTTAGCGGAAAAACAAAATAAATAAAACAAAAGGCTTGGAAGTTTGCCCGAAAACTCCCTATCTTTGCACCACTCCGCAAGGGAGGGACGGTTACTTCGAAAGAAGGGATCATGAAAAAAAGAAGGGTCTGACGGGAGTTAGGCGCGGAAATCGGGAAAAAGGAAAAGAAAAAAAACTTCA
>Ga0213825_1003006_pt1 | contig 10360 bp, 9 predicted proteins | sample MC6MC0900MG_FD_179896 | JGI IMG/M metagenome (GOLD analysis project Ga0213825, IMG submission 179896) | Enriched soil aggregate microbial communities from Iowa State University, Ames, United States - MC6-MC0900-MG | ecosystem: Environmental > Terrestrial > Soil > Unclassified | place: USA: Iowa... | reverse complement strand
GCCTGACCGTCAACGCCAACCTCTTCTACTACGACTACTCCGACATCCAGGTGAACCTGCTGACGGTGAACAACGGCGTGCTCACCACCGCACTGACCAACGGCGCCAAGGGCAAGGTCAAGGGTGCAGAGCTGGAGATCGAAGGCCAGCCGACCGAGCGCCTGCACCTGCGCGCGGCGGTGTCGTTCCTCGACACCGAATACACCGACTTCAAGAACACCAACCCCACCACGGGCGCGGTAACCGGCGACTACAGCGGCAACAGCTTCGTGCGTTCGCCGCGCAACGTGGTGTCGCTGGGTGCCGACTACACCATTCCGCTGGAAGTGGGCGGCAAGCTGGTGGCAGGGGGCGACGTGAGCTTCCGTGACAAGGAGTACTTCCTGGCCGACCGCCAGAGCAGCGCCGACGAAACCCTCAGCCAGCCGCACTACACGTTGGCCAACGCCCGGCTGAGCTGGTTCAGTCACGACGACAAGCTGAGCGTGACAGGCTTCGTCAACAACCTCACCGACCGCCGCTACCAGGTGCACGGCCGGCCCAACGGTACCGCCGGGCAGTACGTGATCACCTACGGCGACCCACGCACCGTCGGGCTCAGCGTCACCAGCCGGTTCTAGGTTGCCCTTTGGGGCCTTATCGCCGGCAAGCCAACTCCCACAGGTACAGCACAAGGCCTGAAACTTGTGGGGGCCTGTGGGAGCTGGCTTGCCGGCGATAAGGCCAGCACTGCCAATACATCATTCAGCAGGAACACCCCATGTCCCACCACACCCCCTTGGCCAGCGCCATCGCCCTGGCCATCGCCGGCCTCGCCGTGCCCGCATTCGCCGCCGAACCCGCCGACCGCCTCGACACCGTGGTCGTGGTCGGTACCCATCGCAGCGACGTTACTGCCCTGCAAAGCGCCGCGCCGGTCGATGTGCTGAGCGGTGAAAAACTTCAGGAAACCGGCGCCAGCGACCTGTCCGCAGCGCTCACCGCACTGTCGCCCTCGTTTAGCTTCCCGCAGTCGCCCCAGGGCGCCTTTGCCGGTTCCATCGCACATGGCGCCTCGCTACGCGGCCTGGCCTCCGATCAGGTGCTGGTGCTGGTCAACGGCAAGCGCCGCCACACCAGTGCCAACGTCACCCGTCAGGGCCTGGTCAACGCCCGTGGCGCGGCAGCCGTGGACCTCAGCCTGATCCCGCTGTCGGCCATCGAACGCGTGGAAATCCTGCGCGACGGCGCGGCCGCCCAGTACGGCTCTGACGCCATCGCCGGGGTGATCAACATCGTGCTCAAGGAGCGCGACGAAGGCGGTAACGCCGGCTACCGCTTCGGCGGTTACAAGAAAGGCGATGGCCTGCAGCGCAAGCTCAGCGGCTGGAAGGGCTTTGCCTTGCCCAATGACGGCTTCCTGACCCTGGCCTTCGATGCTGGCAGCCAGGACCCGGCCAGCGACACCCGCGACGACAACCGCCTGTTCTACCCTGGCTCCACCAGCATCGACACCGCGCGCGAGCAGAACAACCGCTACCGCAACTGGCGCTGGGGTTCGGGCAATGTCTCGGACCAGTACAACTTCACCGCCAACGCCGAAATGGGTTTGAGCGAGGGGCTGAGCGCCTATGGTTTCGCCACCTACGCGCACAAGAACACGGATGCCGAGAACTTCTTCGACCCGCCCACCACGTTGCGCAACAACTACGGCAGCGTAGCCCTGGCACGCTACCCGGACGGCCGCCTGCCGGTCACCCGCTACGGCCTGGAAGACTTTGCCGTCACCGGTGGCCTGCGCTTCGAGGACCAGGCCCTGGGCAAATTCGACCTGGCGCTGAACTACGGCAATAACCGTGTCGACTCCACCGACCGCGACGCCATCAACCCCAGCTGGGGCAGCGCCAGCCCGTCGACCATCTACACCGGCCGCCGCGAAGCCGACCAGACCAACCTGACCCTGGACTGGACCCGCGACTTTGCCAACGACTGGCTGTTCAAGCCGTTGACCGTTTCCACCGGGCTGGCCTGGCGCCAGGAAAACTACGACCTCAGCCAAGGCGACGCCGCCGGCTGGTCAAACGGGCCGCTGTTCAACACCATCGACCCTATCACCGGCAGGCGCATACCCGGTTACTACTCGGGCATCACCCAGGTCGATGCCGTGTCGCTGGACAGACGGGTGATTGGCGCCTATTTCGATGTCGAAGCTCAGCTGACCGAGAAATTCCAGGCTGGCGTGGCGGTACGCAGCGAGCATTACTCGGACTTCGGCGACACCACCAACGGCAAGCTGTCCGTGCGCTACGACTTTACTCCCGAGATTGCCGCGCGGGCCAGTGCCAGCAGCGGCTACCGCGCGCCTTCGCTGGTGCAGAGCGGGCTGTCGTCGTTCAGCGTGCAGGTGGTTGAGCAACCACCGGGCAGCGGCAACTGGGTCGAGGTGCAGCAGCGTACCCTCCGCGCCGACAGCCCGGAGGCCGCGTTGCTGGGGGGTAAGGCACTGAAGCCTGAGGAGTCGACCAACTTCTCGGTGGGCCTGGTCTGGCGTCCACTGCCCAACGCCTCGGTGACCCTCGACGCCTACCGCATCGACATCAACAACCGCATCACCCTGTCCGATCAGTTGCCGGCTACAGTGGTCGGGCCAATTTTCGCCGGTACGCCCTACGCCAATATCCAGAGCGCAGCGTTCTACACCAACATCGCCGACACCCGCACCGACGGCTTCGAACTGGCCGGCCACTACCAGCTGGACCTAGCCGCCTGGGGGCGGCTGGACTTCAACGGCGGCTATGCACGCAACAACACCCGCATCACCGGGCTGGACGACGTTGGCAGCATACCCGGCAACCAGATCATCGGCCGCAACACCCAAGGGCTGATCGAAGACGGTACACCCAAGGACAAGCTGACCCTCAGTGCCAACTGGCTGTATGACGGCTGGAGCGTCACCGTGGCCCAGCGCCGCTATGGCGAGTGGAAAAACAGAAACGCTGCCAACCCGGCGCTGGACCAGACCTTCAGCCCGCAGTGGGTGACCGACCTGGACGTGTCGTACCGCCTCGACCTGGGCCTGACCTTGTCGGTGGGGGCGATCAACCTGTTCGACAGCCATCCGGACAAGCTTGAGGGGGCGCAGCTGTATGGTGTGCCGAAGTACTCCATTACCAGCCCGGAGGGGGCGCAGGGGGCTTTCTACTACACCAGTGTGAGTTACGACTTCTGATCTGGAAACGGTGTTGGCTTCTTCGCGGGTGAACCCGCTCCCACAGACTGCACCGAGTACCTGCGGGAGCGGGTTCACCCGCGAAGAAGCCAACACTGATGCTGCTGACTGACTGTTGCCCCAGCAGCACACCGCTGCTGCTCCAGCACCACACCTTTCATCCAACCCCGCATTCTGAGGTCTGCGCCGCCTGGCACAGCTCTTGCGATAGCTCAGAACCCACTGCGTTCCCAAGGCCAGCCATGCGCGTGCTATCCCCTCTTTCCTGGTTCATCTCCCCCCTGGCACTGCTCATCCTCTGGGCCGTGGTAGCCAATGCCGGGCTGTTCCCGAGCAACCTGCTGATCCCACCGCAGGAGGTGTGGCGCAGCTTGACTGACCTGCTCGCCACTGGCGAATTGCAGGAACACCTTACCGGCAGTCTTTCGCGGCTGGCCCTGGGGTTTACCGGCGGCGCACTGGCCGGCCTAGGCTTTGGCGCGGCGCTGGCCCTGTCGAAGACCGTGGACGCCTACTGCGCCCCCCTGTTCCATACCCTGCGCCAGGTGCCGAGCATCGCCCTGATCCCGATGTTCGTGCTGCTGTTCGGCGTGGACGAAACATTCAAGGTAGTGATCGTCGCCAAAACCGCGTTCTTCCCGGTGGCGCTGGCTACCTGCGAAGGCATACGCGCCATCCCGCGGAGCCATTTCGAAGTGGCGGCGGTGTACCGCCTGCGCTGGCCTACACTGGTCGGCCGCATTGCCTTGCCCGCTGCAGTGCCGGCGATCATCACCGGTATACGCGTGGCCCTGACCCGCGCCTGGGTGGTGCTGGTGGCCTGCGAGCTGCTGGCCGCCGAGAGCGGCCTGGGGCAGATGATCGAGATGGGCCGGCAGATGCTGCGCATCGACGTGGTAATGGTCGGCGTGGTGCTCACCGGACTGATCGGCTTTACCCTGGATTTCACCCTGCGCCGCGTGGAACGGCGCCTGTCCGCCTGGCAAAGCCGCTAAGGAGGCTGTGATGAAACTGCAGAACTTGCGTGGTCTGGTGCTGCCGCTGTTGCTGCTCGGCGCCTGGGAATACGCTTCACGCCAGAGCGCGGCCGGCGCCTATGCCTTCGTGCCGCTGGCGCAGGTGGGCACGGCACTGGCCGAGCTGATGGCCAGCGCAGAGCTGCTGGTCAACCTGTGGGCGAGCCTGTTGCGCACCTGCAGCGGCCTGGCCATCGGCATTGTCGGCGGCATTGGCCTGGGAGCGCTGATGGCCCTGTCCGCAACGGCCAACCGCCTGATCGCGCCACTGTTCCATGCCCTGCGCCAAGTGCCTATGCTGGGCTGGATCCGCTGATTGCCTTGTGGCTGGGTAACGGCGAAAGCGCCAAGCTGCTGATCGTCAGCCTGGCGGCGTTGTATCCGATGGTGCTGAACACCTTCGAGAGCCTACGCCAGGTCGCAGGCCAGCACCGTGAGGCCGCGCAAGTACTGATGCTCAGCCGTTGGCAGCAACTGTGGCTGATCCTGCTGCCCGCCGCCCTGCCTGGCATTGCCGCCGGGGTGCTGCACGCCCTGGCTTTCGCCTGGGTCACCTCGGTGGGCAGCGAGCTGTTCCTGTCCGCCGGGGCCGGCCTTGGCAGCCTGATGATGAACGCCGAGGCCGCCGCACGCATGGAGATCATCGTGGTCTGTGTGCTGTGCATCGGCCTGTGTGGCTACCTGATGTCCTGGTTGTGCTCCCTGCTTACCCGCCGCCTGCTGCGCTGGCGCCCTACCCGTTGAAAGGCCCGACCATGAACGCCATCGCCCATACTCTACCTACCAGCGCCAGCACTGGCGCCCTGACCATCCGCGGCCTGAGCAAGGCCTACCCACTCAAGGGCAAACCGGTGCCGGTGCTCGAGGGCATCGACCTGGACATCCGCCCTGGCGAGTTCGTCAGCATTCTCGGTGCCAGCGGTTGCGGGAAATCGACGCTGCTACGGTTGATTGTCGGCCTCGACCAGGACTACCAGGGACAGATCTTGCTGGACCAACAACCTGTGCGCGGGCCGAGTCTGGAGCGCGGCATCGTGTTCCAGGACCATCGTCTGTTCCCGTGGATGACCCTGCAGCAGAACATTGAGCTGGCGCTGAAAAACCATGCGCTGGCTACCGCCGAAAAGCACCGTCTGGTGGCCGAGCACATCGAACTGGTGGGTCTGAGCGGCTACGAGCAGGCCTATCCACACCAGCTGTCCGGCGGCATGGCCCAACGTGCGGCGATCGCCCGGGCGCTGGTCAACAAACCCAAGGTGCTGTTGCTGGACGAGCCGCTGGGGGCACTGGATGCCCTGACACGGGTGCGCATGCAGCAGGAGCTGCAGCGAATCTGGGTTCAGGAGCGTTGCACGGTGATCATGGTGACCCACGATATCGAGGAAGCGTTGTACCTGGGCGACCGGGTGATTGTGCTGGATGCCCATCCTGGCCGGGTGCGTGAAGACTTGCGCATCGAACTGCCTCACCCTCGTGAGCGTCACAATCCCTTGTTGCATGAGTACAAGCAACTTCTGCTGGATCAATTGGTCGGGCATCCATGATCCATAAGGCGTGATACGCCCCGAGCCAGTCGGGGCATTACCACTGAGCAACCTCGGTTCACGCTCACGGGCGTGAACGTCATCGGATCAACGCAGCAGGAGGGTCTTTTGCAAAGTCTGCTCCAGGTCCCGCTGAAGCGAGATTTCGAGATATGCAAGTTGAGCCCTCGTCTTCGCAGCGTCCCCCTCAGACGCTGATTCCGCTGCTCGTCCATCTTTGGTTCAGCGTGTCCATCCCCATTGAAGCCCATCATCAACTGCGGAACGCCAAAAGGAAGGGCTTTGTCCTGGGCGGTTTGCCACGTATGTCATGTCTTCCCCGGGGTATGGAGACGTCGCTCCACAAGCGCATGTTCAGGACCGCAACCACGCCTGGTAACACCTACGCTGATGCAACCGAATATCGAGACGAGGCCGTCCTCCCAGCTAAGTCATGAGGGGGGCATATTTACGCAATTTTCCATTCGCGATGGAGGAGAAAGGCCGTTCAGTGACGCCCCATAGCCATGATCGGCGGGTTCACACAGGCCTGAGAGGATAGCTCAATTGGGGCTTAATTGTTGCCTGCCCAGGGCAACTAAAAGGTATCTTTCTATGTTTTCTGCATCCATCAACGACGTGGAGTTCGTCCGCGCCTTCAACCGGTTTTACACACATCAGCTTGGCCTATTGGATGAGCATTTACTTCGCTCCGAATTTTCTCTGACTGAAGCTCGCACTTTGTTCGAGCTTGGGTTGAGGAGCGATTTGACTGGCTCTGACCTCAAGCAGGAGTTGGGTTTGGATGCGGGTTATCTCAGTCGCGTTATCAGCAACCTGGAGAAACGTCGCCTGATCGAGAAAGCGCGCTCCGAGGCCGATGCCCGGGCCTTCATGATTCGATTGACCGATCAGGGGCGAACGTCCCTGGCTTCCTTAGAAGAGACCTCTCGTGCAGCAGTAATTACTCTGCTTGAACGATTGGAAGCCACTCAGCGCAATCAGCTGATCCAGGCAATGTCGCAGATCAAAGCCTTACTTGGTGAGTCGGAGCGTTCGTACATACTTCGAGATCCCCAGCCAGGCGACATGGGGCTTGTGGTACAGCAGCAGGCAGCACTGTATTCAGGGGAGTATGGCTGGAATTCCGAGTTCGAGGCTTTGCTGGCGGAAATCGTAGCAAAGTACCTTCGTGAATTCGACCCGACTGGGGAGCGTTGCTGGATCGCTGAGCAGGCTGGCCAAGTGGTCGGATCAATCTTTGTGGTGCGACACGATCAAGCAACTGCAAAGTTGAGGATGTTGTACGTAGATGCCGGTGCGAGAGGGCTGGGCATTGGGAAACGTTTGGTTGATGAGACTCTGCGCTTCGCTCGGCAGGCAGGTTACAGACGTATGATCCTATGGACGACCAGCAATCTTACAGCGGCTCGTAAGCTCTACGAAGGGGCCGGTTTTAAGCTTGTTGAAGAGGAAGCAGTCACTAGCTTTGGTAAAGAACTGGTGAGTCAGACCTGGGCGACCGATCTTTAACTGCCACCTGATCCTACATGCTTTGCGCCTCTATACGTAGAGGATGAGGCTATTTTAGAGTCAGTCCCAGGGTCGTTTTACCTTCCGTTTTCTGAAGGCTGCCCGAATGAGCTGGTAGATACGCGGCCTGGACGTAGCCTGATGCCCAGGATCTTCGCGTCTTCGTATTGCCCTCTAGGTTCACGCGGTCTTAGTGGACAGCTCCCGCGAGTGAAGCGGACAGTCCGACGAACGATACGTCCAAGACGAAAGGAGCTGCGGACAAAAGAAAGCCCGCTGCTGGACGGGCTAATCGGAGCTTCTATCACACGTAGCGCAAGTGTCACCTAGGAGCCGTCAATATTGGGTGAAAGAAAAGTCCCGACAATGTCATAACAGGGATTGCCTCAGGGCACTTCATGCGGCCAGCGGGTACCCAGGGCCACCCTACCCTGTTCTTGATTCAGACGCCGCCGGCCATGAAGAGCATCGAGCATTTCACCTTCCACATGGTTGGGCCTACCGAAGTGATATTGGCCGGCACCCGCTGCTTGGAAAAGGGCTACACGTCTTTATGGGAACCGGCGCGTCACCAGCTAGGCTCGAACTGGTTCTGGTACTTCAAGAGCCCGCTGGGCTGCAACGTCGAATACGACGCCAACATGGACCTGCATGACAACCAATCGACCGCGCGTGAAGCGGCGCCCGGCGCGGACAATTCGCAATACTTCCTATTCGCCCATCAGCCCAAGTGGGCGCCAGGCGGCCCGTCATCCAGCAAAGCCAAGGCGGCGGAGCCTGTGGCATGAAGCTCGTTACCCTGCGCGACGGCAACCGTGATGGCTGCCTAGTAGTATTGTCCCGCGATCTTACCGTAGCGATCTCGGCTCGGCCCCATGCCGCGACCCTGCGCCAGGCGATCGAGGACTGGGATCAAGTCGCGCCTGTGCTGGCGGACCTCTATCGGCTGCGCAACATTCCGGGGGTGTCGGGATTGGCTGCCTTTGCGGCGCGCCCAGTACGGAGCTCACGCACCCCGAAGAGCTGATTCACGAGAATCCCACACGCGGATGCTATGGTGTGGCAACCCACGCTCCCTGCAGACCCCCAAAGCGCCGCCACACTAACGAACTCTAGCTTTACCATCACTGTCGCAGATACGAGCGTTCGCTTCGCTGGAGGAGTGACTCCTAACCCCATATTCCAGGAGGACAGTTTCATGGCCATTGATCGCCGCACGCTGCTGCAGCTCGGTTCGTTAGCCGGAGCCAGTTTGATGCTTCCAGCCCAGGCCAGCGTACCCTCGCCAGAGCACGCTAGCCGTCTGCTGATTCGCAACGCCACTGTGATTACCATGGATCCGGCGCTAGGCGACATGAACAATACCGACGTGTTGATAGAGCACGACACCATCCGCCAGATCGGCAAGGGGTTGGTCGCCAGTCAAGCGCAGGTAGTCGACGCGACAGACATGATCCTGATCCCGGGGCTTATCGATACCCACTGGCATTTGTGGAACAGCTTGCTGCGCAATAGCGCGCCGGTTCCGGGCGGGCCTGCCTTCTTCGTCACTCAGCAAGCCACCAGCAAGCGCTTCACCCCTGCCCTCACCGAGCTAAGCATTCGCCTTGGGCTGGCCGAGGCCACTCATGCAGGCATCACCACGGTGAACAGCTGGGCGCACAACATCCGCGACCCCGACTTCGCACAGGCCGAGCTGCGCGCGCTGTCTTCCAGCGGATTGCGGGCGCGGCTGTGGTACGGCTACGCGCAGGACTTGCCGGCCACCGGCGCAATGGACTTCAAGGATATCGAGCGTATCCAGTCCCAACTGAAGGACCCCGCGCATCGGCGTATCGATCTTGGTTTGGCCATCCGCGGCCCGGAACGCACCGAAGCACCGATCTGGGAAGCGGAATTTGCATTTGCGAAGGCCCATGGTCTGCCGGTATCCACACATATTGCCGTCAGCCGCCACATGCAGGAGAGAAAGGCTATCCAACAACTGGCTGGCCGTGGCCTGTTGAGCCCGTCCGTGCAGCTGGTGCATGCCACCCACGCCGATGAACAAGACCTGGCCAGCATCGCGCAGGCGGGCGCTACCGTGTGCATCACACCATTGACTGAAATGCGTGTTGGCTACGGACTGCCGCCAGTGGCGGCGCTGCATCGCGCGAAACTACCGGTCACGCTCGGCATCGACACGTTGGTGCTGGGTGGCAATGCCAACCCGTTCATGCTCATGCAGACCTGCCTGAACCTGGCTATCGGCACTTCCGGTGATGAGCAACTGATGACTGCCAGGGATGCGTTGCATTGGGCCACACAGGGGGCTGCGCAGGCCATGGGCATCGGCCAGGAAACAGGTTCGATCACCGTGGGCAAGCGCGCCGACCTGGCGCTGATCGACACCCGCAGGCTGGGTATCTTCCCAGTCAACGATCCTGTGGCGTGCATCGTTCAGTCGGCGACTCCAGCAGACGTCGACACCGTGATCGCCGACGGCCGTATCGTCAAACGAGCGGGCCAACTCATCGGGATCGATACAGCCACGCTCCGCAGCCAGGCCCTGGCTGCGGCACGGCACTTGTTGCAGCAAGGCTGACCCGCTTGCAAGCAGGGCAAGGCTTGTGCCTTGCCCTGCGCGCGTACCAGCACTGCTGTACTCAGAAGCTCGCTTGCACCTTCAAACCGCCTACCCAGGCATCGTCAACCTGTTTCACCCCGCCTGGGTGACGCACAAACTGCAGGTTCGGCCGCATCGTCAGCCAATCGGCTAGATGAATGCCATAGTTCAGCTCGGCGTTGTACTCGGTTTCCTGGATCGGCAAATAGTCGGGGTTGCCGTAGTCATCGATCCCGTTGACCTGATTGGTCAGCGCCGCATTCTTTCGGTAGGCCGCGTTCACATGGACTTCCGATAGTGCCAGGCCGACATCGTCCTTTGGCCGTGCATCGAATGGGCCCTTGTAGATAGCGCCCACCGACAGGTAGTGATCGACCTTGCTGGTCTTACGGTCATGAGCCGTGCCCATTGCAAAAACGGTCAGCCCGCGTGAAGCATCACCAGCGTGCTGGGTTATCTGCTGCATGGCACCCAG
>Ga0213825_1003004_pt1 | contig 10362 bp, 9 predicted proteins | sample MC6MC0900MG_FD_179896 | JGI IMG/M metagenome (GOLD analysis project Ga0213825, IMG submission 179896) | Enriched soil aggregate microbial communities from Iowa State University, Ames, United States - MC6-MC0900-MG | ecosystem: Environmental > Terrestrial > Soil > Unclassified | place: USA: Iowa... | reverse complement strand
TGAATACATAAACTCAAATAGTGCCTTCTCCATCGTTGTTTGACAAGCTTCCCTTAAATGTTCTATCTCTAATTCTGAGAGAAACTTAGGAATTCTTTTACCTAATTTCGGCTCTTTTAATTTAGCTGCAGGATTTTTTAGAGTATAACCTTCTTCATGTGACCATCTAAATAATGATTTAACACAACGAATCCTATGTCCTAAACTAGAAGGCTTTAAGTGGTCTCCTGATTTTATTAAATATTCTTTTAATCTATCTGTATTAAATTCGTTCATATCAATATCACCAAAAAATCGTAATAATAGATTGTATTGAAAACAATATGTTTTTAATGTAAGCGATGAATATCCCTCGATTTTTTTATCCTGTTGATACCTTTTCCATGCTTCGGATAATAACATGTGTCTTTCACTCTCCCACCTAAAAATCTATTAATTCTAAATTCTATTATGTTCAATGAAAGATTTTTTCATACAAGGATATAAAAAAATAGTGATAGTTATGAACTCTAATTAATCTAAAAGGCACTTTCCGTGTTTCCAGGAAAGCGCCCGATTGCAGAAGATTGAAGAATTTTAAAAAATTGATTGTTTTGTATCGTATGCCAATAATTATTCAGCAATTTTAAGACTATCTATTTTATACCCCTGTGCTAAGGCTTGGAAAGTAAATTGAGATTTTTGAGGTGAAGCTTTAGCCAATAGTAATGTCCCTTCCTCACCATTGACTTCTATAGTATCAACTAAGTATCCCTTTTTCGCATGGATATACCATGTATCATTTTGATGTAAAATAGTTGTTTCGTTTGGCTTCTTCTTAGCTTCCTCCCATTGTTCCTTTAATTCTTCAGGAATGTATTCATCGATATTTCCTGTAATTATTTTTGGGCCATTCCACAGTTCTTCTTTTTTATAGTCATCCAAATTCGGGGTAAATCTCTTTGTATCAATTGGAACATTCACTTCAAGGCTTGTAGGATGCAGATAATCAACGAGCTTTCCTTTAGCATCATAAGTTTCATATTTCACTAATATTCCTGTATCTTTATCCACCCAAAACCGGAATGACCTGGCGTCCCTATGGTTTATATTCCCTTTTATTACAAGCGTGTTATGACCGAGTAATTCTTCATTTTGATTCTCTATTTCCCATTTACTTAAATCTCTTGTATAGTTAGAGGCAATCTCATAAGGAAATAAGGTTGCATTTGCCAAGCCAAATGGGGATCTTTCTCTATAAATGGATAAGGGATTTCCATCAGGGGCAGTTGAAAATGCTTGTTCTAATGTTAGTGTAGTTCCTTTTTTTAAGTTCTCTTCCATTCCCATTACTTGCGATTCTATATAGGTTTTTGCTGAATCATTAAGGGACCACACTGTTCCATCTTTATAAAATTCTTGAGAAGAAATTTCACCTGTATTAAATGTTATTTTACCATATCCTCCTGGTTCCACTTTTAAACTAATATCATATTTAACGACCTCATAACCAGGACTAAAATCGTAATGAATTTTATATTCACCTCTTGCGGTTTCAAAATAATCTACTGTGTTAATCATTTTAGTTAGAATCTCTTCTTCAGTCATTTCATCATAATTTTCTTTATGTTTTGGCGGTGTATATACAGTTGTCTCCGTTTTTGTTTCTATTTTTGCTTTCCCATCTGTGTTCGCTTTTATTTGTTTTTCACTCGACCCATCTGCATTTGCATTCAGTAAAGAAACTGATGCAACAGCAGCCACCGCCAAGATACCAAGTGCTGACCAGCGATAAGATTTCTTTTTGAATTTTTTAATCATAAGGATTCTCCTCTTTAATATTCTTTTATTTTTACTTAAATTGGCTAAACTAGGCACCGGATAATAATTCCTATAGTGTTCTAAAAGACTGATAATGGTATATCCATATGGTACCTTTTCCTCTTCCTCCATAAAGCTGAGAGCGTACGCATCACATGCAAGTTCCTGATCCTCTCGCATACAAACATAAGCAACCCAAATAATCGGGTTAAACCAATTTAAGATTAGTAAAAAATGCATAAGCCAATTAATACCGACGTCTCTTCGTTTTATGTGAGCTAATTCATGATGGAAAATATGTCGTAGTTGCTGTTCATTGAGAAGATTGATTTGATCACTTGAGAGTAATATTCTTGGTTGAAGGAATCCAAGCACTGTTGGACTTGGGATTTTTCCAGCTAAAAGCAAAGGGACATTCTGCTGAATAGACATTGATTTCTTACAGTTTTCAAAAATGTTGATAATCTTTTCATCTTTTATAACAGGTTGTTGTTTTATATAGTGCTGTAATCGTCTATTCGCAAGATAAGTTGTGAAACCTAATAGAATTACACCTGTTAACCAAATGTATAAGGCAATGCTTTGAATGGAAAGTGGCTCTTCCTCTTGTTTGCCATTACTATTCGTTGTCTCTTTCTTGCTATCCACTATCGTAGGTGAGGTAGGAATATCAAAGCGTTCGTCATCTGTAACGACCTTTAGATTAGACAAATTGTTTGTTTCATGCAGCTGCTCTTTTTCTGAGGAGCTAATGGATTGGCTTTGTTCAGAAGCAATTGATTCATAACCATTTAATAGAATGGAATAAACACTAAAGGAACTTCCTGGTGACCAAGGAAGTATAAGTCTCACTATTAAAATCATCCATAGTAGATAGTGCCATCTTGGAGTTAACCGGTTTCTCAGTAATACCTTGACACATAAGATGACTCCCACTAATATGCTTGCCATAATAGACGTTTCTATCACCCAGTCAAAAAGGTGAGGCAGGTAGGTGTCGAAAACAATATCAATCATTTTTCCTTATCACTTCCTCCGATTCTCTTCAGCCTTCTCATCGAGAATACGTTTGAGTTCATTAATGTCTTCTGAAGATAACTTTTCTTCCTTCAAAAAATTTACAAGTAAAGGTTTAAAGGCTGCGCCATAGAATCGTTTCAGCAAAGACTTTGTTTCTACTTGCAAATAACTTTCCTGCGACACCAAAGGATAATATGTATACAAACGTCCTTTTTCCTGATGATAAGAAACTGCTTCCTTTTGGACTAATCTGTTAATAAGTGTTCGAATGGTTTTTGGTTTCCAGTCCGTTGTTGACTCCAACCTTTCAATGATTTCATTCGCTGTTTGAGGTGATTCCACCCACAAGACTTTCATAACTTCCAATTCAGCCTCAGATATTTTAGGTAATTCCTTCATCTTATGGAATTGCACCTCCTTTAATATTACAAATGTAATCTATGATTAAATATTACATTTGTAATCCTATAGTGTCAACCATATATCTCTTCTAAACTTTAATAAAAATATCTAGGTGTTGTTCAAAAACTTGAACTGGTCCAATTCAACAAGGACACCTTCTCGAATACAAGAATGGCGCCCTTTAATGGAATAACTAAACTTCATTTTTCTACTCAAAGTAAAATTAGTTTTTGTTTTTCATATTCCCAAATGATATATATAATAATTGCCCTCAGACAGTTGTTTGGATATAGAACTGAATTTTTCAAATTTTGCTATCGCATAATCTCTATCGAAACTCACTAATCCATCCTCGGAATAATCATGATAATAAATCATTTTTAGGATTTCATTTGGACCGTTTTTTAATAAATCACGCCAAGCGGTAAAAATAGAAATAAGGGAAGCAGCTGAATACTCATCAAATAGGGTGACACCAACATTATTAAACCCTATCTCTTTAGGCATTCCAGGCAAGCTAGGGATCCTGCATGGAATCCATGTAAGTGAATCATAAATATATTCAACTATGTTATCTTCAAGTCCAATGTATTCAACAATTAAATCTTTGTAATGCTCTTTATCTCTCCAAAAATTTTTAAAAAAATCTTCATCTTGTGTTTGGGTCTTTTTTATTAAATAAAAATCATGCATAAATACCCTCCATATTAATTAAAACCTTTTAATGTAATTACCATCTTAACATATACTGAAAAAAGCTCCCAAAGCGTTTAGAGACTTTTCTTTGCTTACCGTTGTAAATCCGCATAAATCTGACTAGACCCCTTATTCCACAATCTGGCCCTTTAATGAAAACGAGCGCTGATCCTTATTACAGAATCGAGCCCTTTTCTAGAAGATAACTATTTACCAATAACTTCTCCTTTTTTGCTATAAATTTCATAAGCAAAATATCCAAATAATAAACCTATTCCGGATCGCAAACCTATTGTAGACAGTAAGGGGATTGGGAAAAACATGCTGAGAAGTACAGCAACAGCACAACCAATCATCATTCCAAGTGGTATTAAACTACCTAAGAAATTTTGAGTACCTTTGGATTCTTTTTTACCCAGGGTGCCTTTTTTATATTTATGTTTCATTCTCATAACTACAAATATTGCAATCCCACCCACTATTACAACAGGTAGTAAAATACGTGCAATCTCCAAAGCTAAGCCCATATTAGAACCCTCCCACATTCGCTTTTTAATTGATTCAATTTTAACATGATTTATTCCGTTAAATGGCCCTTTAGCAGAAGAAGGCACAATCCCTTTTCAAGAATAAAAGGCCTTGTAATTGAAGTATAGGAACGATAATAAAATGCAGTTTTAAAGCGTCAATATACAGGTTTTTATTCAGATAACACACTCTGCATAATCTTGAAAAGTACTATCGTAGCACTGGTTATATATTTGCTTAAAAAGATGTATAAACAATATTCAAACTAAAATCCAATAAATGTTGGTTTAACAGCATTTCTTGGATTTCGCTCTCTCCCCAAACTTTTGTTTGAGAACGTTATTGCAATATAAATTGCATATTTGATACATACTAGAAAATTACTGCTCAACACTTAAAAATTTATTATCTTTTATGTCGTAGTTACCGTATTTCCTTGAAAGTACAACCGTTTTTACGGCATATTTTTCATCAGCAAATACTAATAAAAAACGGTCTTCTAAAATATCAATTCCCCCATTATCACCATTAAATTTAATTTCCATTGAATCTTCAATAACTTCATTTGATGTATAAGGTCCAAATACATCGACTTGAGTCCAATTGAAATAGGTAAGCTTCGTTAAATCAATTTGTGTTTCACTATTTTCTAAAAGGGACTCAATTTCCTTAGCTAAAACCGTGTCTTGACTAGCTCGATTACCTAATAAAGTAACAGCTAAACCTACAGCAACAATACTTAGAATTACATAAACCATTTTTTTCATAACTACTTACATCTCCCTAAATTTTAATATTCCATATTTTAGAAGACGTTAAAAGGTGGGGCTAGTTCCCTGCTAAACATTTCTTAAAAGCTTGTTATTTCACAATCTGGCCCGTTTGTGGAATAAGAAAAAATCCTGCTTTGATACAGGATTTTTAATCAAACTTTATTAAAATAATCAATTTTTATTTTAAATTTTCGAACTTCTTCTTAAACGATCAATCCATCTATAACCTGTTATATACACATTTATAAAATAATTTTTTTATGACGAATTGTAATATTAAGCAACAGCATAAAGCAGGTATTCGATTTACAAATTATTTTCTACAAACTCTTTAAGTTCTAAAACAAAGTTAGATGGTCCATGATTTTGATATCTATCATAGTAATCATTATACCATCCTGAATATAATAAATGAATTTCATCTTTTGCTCTAGTTAGCCCTACGTAAAATAATCTCCTTGACTCATTTATCTTATCTTCATTAACATTCAACCAAGGTATCCTTCCATGCTCCAAACCAAACATTATGTCATACTTAAACTCTAAACCCTTAGAACTATGCAATGTATATAAATTTAAATGGTTTTTAGATCCAATTTGTCGAGATAAAGAGGAAACTTTAAAGTCTTTCAGTTGTCCATTTTTTGCCGATGCAATTAATTTACCATATTCTTTTACTACATCTGGCTCTTCAACAAAACAATCCAATAATTGGTGAACAATACTATTATTAAATTCTTCAAGCCAATCACTTAGTTTAAGTTCAACATCTTTGCTTCTAAATAAAAATTTGAATAGATCTAATTTTTTACTTTCTAGTTTTTCTTCTGAAATATTTGAATTTGAAAAAAATAAACAGAAAGTACGCTCAATTTCAGAAAATTTGGGACTTCCCTTTAACCATCCTCCAGAACACCACATTGCACAGTTTTCTAACCACAGAGTTAGCTGATTTTTACTGTAAGGAGCATTTCCATCCACTCTAATATATTGTAGACCTTCTTTTGCTACTTTCTCAACTATTCGATCTCCATCATTTTTATCAATGTAAAACACTCCAATATCCCCAAGCGTACTGGAAAGATCTGAGGTAAGAATTTTAGGGATTATTTCTTTGCAAATATACTCACATTGCGCATCTATACCGTCCACAATACCATAAAATTTAATACTTCCTTCTCCATCTCTACTTGAAATAAAATCTCTTTCTTCTAATAATGAAGCAATCGAAGCCTTAACTATATTTTCCTTTGATCTGTAATTCTTTTTTAATCTAATTTTTAAAACACTTGATTGTTGAGCAAGGTCATTTAATAAACTTGGTTGAGCTCCTGTAAACCCATATATTGATTGATCAGGATATCCAACTGCTAAAAAAGACGAGTATCATTTTCTATGCAGAGAACTCTTATTATTCTATCCAACGATGCACCTAAATCTTGATACTCATCAACTGCTATAACAGGAAATTTTGCTTGTAGTAATTCTTGAATCCATTGATTTTCCTATATCATCCACAACCCATTCAAAACCATGTCATCATAATCAATTAGCCCTTGATGTCTTAATGCGTTTTCGTAATTAAGAATCCATTGTGCTATATCTCTGTCGTTAGTTTTCCATTCGGAAGTTCCCCTTTCTATAAACGTTCTTCTATAAACATTAAACGCTGTTGACCAGCTTGAAGTATACCTTTCATTCTTTCCAATAGTTAAGTCGAATGTTTGACGCATTGTTGTAGTCACATCTTCAATAAAAATAAAGCAACTGTTATTTTTATCGACCTACTAATTTAAGCCTTGTTTCATTAGGTTCTCATTTTGTTTTTTTGGGAGGAAATATTAGTACATGAAAATAATTGTATTAAAAATGTTGGAACGTATGATTATACAGGACTACCCTTCTAAAAAATGTAGAGTAAATTATAAATTTTTCTCAGATATAAAAAATGACTAAAAATGCAGTAATCCCTAATGAGAAGACTTAACTTTGTAAATTCGCATTTAACTATAACAAAGTAGCAAGAAACCCTACAGACTTAACTCTGTAGGGTTTCTTGTTCATGAATTATATCAACATGACAAGTAAGTAAACCTTCATGAATTGTAACTTCAAGTTGTGTATTTATAGAAATCCAACCCATAGTATGGGAATGTCCAATAATATTGAATATTATTTTCGCGAATTATAACAAAGTCTAAAAAACAATCAGGTTGAGTACCAGTGAAAAATCAATAGCATTCTTCATTATTTTCCCCTGCTTCAAGAATTAGAACAGACGTTTCTTTATCATTTGAGCACCAACAGGTCCGGTTCCGACAATAATATAATAGTGTTGGTGATAAGAACTTGACTCACTCATCGCCGTGATCCTCTTTAAGGAAATGGTGATGAGAACTTGACTCATCCTCGTCATGATACTTTTTACAGTCACAATTTTTATGGCTATGATCGCAGCACTGGGTAAATGAATCGTCCCGGCATACGCCTGGAATAGGGATGCATGGATCAAAATTATGATTTTGAAGTACTTGGTACGGGCGCATCATATCATGATCTTCATGTTCAATGATATGACAATGCCATACATAAGTTCCGGTAAACGGCCCAAAACGTGCAATGATTCGGGTAACTTCTCCAGGGTTTGCACGTACAGTATCTTTCCAACCCATTTCATTCAGATCCGGTTTCTTTGCTTTCCCTATTTTAATGATATTCCCATTTTCATCCACGGTAATTGGTGCTCTATTGAGAATCTGGAATTGAACTAGATGCAAATGTATTGGATGGGTATCGGGGGTTAAATTATAAAGTTCCCAAATTTCTATTGTTCCATTATATGGTGTTTCTGTAATAGGATCGACCCACATCTTATTATTGAGTTCAAACAACGGTCGGCCAAATTCATCAGTAGTTTCAACTAAAAAGTTTTTTCTTACATATATAGCATCTTTAGGTTCGAGTGTTTCAAAGCAACTTAATCTTTCTGGTACTGTACTTGTATCCGGCTTGGAAGATTTTTGTTTAACTTTAAATTCCATAATTTGCGAAAGATCTGGAGATGGAGGAACTCCATCAGGAAAAGGTGCCGGAGCATCATTTGTCAGTATGATATTCTGCCCTCTATGTTTTGAAAAATCAATAATTACATCTGCTCGTTCTGCCGGAGCCAGTATAATTTCAGAAACCAGTACAGGTTTTTCTAACAATCCTCCATCCGTACCAATTTGAATGAAATCTTGACCAGAACTCAATCGCATACGGTAAAAACGGGCATTAGAACCATTGAGTATTCGAAATCGGTATTTTCTCGGTTCAACTCTAAGATAGGGCCATATTTTTCCATTGACTAAAATTGTATCTCCAACAAAACTCGGAACAACCGATGGATTCGGAAGATTAGGATCTATTGGAGGTGGTGGTTGTGGTGGAGGTGGTGGTTTTTGTCCGGGCTGGGAAGGATAGAACAGTTGACCGTCATCATAGAAGGAACGATCCTGGATAACTAATGGAAGGGTGGTAAGGCCCGATGTAGCTTTTGTTTTATCTGCTGCATCACCATCTCATAGTAAGGGATTCCATCATGTATTCCAGCTGGTTTAATAGTATGTGGAATCGGTAATGCATCAATAAACTTTTTTAATTTCAAATTAATTGCCTCCTTATCAATAATTTAATCCCATAGTCATTGTTAGTCATAGAATCAATATGACTTACTTTATTAAATGTATAGGCAGATAAAAATGTTTAGGTAAAGGAGGAAGGACAACATAAAATCTCAAAATTTTTCTACTAAGACGCCGTTAGTTGAGTTAAAGGTAATTATTTTTATTGAGATAAATGTTTGTAATCAAATATTTCAATTTTGAAACCGTGAGTACATTTATCCATATCAATCTTGTCACTATAACAGGATAAAGCTTACCTTAACATCAACTAGATTTTTCGAAGGACTTTTAATTCTTACCGGAATAAATCAAGCAACCTTGTATCGCCATATAAGGCAATTTACTTTTTTATCGCACATTCCAAAAAAAATGTCCCTTTTCTACCATAAGCAGACATTCTTATTAAAAATAAAATTTCTATATAATCAAAATGACAGGGTATGGATTTCATTCACTTCGAAGCAACCCTTAAAGACGTTGGTTACTCCGAAACATTTCCAAGCGCTGTTGCTTAGTTACCATATTACAAAAAGTAATAAAATTCTTTTGTTGTGGCACTTTAGTAGTCTTTTGTCAGCAACCCAATGTCTTACCATTTGAATGATCAATATCCAATTCTGTCGAATTGTTTTATAACTCACCTTCTTCTGATTTGAATCAATAAAGTTATTTAATTTTAATTAAAAAGGTAAGAGCCTTACTATAATCTATAAGAAGTAGCAAAGCTCTTTAAGTTGTTTCAATTTACATTCAATAATTATACATCCCTTAAAAAATGAATAATAAGTTGTTATATTTCTTATTCAACGAACGCACCCGGTGACATTGCTGCTGAACTAGTTACATATAGCCAAGTTATGGGTATGTGAACTAGAGAAGATATTGGACTAATGTATGGTCAATTCCATACTGCCAGTTTAAGTATATTTCTTCACAAGGCGACTTTATTTCAAAGACACAACGATCTTACTACATGCTTTTTATTTATCCCACACTCTCATCTGCTAGTACTACTATTTTTTATTACCAAATTAGCCGTTTCACTCGGATGGTTAAGAGGAAAATGATGACCATATGGAACAAAATCAACCTTACCCAGATGCGAAGGAGCAGAATAGCCTCTGTCACAATCCCCCCAAATAATGCGAAGATTATACTTTGTTACTTCATTGAAATCACCTTGAACGTTTTTCAATAGTAAACTGTTAAGCTGAACCGTAGTATTTAAAATTCTAGGAGAAGTAAAACTGTTACTTATTTTTTCAATATAATGTTCAGGGATGCTCTCCGTACTTTCAAATAAACCATTACTTAATAAATAACGCTCGATCAAATTAGTAGTTGCCAATTTCAATGTCCATTTGTTCATAAATTGAGGAACATTTATCGATTTAGCATTTTTTTTAGCAACAGGTGGCTGAAGTAAAGTAATTGTATACTTCTTATCTATGTACTTTTGTACTAATGCTTCCAAA
>Ga0213825_1002999_pt1 | contig 10381 bp, 12 predicted proteins | sample MC6MC0900MG_FD_179896 | JGI IMG/M metagenome (GOLD analysis project Ga0213825, IMG submission 179896) | Enriched soil aggregate microbial communities from Iowa State University, Ames, United States - MC6-MC0900-MG | ecosystem: Environmental > Terrestrial > Soil > Unclassified | place: USA: Iowa... | reverse complement strand
CCTATATTGATGATGGTTATTCTGCTAAAGATTTAAACAGACCTCATTTCCAAAATATGCTCAATCGAATTAAGCAAGGGGGCATTGATGTTCTACTAGTATATAAACTCGATCGATTAACTCGATCTGTGCCTGACCTGCATACTATCTTAGCAGAGTTGGATCAATACGAATGTAAATTTAAATCTGCTACAGAAGTCTATGATACTACGAATGCTATGGGGCGTTTGTTTATCACACTAGTGGCAGCTATTGCACAATGGGAGCGAGAAAATACGGCAGAACGAGTGCGCTTTGGATTAGAAAATAAAGTAAAATTGGGACGCTGGAAAGGTGGAACCCCTCCATATGGCTATAAGGTCATTGATGGTGAATTAGTGATAGATGAAGATGAGGCTCAAATTGTAAAAGAAGTGTTTAAGTTAGCTAGATCAACAGGCTTTTACACACTAGCTCGTCAACTAACTAGTAAAGGAATATCTACAAGAAGAGGTGGAGGATGGCATGTAGACAGTGTGCGAGATATTGCCAATAATCCTACATACGCTGGCTATTTAATGTTCAGCTCTAATCCCAAAGACATCAAAAAGCCTCCTCGCGAACGGAAGCTATTCGAGGGAAATCACGAACGCATTATAGACCGTGATGAATTCTGGGAGCTACAGGATTTATTGGATAAACGCAGGACCTTTGGTGGAAAACGTGAGACAAGTAATTACTATTTCTCTTCGATTTTAAAATGTGCCAGATGTGGTCATTCAATGTCAGGGCATAAAGTGGGCAAGAAAAAGAACTACCGATGTTCAGGAAAGAAAGCAGGAAAAACCTGTACTAGTCATATGATTTTAGAAAGCAATTTAGTACAGACGGTATTTGCCCAGTGGGATGACTTAGTGGGTGGTCATTTTAAAAGTAATGAAGGCGAAGCCAATTTTCCTAAAGCACAGCTCTCCTCATTACAGCATGAACTGGCCTCCATACAAAGGCTTTTACTCAAGAAAAAAACCATGTTCGAAAATGATATTATTGATATTGATGAATTAATACTTGAAACCGAAAAGCTACGTGGCAAAGAAAAAGAAATTCAACGTGAGTTAAAGAATATTCAGCAGCAGGACACCCGGCATCATGAGGAAATCAGATCCATTATTCGCAACATCAATACTCTTTGGTTAAATGCTGATGATTACGAACGGAAGCAATTAATGACGACCATATTTGAGCAAATTGTAATTGATACAAAGAACGATTATACAAGCAGTAAGCAAGCCAGAGAAATCATAATTGTTACAGCCAAATAATATGTCTTTTATTGGTGGAGGCACTTTAATTCCTTGGGCGTTAATTCCTGCTGCTGCTATATGTAATGTAAGTCCATTTGAACTCGCAAGACGTAATTTATTGCCCGTAGTGATCGGCCTTTTTATTACGACGATTGTGGCGGCGTTTTTGATTTAACCATATTGAAAGGTGTAAATAACATTATGAGATGACTTTTATAAATTGGAAGTCATCTCATATATTGAATACTAATCTTCAATATAATACTTCCTCACCCCCTCCTGAAACACCTGCTTAAGCTGCTGTTCACCAATCCCTAAGACACAAGCCTCAATTACAATTTGTTCCAATTTCATAGCAATTTGCGAAAGGTTGGCATTCTGGGTTTCAGTAGCATTTTCATTAATAAGAAATGTTTTTGAACGTGGTTTTATTGTGATAACGCCCTTTTTTTGCAGCTCTTTGTAGCTTTTATGAACGGTGTGAAGATTGAGGCTTGTTTGCCCAGCTAGATCACGAATCGAGGGTAGCTGGTCACCATGTTGCAAATTTCCTGTCGCTATTGCTAATAGAAGTTGTTGTGTTAGCTGCTGATAAAATGGGATATTACTGGTTATATCTATTTTTACATTCAATTGGTTACGTATCCCTTCCTATTTTTATAAAATAACGTGATTGTACTTATAGTTACAATGATTAAAATAATGACTGCTGAAATCCATGGAGAAACATGGAACGTAAGCAAGCTGAAATGGAGAAGTGCAATAATTATTAATAAAGGTAATCCATAAAGTAAGCTAATTAATACTGTAGGGTTGGACTTAATGGCCTCTGATGGATTTGTCCAGTCAAGTAATGGATGCCTTTTATCGTAAAGCGGAGATAATACATTATAAGAAAAAACTAATAGTAATGTTATCAATAAATACAGCATCATTATGACGTCATTTTTTTCAAATAGCATATAAATGATATAGCTTATGATGACTGATAGTGCACTGATGCTTGAAGAAATCACTACTTTTGCCAAATATATTTTGTGTGGCTCCAAGGGCAATGTTTTACTTGAAGCATAGTATTTCCCCTCTCTAGAATAGGGTGTACCACTAATATTGTTCATACAGCTCATAAACAAAATCATGTAGACAAAAAGGGAAGATTTATTGTCAACAATCCAGTCAGCCTTTAGCATATTCATCTGAATCACCATTAGGTAAATGACTGTGCCGATTGGTGCCATAATGACACCTAGGATCGCTTGCAATTTAAAATAAGATTCTGATTGGATAATCCAATATTCTCGTTGTAAGTAATTGCTCCAACTGGTATTTCTCCTCCAAACTTTGGCTGTTTTTTCTATTCTGTTTACAACTGAGCCATGTTCATAATACTTAGACGCTATGATTCTTATAGTTATGTTAAACAATACAAAGCACAGTAAGAATACTATCGAGAAATAAAGAACACTTTGAGCAGCCGTCAGTGGAAATATTCCCTCAAGCCATGGCTGCTGCATTGCGAAGCCATAACCTATGTCGAGAATATCTGATATGGAGGCACTTAGGGATGCGATGGTTGATGTATCTATTTTCGCTAAAACAAGCTTAATAGTCTCAACATTATTTATCCAAAAATAAACTATTGGGCAAATGCCAATTCCTAAAATTAGCGTCATTCTAACCATTAAATACATGACTATATTCATAAAAATTGTACGAAAATGATTCAACATAGATAAAACACATAGTAGGAATAAAGTGATCAAGATGTTTATCATCAGTAAAAATACAATAGATTTTGTAGCAAATCCTATATTAAACTCTATTAATAGCATAAAAAATGTTGGTATGGAGAGTATTCCTACGACCGATATAGGTAAAGCTACAGCACTTACTATTTTCGCCATTACAATCCGCTTCGCTGAAATCGGCAAATGAGCAAAGATAGAAAAATCACTTTGACTAAATACTACTGAAATCGCAAAATAGGAAATCAGTATATACGTGATACTATTCGATAGTATAAAGCTGTAAAATAAAAATACCTCTGGGGTAGCCATGAAATAGATCATAAAGGTAAATACACAATACTGTAAGGCTATATAAATGAAGGCTAGTATTAAAAGCACTTGCACAATTGGATGCTTTGGTTTTGTATAAACGGATGTTAAGAAAAATTTAAATAGTGGCAAATTATCTTTCATTAGCTTGTTTCTCCATAAAAATAGTTTCTAGGCTTCCATCGACAAGCAAATTTTCTAAAGATTCATGCAAAACGATCTTACCATCTTTTAAAAAACAAATAGATCGGCAAATTTTCTCAGCAACATCCAGCAAATGTGTGGAGAATAGAACCGTTCCACCATTCTCAACATATTCCTTTAGACAATTTTTAAAAGCAACGACAGCAAGTGGATCCAATCCATTTAGCGGCTCATCCATAATAAGAATTGGTGGACTAATCGTAAAGGCAATAATTAATGCCATCTTATGGAGCATTCCATAAGAAAACGTTCCCATTGGCTTATTTATACTTTTTTCCATACCAAAGATATGGATGAAGCTTTGTAGTTTTGCATCATCCGTCCTTTCATATAGACTCAAAACAAAGTGTATCCAATCATAGGCAGCTATATTTGGAAAAACATGAATAGTGTCAGGGATAAAATAAAATTGCTTTTTATAGGCAAGTGACTGCGACTTTAGAACATTATTAATCATCACTTTTCCACAATCCTGCTCTACTAAGCCAGTAATACAATTTAATGTTGTTGTTTTACCTGCTCCATTTCCACCTACAAACCCCAATATCTCTCCCTTTTCTATCTTTAATGCTACGCCCTTTAGTACTTCATGCTGCCCATACGATTTCTGTAAATTTTCTATTAACAACAAGCCTTCATCACATCCCTTTTAAAATTTTTTCTTCGCAATGAAACCGTGCATGGTAGTAATCATTAATAGCACCAATAGTAGTGTTACGATAATATGAATGCCGTACCTTGCTTCCAAATTACCCGTCATCAGTATATTTGCCGCAGACAAACTATTACTAGCAGGGTTTACAGCATCTATGAAAGGATGTAATCCCGCGATAAAGCGGCAAACTAATAGGATAACGATACTTATTAGGGCAATAAATGCAGGACTTTTAAAAAATGTACTCATCATCGCAACAAACGTAATGATGAATAACAGCCAAACACAATAAAATGCAAACGCCCACATAGCTTGTGTCAAAGGAACAGTAGTAAATAAATACGCTGAATAGCCATAGGATACTGCATAGCCAAGAGCTATACATATAACAGCCAAAATATAATGGATGATGATTTTACTATTTAAATAGGAAGATATCGATACTGGTCTTGTTAGGATAAATGCCATCATGCCATTTGCTTTCTCTCCTTGGATAATACTCATAGTGGCAACGACCAGAATAATAATGCCGAGCTGATCAAATTGTGAATTTAATGTTGAGGCAAGTACCTCCTGTCCTTCAGGCTTTGCCATCGTAGGATCAATTATTATACCTTCAATACCACCCGCTGATTGTAAAATAACAGGTAAATAATACATCATAATCGGCTGAGTTAGCCCTAGTAAAATAAATACGATTGGGAGCCACAATATTTTAAACTCCCTTGCCATTTGCTGTACTTCTTTTTTGCTTAATGCAATAAAAGCATTCATTCACTTACACCACCAATTCTAAAAATATTTCTTCTAGATTGCTTTGAATACCCATTTCAAATTTAGTAAACATCACTTTTGAATCCAGTCCGTGTTGTATTAGTCGTCTAGCATCTTCCTCCAAATTTTCAACATGGATGTTGAAGCCATTCCCACAGCTTTCGATTCTCTTCACATACGGTAATTGTTCAATCATTGTGAACCACTTACAATCTTGTTCACGTAACGTCACAAAGATAGCTGATTCTTGATGGTACTCAAGCAGCTCTAATTTTGTCGCATCCTCTATTTTGTGACCATTTTTAATGACAACAAAGCGCTCACAAATTTCCTCCGCATCGCTCAAAATATGTGTTGATAGCAGAATCGTTGTTTCTTTTTTTATTTCTTTTAATAGATTTAACACTTCTCTTCTGCCTATTGGATCTAGCGCGGATACTGGTTCATCCATAATCATGAGGGCTGGCTTATGCAATAAAGCCTGTGCAATGCCCAGACGCTGCTTCATTCCACCTGAAAATGTCCCTACATGTATATGTGCTTCTTTTCCTAAGCCCACTTTTTCTAATAGCAATGGTATCTCTTGCTGTAATTCATTTTTTGATAGACCAGAAAGTGTCCCCATAAAGGACAATGTTTCATATGCTGTCATCCACGAAAAATAATTAGGATACTGAGGTAAATAACCGATTTTATTTTTCATCGATGCAATTTTTTGACCATCCAGTAAAACTTCTCCTTCCTCTGCATATAAAATATCAGCAATGATTTGGATTAACGTAGATTTCCCAGCACCATTTGGCCCAATTAACCCAACACACTCATTCGCTTCAATGACCATTGAAAAATCTTTCACTGCTGTTTTTTGTTTAAACTTTTTCGTAATATTTTTAATCTCTAAGCGCATGTTTATTGACGTCCTTCCTACCAATAATGAAGTATAGAACAGAACCAATGGAGTTAAAGAACAAAATAATAATTGTCCACATCAGTATGTTCTCCCGCATATCTCGGTGCCGATATAAATCGAATAAAGCAACAATAATTAGAACTAATCCTACGAATATCAATGGCAGAATGATTGGAAGTATGCTTGCCCAATCCAGTTGGCCTAAATCATCAAAACCATAGTGTAATTTCATTCTTAAAACCTCCATTCATTATCATTATCGATAACGATAACATAAGATGTGAAAAATTTCATTACCTTTTTACTGTACATCTTTTTAAAAAAACTATAGTATATTTTTTGAGAATGTTCTCATATTGATAACATTTGATTGCTTCCCTTGATTCCATCTGATAGGAGGATTGTTTTATGCGGAATAAAGCAGAAGTTTTAATGCACCCTGTGAGAATGAAAATTTTACAAGCTCTCATGCACGATAAAGAAGAAGGCTTAAGCACTTTGGAGATGATTTCAATCATAAAGGATGTACCTCAAGCTACTTTGTATCGTCACATCCAAATTTTAGTGGATGAAAATATTATAAAAATTGTGAAAGAGCGAAAAGTACGTTCTGTTACAGAAAAATTCTATGCAGTAAATGAAGGAGCAGCAAAACTTAGTAAGGAGGATTGGACACAACTAACAATCAAACAAAAATTAAATTACGTTTCCTACTATCAATTAGCTTTGCTATCTCAATATCAAAACTATTTACATTCACTTGATGAAGAAGAAAGACTTGCAGATTTAGCAACATTTTCATTTATTGATTTAACATTAACGACTGATCAATTCAAGAACTTTGAAAATGAATTAAACAATTTAATAAATAAATACTATAATATGACCGACTCAAGTAAAGAGACTGAGACAAAAACTATAGCTATAAATATTATTCCAAAACCTTAGGTATGATTTTTACGCAAAGAAATGGAGAAGATTTATGAAAAGAAGAAAGTCAGTAGAAAACACACGAAAATTTATCATGATTATAATTGGTGCCATCATCGCAGCATATGGACTAGAAGCGGTATTAATTCCGAACGATGTCATTGATGGTGGCGTGACTGGTATTAGTATTATGGGTGCACACCTCTTTGGTATTCCATTAGGCGTACTGCTCTTTGTATTAAACATTCCTTTTATTTGGATTGGCTACAAACAAGTAGGTAAAACTTTTGCATTGATGAGTAGTGCTGGGATTGCAGCTCTATCTATTTCAACAGTGCTTATGCATGATGTTAAAACCATTTTAGGTCCAAATGATCCGTTATTAATTGTTTTATCTGGTGGTATGCTACTAGGTGTTGGAATTGGGATTGTCTTACGTAACGGTGGTGCTTTAGATGGCTCTGAGGTTTTAGCCGTGCTACTATCACGTAAGATTCCGTTTTCAGTCGGGGATATTATATTATTTATTAATGCCTTTATTTTCTTAGGGGCAAGCTTTATTTTTGGCTTAGAGAGCGCATTATACTCCGCTTTAACATACTATATTGCCAAAAATGTTATTGATATCATTCAAGTTGGTTTAGAAAAATCCAAAGATGTTCGAGTAGTCAGTGCCAAATCAGAAGAGATTGGGGATGCGATTCAAGCTCGTTTAGGACGTGGTGTTACATATACTAAAGGTCGCGGCGGATTTTCCAATGAACCCACGGATATTTTAAACTGTGTTATTAACCGCATGGAAGAAAATAAACTTGTGTCGATTATCAAAGATATTGATGAAGGTGCCTTCGTAGTTATTTCTGATGTGTCAGAGGTCCGAGGCGGGAACTTTAAAAAGCGGGATATCCACTAAATCAGACCCCCTTTCGCATTATTGCGAAAGAGGGTTTTTTATTGACTTAAAAAACTTCAATATCTTGCTATTACGTTAGAAAGGACTTATGTTTTTGTTCACATGCAGTTATACTTTGTTGTACAAAAGCATGAAGCATTTGGATTGTTTTTATAGAAAAGGGTGAAAACACAATGAAGGATAAAAAAAGCATGGAAGTACCGCAGGATAGAACTAGCAATAAACACCATGTTGAAATGATGACAGACGAAAGATGGCAAGCAATTATTCATAATGACGCAACATACAATCAAAAATTTTTCTATGCTGTCGAAACGACAAAAATTTTTTGTAAGCCTTCATGTAAATCTCGTGTACCTAAAAAAGAAAATGTACGAATTTTTCGAACAGCAGAGCAAGCCCTCAATGAAAATTTTCGTCCTTGTAAACGCTGTAAGCCTACAAATGAAAACCTGCCTGATTGTGAATGGGTTGCTCATGTGACTGAATACATTGACAAAAATTTCACCGAAAAGTTAAATCTTGGGTTATTAGGGATGATTGCTCATGGAAGCCCCTTTCATTTACATCGAACATTTAAAAAGATTAAAGGGATTACTCCTGCTGCATACATCCTACATGTCCGATTAGACGCTGCTAAAAACTACTTGATTGGAACAAATAAATCTATTGCAGATATTTCGATATGTGTAGGTATCCCTAATTCAACTTACTTTATTACCCTATTTAAAAATAAATTTGGTTACACACCAGTACAATATCGAAAACTCTATCAATCGTGCGAGAAAAAGGAGAAATGAAAAATGAACAGCATTTATTGGTCTTTACTTCAACATAAGGATTGGCATCTCTACATCGCAGCAACGTCCAAGCATCTTTTATACGTTGGATCACAAAATCAACCTTTTACAGCAGTAAGTGAATGGGTTAAGAAAAAATACCCTAAAGCTACGCTAGCCGAAAATTCAGCCCTACTTGCTTCTTATTGTGATGAAATCATTGAATATCTTGAAGGTAAACGGACAACATTTACTTTTTCTATTGATTACAAGGGGACACCATTTCAGCTTTTAGTATGGAGAGCATTAAATGAAATTCCCTATGGACAAACAAAGACCTATTCAGATATTGCCCACTATATTAATAAGCCAGCAGCTGTTCGTGCCGTTGGTGCAGCTATTGGTGCAAATCCAATTTTACTAGCTGTTCCTTGCCATCGCATAGTAGGAAAAAATGGCACATTAACAGGCTATCGTGGAGGGCTTGAAATGAAGAAAAAGCTATTGGAGCTGGAGAAACTGAATGCCCAATTGTAAAGGGTGATTTTACGTAAAGGAGAGTTAATCGAATGAAACAAAATGTAAGCTATAAAGACTCAAAGACCATTCTTAATAAAGGTACAGGTTTTCTTTCAGGCTATTCACATTCCTTAAATCCATATACAGGCTGTTCCTTTGGCTGCTCTTATTGCTATGTACGCCAGATGCCCGTCTCGCTTTTTCACCATGAAGAATGGGGTGATTGGGTAGATATCAAGAAAAATGCTGCATCATTACTTGCTAAAGAGCTTCATAAAGCAAAAACAAAAGGAAAAGTCACAATTTTTATGTCATCTAGTACAGACCCCTATCAACCCATCGAGTATAGAGAAAAAATAACTAGATCATTATTAGAAGTCATGGTTGAAGACTCTCCTGATTTTTTACTTGTCCAAACGCGAAGCCCTCTTGTTTGTAGAGATATTGATTTATTACAGCGGTTACACAATCACGTCAGGGTTAGTATGACAATTGAAACTGATTTAGAAACTATTCGAAAACAGTTTACCCCACAGGCACCACCAATCCAAGCACGATTACAAGCAGTAGAAAAGCTAGTAGCTGCCGGCATACCCACTCAAGTAGCAATTGCCCCTGTATTACCGAGTAGCGAATGCTTTCCATATAAATTACAGCATATTGTCAATAGAATTTGCATAGATGATTATTTTATGGGTGATGGTCATGCAGGGAAAAGAACTGAAAAAATAGGTATAAAGGAAAAGTATAGTGAGCTAGGCTTGGAAGAATGGTACACACCGCAAGCCTATCAAAAAGTATATACGCGCTTTTTAGAGGTTTTTCCTAAAAATCAGATTTATATTAGTCAATCTGGATTTGAGCCATAACAAAAATGCCATTGTAGAGGCTATCCCTACAATGGCTTTACTTAATTTAAATAGACTATATTTTCCGCTTCATTTGTCGGATTAAATTTTTAGCCTCTTTTTCCACTCGGTTAGATTCTGTAATTTTTTGTAATGCTTTGTGATAAGTAAAATCATCCAGCGAATTGTTCCTTAAATAGTTCATTGTTACAAGAGGATCTTTAACATAACAAATTGAAATAGCCCATGCGACAGCCATTTTAACATAATACCCTTCATGCTTTATAGCATTGATTATGTTTAAAACGCTTTGTATATATTGATGATCGATAAAATAATTTAATAGCATAACTACTCCAAAACGTACCTCATATTCTTTATTGGAAGAAAAATAAGGCTGTAAAAATACCCATACTTGCTCTTGATTTTCCTTTGTAAATTTTAAGCCTGTACAAAAACTATCACATACTGACCAATTATCAATTTTCGGAACAAATGAAGCCACATAG
>Ga0213825_1002994_pt1 | contig 10389 bp, 5 predicted proteins | sample MC6MC0900MG_FD_179896 | JGI IMG/M metagenome (GOLD analysis project Ga0213825, IMG submission 179896) | Enriched soil aggregate microbial communities from Iowa State University, Ames, United States - MC6-MC0900-MG | ecosystem: Environmental > Terrestrial > Soil > Unclassified | place: USA: Iowa... | reverse complement strand
GCTTGAGCGCATGGTGTCGGTCAAGGATTTCGTACTGAACGCCTCCCCGGTCATCAACCTCTTCAAGCAAAGCTGCGAACCGCTCAGCCTGGACGGAACCCGGACCGAATACCGCCTGCTACCCGATGCACGCCGCCAGCGGACACGCGAGATATACGCGGTCGAAAACGTCCAGCTGACCAGCCGATCCGGGCAGAGCGAGAAAACCTCTCCCTTCTTCGGCCGCACCCAGCGCAACAATGGTGCGAATGTGTTCTGGCAGATACAGCGCCGGTTCGATGATGACGGCTCTTCCGATACGGACATCGCCTTCGTGGATCAGAAGCGCGGCCCGCTTGGGCCGCTCGACATGGTGGCAAGCATTGATACACTTTGCCTCAACCGCGAACTGCCAAGCCAGCTTCCCTTTGGCGGCGGGCACCCATTCCTGCAGCTTTCTACCGGCAACGAGGCGGTGAAATCCATCCATGCGCTTATGCCGCCGACGGAGGCGATCCGCGTCAACGAGCGTTCGGCACGCGAGTGGCGGCTGATCTCACATCTTCTCCTCAACCATCTCTCGCTCACCGACAACGGCGGCGCGCCGCTGAAGGACATTCTCTCGCTTTATTCCTTCAGGGACAGCCCGGAAACCCGACAGATCGTGGAGGCGATCAGCAATGTCGAGGCGCAGAATTCTCATGCCCGGATTGGCTCGGCAATGGTACCGGGAACAGATATCACGGTGGAGTTTGACCCGGCACTGATCGCGCGACCTGCCGCATTTGTTTTCGCCGGCGTCCTCAACCATTTCTTCGGGCTCTACACCTCGATCAACAGTTTCACGCGACTGACGGCGACGATGCGAGGCCACTCCAAACCGATTGCCCGCTGGCCAGCCCGCGCGGCCGACCGGCCGCTGCTTTAGGAGACGGGTATGGAACAGCAGACGCCAACCATCAAAGACAGACAGGCGGCGCTTCTCAGCAACGATCCCGGCCGTTTTGACCCTGCAACCGCGTTTCGCGTCGCCCAGTTCGTTTCGCCGGATGACGCGGTCGTCATCGGTGCTCATGGCGGAATACAGCCGACACCGCTTGCAGTCAGCGGTTTCAGCCGAAAGCGCGGTCATGCCGAACTGAAATCAGCTTTCGCGCCCATCGTCGGCCCGCTTGGTTCGCTACCGCCGACCTACGGCGAACTGCTGCAACGGGAAGAACGCAATCGTTCGGGCGCGCTGGCGAGCTTCTTCAACCTTTTTGCGGCAAGGTTCAGCGAACTGTTTGTATCCGCGACGGAAAAATACCGTCTTGCAAGGGGTTTGCGCTGGTCGGCCGATCAGAGGGACAACGGTTTCCGCAAAACACTGCTCGCCCTCATCGGGTTCCGCACTGCCGGTCTGGTCGAGAAAGCAGGCGTGAGCGAAGACGCGCTCCTACGTTTCAGCGGTCTTCTGGCCGGCCGCAACCGCAATGTTTCGGCCCTGACATCAATGCTTTGCGAATTCACGGGACTTCCGGTCCATATCGAACAGTTTCGCCGGCGTTGGGTGGCTTTACCGCTTCACGAACAAAGCCAGCTGGGGCAGGCATCAGGACTGAGGCTCGGACAGAACACCACAGCGGGAAGCGCTGTCGAAGATATGAGCGGCGGCTTCCGGGTCGTGATCGGTCCTGTCGCCTATGCGGATTACCTGGCCCTCACGCCCGGTTCGAAACGGCTTGCGGAAATATTTTCTCTTACACGCCTGTTCGTCGGAAGCGCATTGCACTTCGATGTGCAGGTGATCCTGAAAAAGGAGGACATTCCGTTTTGCCGCCTCGGCCAGTCCGATGCTCCCGCCCGTCTCGGCTGGAACAGCTGGGCTCGCGTGGCACCCGCCCAACAAGACAGCGCTGACGCTGTGGTGACCGAGCGGGAAGGCTCGGCGATTTCCGCGTGAGGGCATGGATATGAAGCTTGCACTCAAGGACACACGCAATATCGGAGCAGCAAGAGCCAGTCAGTGGACTTTCGAGCGCGGCCGCCGCGTCATTGGCCGTTCGCGGGAATGCGACTGGCAGATCGACGACAATGAACGGCGCGTTTCCAAGCTGCACTGTACACTCAACCGCGATGGCGAAGGCTTCACGATAATGGACCAGAGCGCGAATGGCACGCTGGTCGATGGCCGCCTGCTGCTCGAAGGCGAAAGCGCACGTCTCCGCGACGGTTCGCAAATCAACATTGGCGGGCAGGTTTTTCAGGTCGCCATCAGCGGCGATGCCGAACTGGATTTTTCCGACCCCGACGCATCCCTGCGAATGAGCGACGAGCCGCTGACCATTTCGGCGATCCTTGCGGACATCGCCCCGAACGGCCGTTCGGCCGGCGGCATGATGGGCAACACTGCCTCTGTCGACGACTGGTCCGAAACATGGCGCGAGGGCGCCAAACGGAAGGCGAAATCCATTTCGCGAAATGTCGAGATCGGCTGGAGCGAACCGCCCGCGGCGCATGGAATAAGTGCCATTCTTCCTGATAACTGGGATGAGGAGCCGGTTGCAAGCAGCGAGCACGAACATACCGACGCGCTAAACACGCCCGTCATGATCTCTCGTCCCGTTTCGACCGCCCGCAGCGAAGATTTCGACAATGTTTTCCCGGAGACGGAAGAAGACTTACGAGCGGAGAACGCACCGGCTGCAGGCGTTTCTACCGCGCAGGAGATTGGCGATCTTCTGACTACGCTGGAGCAGGAAAGCGCCGATTGTCTGGCCGTTCTCGAACTCGAGAGCGAGCGCGCTGGCCAAGGTTCGTCAGCCTCCTTGAGCGAGCGGATGGAAAGGCTCATCCGCCAGCAGCGGCAACTTGCCTACGCGCTTGAAACCCTGATCCATGGTTGCACGCAAAGGCTCGAGCCGAGGCTTATCGAGGCGTCTGTCGACGCCGGCAGCGATTTCCGGGCAAAGATCGGCCGCCGGGACTGGCAGGGGCTAATCACCAAAACAGACTATTGGTCCGCCTACAAAAAGCAATTCGAAGAAAACGGCCGTCCATTGCCGGTCAGGCAGTTCCTGCAGCGCGCAGCGCGTGGTGAAGCCGCGCCGGTACGGCAGACTGACGCGGCCACAGCCGATGCCAAGGGGGTAAATGACCACGATGAGACATGAGAACCGTGTAGCCTGGAGCGAGGGCATGTTTCTTCGCGTCCAGCATTTTCAGCAGTCCGACCGTTGGACCGAACGCCTGGTGCGCAACACCACACGCAACCTTTCGCCCTATCCGTGGGGCGTCGCCGAGATCGGGGTCGATCGCAGCGCCTTGTCGATAGGGCAATTCGCTCTGTCGAACCTGCGCGGCATTCTTCCAGATGGAACGCCCTTCGAGGCGCCTGAAGATTCCGACCTGCCGCCGCCGCTCGATCTCGATGAAAGCGTCAAGAATGCCATCATTTATCTTGCCCTGCCGGCTCGGCAACCGGGCAAGGCCGACATGTCCGCCAGCGGCCACAATGACACCAACAATGTGCGTTTCACCGCATCCACCTATGAAGTCTCCGATACCAATATAGAGACGGATTTCGTGGCCCCGATTGATGTCGGCCGCCTGAGCCTGAAGTTCCTCAAGACCGGTGACGATCTTTCAGGTTATGACCTCATCGGGCTGGCGCGGGTGATCGAAGTCCGCTCCGACCGTGCGGTCATTCTTGATCCTGATTTCATCCCGCCAAGCCTCAGCTGCGCGGCTGCGCCCCGTCTCAACGAATTGCTGACGGAGCTTCTGGGGATTGTGCGCCACCGCGCCCAGGCGATCGCCGAACGCATCGGTGACCCGACGATCCGTGGAACGGCGGAAGTGGGCGATTATTTCCTGCTGCAGATCCTGAACCGGGCCGATCCGCTACTGGCGCATCGCTGTGCCAACGCTACGCGTTTTCATCCCATCCGCTTTTACGAAGACTGCATCCAGCTTGCCGGCGAGCTCGCCACCTTCACCACGGATAGAAAGCGGGCGACAGATTTCCCGCCCTATCGACACGACGATCTGAAAGCCACCTTCGGCGCTGTGTTTGATGATCTGCGTACCTCGCTGTCTGCGGTTCTAGAACAGGCGGCCGTCGCAATCGAACTGGTGGAACGCCGTCATGGCGTCCGCGTCGGCACTATCCACGACCGCACACTTCTGCGCGACGCCGGCTTCGTGCTTGCCGTGCGGGCGGATATGGCTGCCGAGGATATTCGCCGCCGCCTGCCGGCACAGATCAAGGTCGGTCCGGTGGAACGGATTTCCGAACTGGTTAATGTGGCACTGCCGGGTATTCCCGTGCGGTCTCTGCCGGTTCTGCCAAGGCAACTGCCCTATCGATCCGGCACCGTTTATTTCGAGATCGACACGCAGTCGCCGCTCTGGAAACAGCTCGATAGTTCAGGGGCGATTGCCCTGCATCTAGCGGGCGAATTCCCTGGGCTTGAAATGGAAATGTGGGCGTTACGCGAATGAGCACGGAAAACCCCTCTTCCTGGCAAGACTTGCCAACGGTGGTCGAGATCACCGAGGAAAGTCGCCGGCGCAACCAGAACGCCCGCAACATGGCGGCAATCCTCGAAGACATCGTCGAGGCCGACGAACCGGCCCGTCACGCCAGAAGGACAGAAGCCACCATGCCGGTCGAACAGCTGCTGACCGGTTTCCACTTCGGCGGCGAGGAGGTTCCGACACTTGTGCAATCGGCAGCTCCCCTTCTCAACCTCGCACATCTGCTGCGCTTCAGCGATGCCGAGCCGGATCCCGACCAGCTTCGCCGCGCCTGCGTTGAAGCAATTACACGCTATGAACGCGACCTCGCCTCCGCCCGCATCAGCCCCGAGCGGGCAAGGGCTGCGCATTATGTCGTCTGCGCGACGGTCGATGACGTCGTTCTCAGCAAGCCTTGGGGTGTGCGGGCAGGCTGGGCGCGCTCCGGGCTCGTTTCCACGTTCCACAATGACGTCACTGGCGGCGACCGGGTTTTCGACATTCTCGACCATTTCCACCAGTCGCCCGGCGCCAACAAGGATCTGCTGCTTCTGATCTATCTGTGCTTGTCGCTGGCTTTCGAGGGACGAACCCGCGTTTCACCGAAAGGAGCGCTCGAGCTTTCACGCATCCGCGACAGCCTCTACAAAACGCTGATCGGCCAATATGGCGCCTTCGAACGGGAGCTTTCTCCGCATTGGAAAGGTGTCGATGCCCGACATACGCCATTGCGCGCGATGGCGGCGCTCTGGACCCTGCTGTCGCTGATGGCGCTCGCCTTCGCGCTCGGTTATCTCTTCTTCACGCTGTCGCTCAACAGAGCATCCGATGTCACCTTCGAAAGACTTGCTCATCTGCCGCCGAACGAAACACCGAGCGTGTTGATCGCAAGCCCTCCTGCACCAACGCCGCCGCCAATTGAAGTGGAAACTCCCCGCGTCGTTGATCCACCCAAAATCGTGGAGCCGAGACAACCCTCCCGGCTTGAAAAGCTGATGGCCTTCCTGCAGCCAGAAGTCGACAGGAAGCTCGTGACCCTTGCGGATGTGAACGGGCGGCTGCGGGTTCGCATCAACAATTCGGGCCTGTTCACGACAGGCAGCGCCGATGTCAGCCCGCAGTTCCGCGATCTCATCCAGCGTATCGGCGGCGCGCTTGCGGCTGAGAAATTTCGTGCGGTGGTCATCGGTTATACCGACACCGTGCCGATCAAGACGGTGGAGTTTCCATCGAACTGGCACCTTTCCGAGGCGCGCGCCAAGGCCGTTGGAGACATTCTTTCCCAATTCACCGGTCCTGAGGCAATCCTGACCGAAGGCCGGGCCGACAGCGACCCGATCGCCGACAACAAGACGGAAGAAGGCCGTCAGATAAACCGCAGAACAGAAATCATGGTCCTGACCAATCCCGATGAAAAACTGAGCGATGCCGGCATTCTCTCGCCGCCCATACAGAACAGTCCGGGACAGCAGCCGGGAGAGACCCAGCCATGAATCCATTGAGCTATTTTTATACGATCCGCTCCTATGTCGAGAGCTATGCGGCCCTCGTCGGACGACGTTTCCTGTCGCTTTTATGGGTGATAGCGCTCTGCGTCGTCATCTGGTTCTACGGCTATCTGATTGCGCTCGGCGATTTCAAGCCGCTTGGAACGGTGCAGGCCCGGCTCATCGCCATCGGCATCATCGTCGCCATCTGGCTGGTCTACATCGTCGTCACGATCTACCGCGGACGCAAGCAGGACAAGGAACTCGTCGACAGTATCGAGCGCGAGGCGCTGGCCAATCGGCAGGCGGAAATCGGCGAAATCCAGACACGCCTGAAGGAAGCGCTCGCTCTCTTGCGACGCGTCACGAAAAAGCGCTTCGGTTATATTTACGACCTGCCCTGGTATGTGATCTTCGGCGCCCCCGGTTCCGGCAAGACGACGGCACTCACCAATTCCGGCCTGCAATTTCCGCTTGGCGATGCGCTCGGCGAAAATGCGGTGAAGGGCATTGGCGGCACGCGCAACTGCAACTGGTGGTTCGCCGATGAGGCGATCCTGATAGACACCGCCGGCCGCTATACCACGCAGGACGATCTCGACGGATCCTCAAAGGCCGGCTGGGAAGGTTTTCTCAGCCTCCTGAGGCGATATCGCCGTTCGCAGCCGATCAACGGCGCATTGGTTACCCTCTCCATCCCCGATCTGCTCAACCGTGATTCCGAAGAACAGCGGCAGGAACTGCGCTCCATCCGTCAGCGGCTTTCGGAACTCGACGAATATCTGCGCGCTCGGGTCCCGGTCTATATCGTTCTGACGAAGGCCGACCTGCTGCATGGTTTCGTGGAGTTTTTCGACGGTTTCAACAAGACCGATCGCCAGCAGGTTTGGGGCACAACCTTCAAGCTGGATGAGAGCTACTCCGCCGAGAACCTGCCGCAGCGCCTGACGGAAGAATTCGAGCTGCTGCAGCAGCGGGTCGATGCCATGCTGATTGAACGCCTGCAGCAGGAACAGAATGCGGAGATACGCGGACGCATCTTCCGTTTTCCGGCCGAGCTGGCGCGGCTGAAAGACCGGCTGCACGAAGCCCTTGCCGAGCTTTGCGCAAGTTCGCCGCTCATTGAGGCGCCGCTTCTGCGCGGCGTTTATTTAGCGTCGGGAACGCAGCCGGAAACGGAAAGATCTCCCGCATCCCCCAGAACCCGCCGGAGCTACTTCCTCTCGCGGCTGTTCAAGGACGTCATCTTCCCCGAAGCCGCACTGGTGATGCGCGACAAACGCCTTTCCGGGCGGCAATTGCTGGTGCGGCGCATTGCCTATGGCGCATCCGCCGCCGCGGTCGCCATTGTCTTTACTGGCTGGATTTTCACCTATTTCGCCAATACACAGGCGCTCGCCGAAGCGGATCGCAAACTTGGCGCTTATGAGCAACTCGTTCAGGGAATTCCCGTACGAGAGGTCGCAGATGCCGATTTCCTGCGCATCCTCCCCGCGCTCGACAATCTGCGCGATGCCAATTCCGGCTTTGCCCGCGAACGCATGTGGAATGTCAGCCTCGGTCTCGATCAGGAAGACAAGATTGCCGGGCGCCAGCGTGATGCCTATCAGCGCGCGCTCAACGCCCTGCTGCTGCCGCGCATGATCGTGCAGCTGCAAAAGCAGCTAAAGGAAGAAAAGGATGTCACCCGCACGTTCAATTCGCTGAAACTCTATGGAATGCTGGGCGGGATGGGTGCACTGGACCGCGATTTCCTGACCGTGCAGACGCATCTGATGTTCGCATCGCTTTACCCTGGTGATGGAAGGGCAGCGGTGCGAGAAGCGCTTGACCAGCACGCAATGGCACTGGCCGACGGCGTGCTTGCCCCGATCGAACTCGATGCGCGGCTCATCGCTACCGCCCGCGAAACGATCCGCGATCAAGCGATCGGCACACGCGCCTATGATATTCTCGCCGGTCTTCCACAGGTGCGCGAACTGATGGAATGGACACCCGCGACGGCTTTCGGTCCTCTTGGAGAGCGTGCTTTCGAGCGTCGCAGCAAAGCGCCTATGGTGGAGGGCATAGAGGGCCTATTCACTGCGGATGGATATCACCGTGTCGTCATTCCGCAAGTCGCTCATGCCGCCCGCATCGCACTTTCCGAAGGCTGGGTGCGTGGTTCTGATGATGCCATCAAGGGCGCGACTGTGGAGCAGGTGGCGCAGGCCACGCTACAAATCTATTTCGACCGTTTTGAGAAAAAATGGGTTGATATGCTGGCCGACCTTCGGGTCAAACCGTCCCAGACCCTCGGCGACGCAGTGGAAACGACCCGCGCGCTTGCCAATGAGCGCAATATCGTGATGGAGGCTGCCAGATCGATCGCGAAGGCGACCGATCTCCGCCCCGGAGCAAACCCCGCCACCCTCGCCTCCGCTGCGGAAGGCGACGCAACCACAGCCGTTCTGGCGGCCTCGGTGAATGCGTCCGATCCCTATGCGAGACTGCGCGACATGCTGGCGACAAAAGGCGCAGCCACAACGGGCGAGCAGGCCAATGGCGACAAGACCGGTGGTTCGCCATCGGAACAGTTGCTCGCGCATTTCAAGCTGCTGAACGAACAGCTTGCCCGCTCGGCAACAACCTCCGATGAAGTCGCCAAGGTGTTCGACGTGGACAGCCAGCTCACCAAGGCCAATCAGGACCTGCTGCAGCAGGCCCGCGAACTGCCGGCACCGCTCGACGTCTGGGTGGCAGGCGTGGCAGCGGATGTCGGCTCGCTCGCGGTGAAGTCCGCTCGCAGCCGCATTGCCGAACTCTGGGCATCAGATTCAGCCTCCCTGTGCTCTTCGATCGTCACCGGTCGTTATCCCTTCGACCGGACTTCCGCGCGCGATGTCGCCATTGCGGATTTCACGCGTCTCTTCGGGCCGGCAGGGGTTTTCCAGAGTTTCTTCAAACAGCGCATGGAACCGTTTGTCGACAAGACGACGACCCCATGGAGCTGGAAGGGTACCTTTGGCGCGGCCGGCCTTCCCAGCAGCGCCGTCGCCCAGTTCGAAAATGCCGACAAGATCTCGCGCGCCTTTTTCCCGAATGGTAGCGAAACGCCGGCGGTTTCGATCAATGTCAAACCCGTCTCCCTTACCAATGCATCCAGCGCGGTAATGCTGGAGATTGAGGGCGAGCGGGTCGTTTATTATCATGGTCCGGTCCAGGCGAAATCGATCACCTGGCCCTCGCGCGAAAACACGGCAAGCCTGTCGCGCATCGCCTTCCAGCCCGGCGGCTGGCAGCAGGCCAAAACCGAAAATGGCGACTGGTCGCCCTTCCGGCTGTTTGACGGTGCCGATATCGAGAACCAGTCGGATGATCTGCTGAGGGTGCGGTTTGAGAATGGCGGACAGGCTGCCGAATTCGATATTCAGTTCGGCTCGGTTCTCAATCCGTTCAAGCTGGATGCAATTGCCAGCTTCGCCTGCCCCGCGCAGTTCTAGTGACGGACCGGAATGCTGATTTTTCAAAGGAGGGGATTAGAATGAAGGCAGGCACGATAAAGACAGCGGGTCATCGCAACTGATGGCCGATCAGGCATCAAGGTCCACGCAAACGACGACGGAAAGCGATCGCATCGGTTTCTTCGGCAAGGTCCCAAGTCATGGCGATTTCATCTCCGATGGGCTCGAGCGGGAATTGATCGGTACCTTTGACGGCTGGATGCGATCCGGCATGTACGCCGGTGCGGATATGTTTACGGGCCGATGGCCCGAAATATTCTCTTCGTCGCCACCCATACGCTTCATCATTGAGCGCGGCATATGGGGAAACTGCGCCTATGTCGGTGTACTGGTGCCGAGTGCGGACCGGGTGGGACGCAAATATCCGCTCGCCATCATCGCGCAGCTCAATGGCTTCCGCGAACATCCACGAAGCCTCTATCTCGACGATACCTGGTTCATGGCCGCGGAGGCGCTGGCGGAGACATCGATGACCCGCGAATTCGACATCTCCCGGTTTATTACTTCGATCAAAAAACTACGTCTGCCAAAATCGCGGGAAGAGGAGGATGTGCCGGAAATGGTGCGCGGCCGTATGCCGACGAGCCTCTGGTGGTATATCGATCCCATCAGCCGTCGTGCCCGCGGCCTCAAATTTGACGGCAAACCCAAAGCCTCCGATTTCGTGCGCCTCTTTAGCGACATGCCGGGCAAAGGCGGCGAGGACCGTTCAACGCCAGCGCCAATTCCAGCAACGGCGCCGGAGAAAACAAAACAGCAAATGCCGCCCGTGGCGCCAGCGCCTGCGCCGGCAGCGGAACAGCCGTCATCTGTGACCTACAGCTATGCCACACACCCTGGAACGCGGCTTTCCCTGAATGCGGATGCTCTTTTCGTTTCCCAGACACCTTCCCTCTTCGCCATAGCGGATGGCCAAGGTGATT
>Ga0213825_1002979_pt1 | contig 10414 bp, 6 predicted proteins | sample MC6MC0900MG_FD_179896 | JGI IMG/M metagenome (GOLD analysis project Ga0213825, IMG submission 179896) | Enriched soil aggregate microbial communities from Iowa State University, Ames, United States - MC6-MC0900-MG | ecosystem: Environmental > Terrestrial > Soil > Unclassified | place: USA: Iowa... | reverse complement strand
CTAACAGCGGATCTGCTTGAAAAAAATATAGATCAAGTAGCTGAAATAGCTTCATGTGAAATGGGCAAAACGAAAAGCGAAATGCTCGGAGAAGTGAAACGAGGGGCTTCCATTTTGCGTTATTTTGCCCAAGAAGGGATGCGTGCTGTAGGTGAGGTGTTACCTTCTGCCAATGAATCAAAGATATTATACACAATGCGTGTGCCACTCGGTGTAGTTGCGGCGATCACTCCTTGGAATTTTCCTGTTGCCATTCCACTGTGGAAGATTGCTCCAGCATTAGTATATGGCAATACAGTTGTTTGGAAGCCATCTATTGAAGCAGCTTTAACCGGAAAATTAATAGGAGAATTATTTCAACAGGCAGGTTTACCAAAAAATGTGTTACATGTAGTCCAAGGTCGTGGCTCAAAGGTTGGGCAGGTTTTATTGGAGGCACCTGAAGTAAAGGCGATTACATTTACTGGTTCAAATAATGTCGGGCAAAGTATTTTAGATACTGCTGGATCAACGAATAAAAAAATTCAACTGGAGCTTGGAGGCAAAAATGCAGCCATCATTTTAGCGGATGCGAATATCAAACAAGCTGCAAAACTAACGATAGAAGGTGCTATGAAGCAAACAGGACAGCGTTGTACAGCGACTAGTCGAGTGTATATTGAGGAAGCGATTTATGAAGAAGTGCTCCAGCGGTTAATAGAAGAGGCTAAAAAAATAGAGGTTGGTGTAACAATGGGTCCTGTATCCTCAAAGGGGCAATATGATTCTATTTTAGCTGCTATTGAAAAAGCACAACTAGATGGAGCTGAGCTTATATTTGGTGGTGGTCCAACTCAAGGTATGAAAGAGGGGTATTACATCGATCCAACTATTTTTACAAATGTAACACATGATATGGCGATTGCCCGTGAAGAAATATTTGGCCCCGTACTAGCTATTATAAAGGTTAAGGATTATGAAGAGGCGATTCGCTTATCGAATGATTCTGATTTTGGATTAAGTGCTTCGATTTATACGACTAATATTCCAAAAGCTTTTGATTTTATTAATCGCAGTGAAGTGGGACTTGTACAGGTGAACGATGAAACAGGAGGAGCCGAGCCCCAAGCGCCATTTGGAGGAATGAAAAACTCAAGTACTGGTGCTCGAGAGCAAGGGCAGGCGGCGAAGGAATTTTTTACAACCTTCAAAACAATTACAATTGGTACAAAAGTTGAATAAAAATCTAACTCATCTTGAAATTAAATAGCATGGTAGCCAAACAAAAACACATTCTATATGCCTCAGTGTAATGATTTCAGATTTTTCTCATAGTGACTGCTATCTTTTGAGGAAATCTAGCAGCATTCACTTGAGGCATTATCTTCATCAAAGAGGATTATTATGAAGAATTTTTGTGTATTTCATCAAACCAAGTAAACGAAAGAAGGTATAACTATGGCACAAAGTCGTTTAGCAATTGATGTTGGTGGAACGTTTACGGATGTATTTGTTTTTAATGAAGAGACGGGAGATATTTTTGTAACAAAAACCTCTTCAACACCTTCAAATCCAGAGCAGGGAATTTTAAATGGTGTTGAAAAAGCAGGGTTAGATGGGAAGAATATTAAAATTTTTTCTCATGGTACAACTGTTGGAACGAATGCTTTAATTGAACGAAAGCTTCCGAAAACAGCCCTGATAACGACAAAGGGTTTTAGGGATGTTATCGAAATTCGCCGTGGAACAAAGGAAGATATTTGGGATACGTACAAGGATACTGCTAGGCCCTATATTCAGCGGAGAGATCGGTTTGAAGTAGGAGAACGCATAGATTATGAAGGGAACATTATTCAAGCTATTGATGAAGAGGAGGTTCGGATTTTAGCCAAGAAATTAAAGCGTAGAGGTACACAGTCTATTGCGGTTTGCTTCCTCAATGCCTACGTCAATGGAGAGAATGAGCTGAAAGTCAAAAAAATTTTAAAAGAGGAACTACCGGATGTCTATGTTTGTATTTCAAGCGAGGTACTTCCTGAAATTTTCGAGCATGAGCGGATGAGCACTACGATTATCAACGCCGTTCTCGGACCAATTATGAGTAAATACATCAGTAAGTTAAGCAATGAAATGCAGAAAAAGGGCTATGAGGAAGAAATTTTGGTGTTACATTCTGGTGGTGGTGTCATGACTTCAAGTACGGTTCCACGTTATGCGGCTAGGCTAGCAAGCTCAGGGATAGCAGCTGGGGCTATTGCCAGTAAGCATATCGCAAAGCTGTGTGGGTTTGACAATGCAATCGGCTTAGATATGGGGGGTACAAGTACAGATATTTCACTTATGTATAAGGGTGATATTCGCATTACAAAGGATTGGTCAATAGAATATGGTTATCCAATTGGTTTTCCAAGTATTGAAATACTAACAATAGGAGCAGGGGGTGGCAGCCTTGCATGGAAGGATGAGGGGGGCTCTTTACGTAATGGACCTCAAAGTGCAGGGGCAGTTCCAGGTCCAGCCTGCTATGGACGAGGGGGAACAGAACCTACGAACTCAGATGCTAATTTAGTATTAGGGCGTCTTGGCGTGGATTTATTGGATGGTACGATGCAATTAAACAAAGAAGCGGCAAGAGAAGCTGTGAAAAAAATCGCAAGCGCTTTCAATCAAACAATAGAGGAAGCAGCAAGCGCAATTATAGAAGTTGCAAATGCGAATATGAGCGATGCTGTAAGACTAATATCTGTTCGTAGAGGCTATGATCCACGAGATTTTGCACTTGTTGCTTTTGGTGGTGCAGGGCCATTACATGGTGCCTATTTGGCAAAGGATTTAAACATTCCGAAGGTTATTATTCCTACTCATCCAGGTGTAGCTGCTGCAATGGGCTGCCTACTTGTAGATGTTAGACATGATATTTCTAAAACGTATGTGAAGAAAGTTGAGGAGGTAACTGCTGAAGAACTGACCAAGCAATTTGGTGCATTACGTAAAGAAGCAGCAACATTATTAGAAGAGGAAGGGATAGCAGAAAGTACCTCATCCTTGACGAATTATATAGATCTCCGTTATAAGGGGCAATGGCGATCTCTTGCTGTACTTGTAGTAGATGAAATAACTTCTCTAGATGTAATACTAGAAGCCTTTCATCAAGAGCATGAACGAGAATTTGCATTTTCCGATAAGGAGCAAGCTGTTGAAATTTTCGGCCTACGTGTTACGGCGATTGGAACAGTACCAAAGCCTGATTTTCCACAATATGTTCCTGAGGGCTCTTTAGAAGATGCATTCAAGGAAACGCGCTCTGTTTTTTTTGAGGGTAAATATTTTGAAACAAACGTGTACTATCGCGATAAAATACCAGTTTACACACAATTTGCTGGGCCAGCTATCATCGATCAACTCGACACAACGACTGTTATTCCACCTGGTTTTACAGCAGAGGTTGATGCATATAGAAATATCATTATTACGGTGAACTAATATTCCATAAGGAGGAATTGAGTGATGAGTACAACGAATTTAGAGACACCTCATAGGGTCCAAAATTTAGACCCAGTAACATTTGAAGTGTTGAAAAACGGTTTTGTGAACTTAGTTGATCAAATGGCTGAACAAATGCTGCGTACATGCTATTCGTTTGTTATCTATAATCGAGACTTCAGCTGTGCATTATGTGATGCACAGGGAAATACAGTAATGCAGGGAACCCAAGATATTTCAGTACATGTCGGGACATTACATTTAACCGCAAAAGCTATCTTAGAGGATTTCGCTGATGATATTCATCCTGGCGATGTATTTCTAGTGAATGACCCTTATCGTGGTGGCACACATTTTAGCGATGTTCGTGTCATTTTACCAGTATTTCATGATGAAAAATTAATTGCCCTTATGCAAACGAATGGACACTGGGCAGATGTCGGTGGCTCTAATCCAGGTTCCTTTGATATTACTGCAAGGGAGCATTACGGAGAAGGATTGCGGATTCCACCTGTACGCATATATAGTAAAGGTCAATATTTAGCAGATGTTGTGAAAATCATTGTCATGAATATGCGGATACCAGAAGAGCGGATAGGCGATTTACGTTCTCAGGTGGAAGCAGCAAAAGTTGGGGAGAAGCAGCTCAAGGAAATGATTGAAAAGTACGGCATAGATACAGTACTAGTGGCCTTTGAAGAGGTGCAAAATTATGTTGAACGATTAATGAAAGCGAAAATAAAAGCTTTACCCAAAGGCCAATGGGAAACGGTGGACTACATTGACATGGACCCACAAGTAGGAGATGGCCTTATCCCAATCCATGTAAAAATGACCATTACTGAGAGTGAAATAGCGTATGATTTAAGTAACTCTCATCCTTATATAAGCTGCTTTTTAAATGCGGGATTTGGCTCAGCCCTTTCTGGTACTTATGCAGGCACTAAAACATTCTTCCCGGATATCCCCCTAAATTCAGGATTCTATCGAGTTGTGAAAATTTATCTTCCTGAAAACTCTGTCGTTAATGCTCCTAGCCCAGTTGCCGTCTCTGGCTATTGTTCTGGAGCGTTTGAGAAAATTATGAATGCTTGCTTCGAATTATGGTCAAACATTATGCCTGAACGCGCTATCGCATGTTCATTTAATTTAGAGTATTTATTAATAGGTGGGTATGATCAGCGTCAGGATAGTAGTGAATATTTTATGTGGTATGACTGGATGGCTGGCGGGCATGGTGGGCGTATTGATCGTGATGGTGCCAATACAACCTCACCAGTGTTTGGAGTAGGGCTAAGTGTACAGCCATGTGAGGGGCAAGAGCGATTGTCACCAGTTATTACAACAAAGCATGAAATTATAATAGATTCTGCAGGTCCAGGTAAGTACCGTGGTGGTTGTGGTGTCGAGAAGGGAGGCATTTTAACAAATGTTAACCAAACCGTGATGTCCTATTGCTGTGATCGCTCACGCTCTATTACATGGGGAATTATGGGCGGCTTACCCTCTATCGCACAGGGAGCTATTTTAAACCCAGGTAAAAAAAATGAATTATTTTTAGGTACAATTTTTTCCAATATCGAACTGAAAAAAGGAGACTCCTTTACTCGTCCTTCGGCTGGTGGAGGAGGCTTAGGGGACCCATTAGCACGAGATATAAATGCTGTATTAGAGGATGTTATTGATGAATATGTTTCAATTGAGCGTGCGAAGCTTGATTATGGAGTTGTGATCCATGAAAATGATCGTGATATCGATGCGTTTGAAGTAGATATAGCTGCCACATTAAAAGAACGCGACTATATTCGCCAAAATCGTCATAGATGGCTAGAGACAAATCCTCTTCTAGTGGAGCAGATGTATAATAATGGAGAAATTAATCAAATGGATGTTATCCGAAGATATGGCGTTGTGATGGATTATCAAACAAATAAAGCATTACCAATTTCAACAGAGCAATACAGAGAGTCAATGAAGAAACGCTCTTTAGCCTTTTGGTAAACAACTATAGAGAGTAGTTTAGGCTACTCTCTAGTGCATTTATATAAATAAGTTTACTTATTAAAACGATCTATCTTAAAAAGGGATAAATCCTGCTTGCTTTGTCCATTTAGTATTAACTCTGTGAGTACTTCACCAACTGCACTGCTGAATTTAAAGCCATGCCCAGAAAAGCCCGCTGCTACGATAATGTTTTGATGCTCAGGTAAAAAGTCGATAATAAAGTCTTCATCTGGTGTCATTGAATACTTGCACGTTTTTCCATAATTTAACGCCCCGTGCTGTGGCATAAATTGCTGAATAAAGTTAAGTAAGTCAATGGAATCCTGTTCGTCAAACGGACGAAGTGGATCATTTGGATTGATTGCCTCGCCACCATCATGGCGACCAAGCTTTAGTCCAACACCATCAATGCTTGGAAATCCATAGTATGTGGAATCTTCCAATTCAAAACAATAGGCTGGAAATACATTTTCACCATAGAGCTGTTCATCTGCTTCAAACCAAGCAAAGGTTTTTCTAGTAGGTGTAACAGGGATAGGAATGCCCATTGTTTGTAATAGCTCTGTGATCCAAGCACCAGCAGTGACAATCAACTGCTTCGACTCGTAAATATTATTTTCGGTTTGTACCTTTACAATGCTTCCCGCTTGAATAGACTGTACTTTTTCATTCGTATGTAATGCTGCTCCTGCCTCCATTGCTAATTTTTTATAGGCATGAATGCAGGCCTCTACACGAAGAACACCAGCAGTTGGCTCATAGCAAGCAACAAAGTTTTCGGGGACAAATAATCCCGGCCATTTTTTCATAGCTTTATCAGCAGAATATTGTTCTAGTGCTAAGTCATAAAGCTCGGCACTAGCTTTTACATTTTTAATAAAAGAATGACTTGGCTCTCCGACATTCACAACCCCTGTTTGTAGAAATAGGGATTCATTTGATAAAGCTTCTAATTCCCTCCATAATTCACCTGCTCTTTTGACAAAAGGTACATAACTAGCCCCCTCACCATAGGCAAAGCGAATAATTCTTGTTTCTCCATGATGGCTGCCTTCTTCATGTGGAGGATTAAGGGCATCAATCATCAGAACATTTTTTCCTGCCTTTGCTAAATAATAGCCCGTTGCCATACCCATCGAGCCAGCCCCAATGATGATCACATCATATATCATATAATCCCTACTTTTTTGCTCTAGTATAACAAAATAATAGATAGGAAGACAGAAATTTTCGAAAATTTTATAGAAAAAAGCACAACTCTTCAAGAAGAATTGTGCTTCATTTCTTATTTCACTGTAGGCAATAATTTATTTAATGAAATGGCTACGATAGCTGCTGTTGCAATCGGTGAGCCCAGTAGATATTGTACGGTTGTTGGTAAAGAATAAAGGAAATCATCTGGGAGTAACGTTAATGCTAATGTTAAAATGACAGGAATAGCAATTACATACATTTCCTTTTCACCAATACTTTCATTTTTCATTACCTGTAAACCACTAATTGCGATAATACCACAGACAATTACAAAGATACCGCCAATTACTGCTGAAGGAATTGCAGAAATTAGAGCAGCTAATTTACCAGAGAAACCAAATAAGATAAACCAAGCACCAGCGGCAATAAATACTCGACGACTTGCTATACCTGTGATGGAAATAACACCTGCATTTGTTGAGTATCCAGTAACAGGAGTTGAACCAAGCAATGAAGCCACGAAACATCCAATTCCTTCCCCAATAACTCCTCGATTAATTTGTTTATCTGTCAATGGTTTATCGATAACATTACTCACGGCAAACCAAGTACCTGTTGTCTCTGCCAGTAAGACGATATAAATAATCACCATTGTTATAATGGCTGAAAAATTAAAGGTGAAGCCGAAATCTGCAAATGGAATTTGTGGTAAACTAAACCATTTAGCTTGTGATACTGCTGATAAATCTAAGACACCCATTACATTGGCTGCAATACAACCCACAATTAAAGCAATGATAACTGAGGCGATACGAAAGATTCGTCCTTTTTTATTGAAAATTGAGCCTAACATTACACAAATGATTAAGACCGCAGCTGAGATAAGCGCTAAATTGATGTTTTGATTAATCGACGCACCTGCACCATTAAAGATATTATCACTTAAGCCAACAGGCATTAAAGAAAGACCAACAACAAAGATAATCGTTCCTCCAACAATTGGAGGGATAAAGGTTTTAACGATTTTATTGAAAATTCCAGTATAGCCTAAAATAATAACAAAAATGGCACCTATTAAGCTAGCTCCTAGGATAGTGTTCCAGCCAAGCTGTCCGCTGCCACTTGCTGCATAAAGCCCAACGATGGCTCCAAGAGGAACATAGGATGGACCTTGCGCAATAGGTAGCTTCATACAAAAATGAGTTTGGATAATTGTAGCAATCCCTGCTGCGATAAAGGTAGATTGAATTAATGCACTTGCTTGTCCTGACTGTAACCCAATTAACATCGCAATTAGAAAAGGAACTACATAGACATCCATAGCCATGACGTGCTGTAAACCTAGTAAGGCTGATTGACTGTATGACACTTTTTCATCAGGTAAAACAGTTAATTGTGTTTTTCTTTTTTCGTTTAATTGATTATGTTGCGTTTCCACTAAGATGTCCACCTCTAAATATAAATTTATACTGTTAAATGACAGAGTCGCGAGTTATGCTCTTGTGTGAACTTTATTTCCTTGTACCCACACCTCACGGATATTTTCGGGACGTACAAGATACATGATTTTTTGGAAGATATCCTGTAAATCTTCGTTGTTTTCAAAAATAGGTAGTTTGGCTGCTGGTACTTTTGTATCGATGATTTGTACATCCCATGTATAGTTCTCCTGTAGTCGACCGACTGGTAAGCTTAAGCTTTCGCCACCACCAGCTGTTGCTAAATAAAATGCTTCATTTATCGTAATACGTGAATTTGCTACGCCTCGTTTTTCGGCAGGAAGTGAAGTATCAACGCCGTCTTCTAGCATTCTAGATGACATAACAGCCTGTCTTGCAATATCAAACAAACTTGGAGAAAAACCGCCTGAAAGATCTGAGCCTACCCCTATATCCACGCCCATTGATTGGAAGCGTGCAATAGGAATAACACTATTTGCAAAATAAGCATTGGAGATAGGACAATGACCAATTGCAGTGCCAGTTTCAGCAAATAGCTGTGCGTCATCATTGCTTAAAAAATTACAATGTGCCAACACAGATTTATCGCCTAATAAACCAAAATCATGTAAGGCAAAGGCGTCATTTTTCTTAAATCGTTCCTTCACATAGCCATGCTCCCAGTCGCTTTCACTACAGTGTGATTGAATATGCGTATCATATTTAGCAGCTAATTCACCCAAGCCCTTTAAGGCATCGTCCGTACAACTTGGAATAAAACGTGGTGTAACGACTGGATAAACACCCTGTTTTGTCGTTTTTGCTAGATCTTTCACAGCTAAAATAAACTCTTCTGTATCCTTTAATGCTGTTTGGGTATCTAAATCACGGTAGTAGTCTGGATTTTGCTCAGGATCATCCATAACAACTTTACCAACTAAGCCTCGTTGTCCTTTTTTCGCACAGATTTTTGCTAATAGTAAGCTTGCTTCCTTATGAACAGTAGCAAAATAGAGAGAGGTAGTTGTACCATTTGCAAGTAACGTGCTAACTAAATCTTCATAGACCTCTTGTGCAAATGCTAAATCAGAAAATTTGGATTCGATAGGAAAGGTGTATGTGTTTAGCCAATCATAAAGTGGAATATCTAATGCAGTACCCGCCTGGGCCCATTGTGGGGCATGTACATGCAAATCGACAAAGCCAGGTAAGAAGTATTGACCTTCCCCTAAGGAATGGAAATTTTCTTTACCTTGATATGTAGTAAGGAGATTTTGATAGTCGACATGATCGGGAGCGACAGTTTTTTCAATCATACCTTCTTCATTTATAAAGAATAGATAATCTTTTAAAATTTGTACTTCACTAGAAGACTTACTTGAAAAAGCTGTCCCTTTGAAAATTTGCGTATAATTTGACATAAAAACCACCTTAATGTTCGTTTATTGATAATTACTTGGACTATTATAGGTCATTTAAACTGTTTAGTCTATAAAAAAACGAATATTAAATATTGTTACTAGAATGACTATAGCTATTTTTTTACAGCTTTGACAGGCATTTAGGTAAAATTAGAGAACTAGTCATAATTCAATGGTATACAATTAATGATGTAAAAGTTTCTTTTAAAAAGGAAAACAAGGCTTAATGAATGTCAAGGAGGAGGATTTATATGTTGGTGAAAGGGGATAATTTTAAATTATCACTATTTTATTGGCTTTTGTTCATTCCGATTTTTTTAGGAATAAGTTATCAGTCATTATTTTTTGACTGGCAAATACAAAAGTATTATTTTAAAGAATTTGAAGATTTTGGTCGTTATGTCCTTGTGTTAGCAATTAGTTTTATAGAAGCATTTATCTATGTATTAATTATTCGATGCATTGTTTTTTTGATTCAGAAACAACTTCATCTTAATAAATGAATCGTATTTGAGAATAAAATCTCAAATACCATTTTTGAAATACTATTATGTCAATGAAATCAAGGTGACAAATTAAAAAGTATATCCCTTTTTCAAAACGACGGGTTAATCTCCGTTCCGCTTGAGTGCTTTCCTGGGGAGCGTCCGATGAGCCGCTTGGGGCAACAGGAGGTTGGTCACGAAGGCGTTGTCACAGGACGTGACGATTTTAGCCTTTGTTCTCCTAATGTGCTCGCTCCATGGTCTCATCTGTGACGCTGAATCCCCGAGGAGTTACTCAGTCTACACTCCAATCAACCATTGCTCATTCATTGGTATTTCACATAAATGTATAGTGATAAATTGAAGTCTTAACCATCACTATTTTGCGCAAAATGGAGCTTTGATAACA
>Ga0213825_1002969_pt1 | contig 10434 bp, 10 predicted proteins | sample MC6MC0900MG_FD_179896 | JGI IMG/M metagenome (GOLD analysis project Ga0213825, IMG submission 179896) | Enriched soil aggregate microbial communities from Iowa State University, Ames, United States - MC6-MC0900-MG | ecosystem: Environmental > Terrestrial > Soil > Unclassified | place: USA: Iowa... | reverse complement strand
AAATTTCTTTTTCTGACTACAGGCGCACCTACAAAAATACCGTAGCGATTATAAACTTTAATGACTTGATCTTGACTAGATTCATCTATAGAGATTATATTTTCAAGTTCTACTTTCAAAATAATACGCCTACCTTTATTAAAGTTTTTATTGTGAGTATGTTGTCTAGCTAGTAACTTTTTAAAATTTTAATGTTCTACTATTTAAATAGCGTCTTCTATTATTACTCACTGTTGGAAATTTCCTTAACCACGTTAAATTAAGCGTACCAGTACTTATACCACCATTTCAACGTTGGATTTACGCCAGTTTTTTGGCGGGGTTCACTAGTAATTTGGCGTGATTTGGCGGTCATATAAAAAACACCGCCAGAAAAATGGCGGTGTTCAAACAAATTTATAGTCATTTAGTCTTATTAAGCGAGAATTTTATGTTAAGTCAAAGTATGGCTTCTGTATATCACCTAAAACCCATCCTTTTATAGGATATATTAACAATAGACTTCATCATAACATATCATAAAACTATAGTAAATTCATTCTTTCAGCAAGGTTCACTGCTTCGGTACGTGAATCTACATTAAGTAAAGAAAACAGTTGTGTCAAATATCTTTCAGTCGTTCGTTGAGGAATATTTAACTCGATAGCTATTGCTTTGTTTGTATGCCCTTTAGCAATTAATCTTAAAATTTTCTTTTCTTTCTCGTTTAAATGAATATCAAGCTTTGCTTCCTGTAATTTAAATCGATTATCTAGAAAATCTAAGAAGTTATTCGGCAACACAATTTCTCCATTGGCAATTGCACGAACTGTACGAATAATCTGCTCTTTGGAAGCTGTTTTCGCTAATATCCCTTCAATTTTCCTTTCTAAAATAAGCGGATAATAATCTGTTATATCATCCCCTGTATAAAGAATAATCGATGCATCCATTTGAAGTGCTTTAATGTTTCTAGCTAAATGAATGCCATTTTCTAAAGGCATGTTAATATCAATTAAATATATATCATATGGCTTATTTTTAATTAGTGGTATGACAGAAGTGGCATCACTTTCTGTATCTACTAAAATATCTTCATTTCCTTCAAATAAATTTTTAGTTCCCTCTAACACTATAGGGTGATCATCCACTATGAGCATCGTTATCAAGTGTGTCACTTCCTTCTTTCACTATAATTCTAATAGACATCCCTTTATTGATCTGAGAATCAATGAAAAATTGCCCATTAAAAGCTTTTACACGTTCTTGCATTCCTCGAATTCCCATTGATTCCGCAACAATGATTTCATTGACATTGCAACCTACACCATCATCTTGATAAATGATTTCAAATCCATCATCCATTTCCTTGAGGTGCATTTCCACTGTTGTCGCAAACGAATGTTTTAACGCATTATTGAGTAATTCTTGAATTAAACGATAAATCATTAAATTCATGCGCTCATCTTCAAGATACAGGCGATCTATTGTATAAATTAAAATAAATTGAGCTCTTTCAGCTACTTTTCGAATAAGCTTTTCTAATGCAGCATTTAGCCCCAATGTATCTAATAACGGTGGCTTCAAATTCTCACAATAAGCTCTTAAATCATGTAAAGATGCAACCATTTGTTTATGCACCTTTACAAGCTTTTGCTGAATTTCCGTAGTATCTTTTGCATTTATTAAGACATCTACTTCTCGAGCAATATGGAGCTGCTCTTGTAAATTAGTGTCATGTAATTCTTGAGCTAATTGATACTTTTCCTCTTCAAACCTTAGCCATAATAGCTTGTTTAGCCAAGGTAACTGACCTTTATCTGCTTGCTTCATATGCTTTAGTTCCTCTAACAGTTCTTCCACCATTTTTGTATTTTCAATAAAATTATTTACATATAACAGGAGTAACTCGAGCCACAATAGCTCTTCATCTTTTAAATGAATTGAATTGTTATGCCCCAAAACTAAAGCTCGTTTGTAATGAGCATCTTGATGGAGGAAAGCTAGGTAGACTTTGTCGATTTTCCGTATCTCGCCTAATTTTAAATCTTCCATTACAATAGGATTTATCGGAATTATTTCCTCTACCTTTGAAGTAAATTGATGTTTGTCATAGTCATAAGTCAATACAAAAACACGCTCAAGCTCAAGGTGCAATGATACTTCCTGCGCAAACCTTTCTAATAGCTCATCTAATTTAATCGTCTTGCCTATACGATCTACTGCAGTATATAACTGGTGAATATAGTCCCCTTTTGTAGAAAATAAAATTTTTCGTTTGCGATAATCAACCTTCTCTTTTATGTAGAAAAGAACAACTAACGATAAAAAAGTAAATAATGAAATAGCCGATAGTTTAGTCATCGTTATCAATGGACCAGCAATCCAATACAAACCAATCGTCAGCCATATAGTAAAAATCAACGAAAATATGACATAGTAACGAAGTCTTGTAATATGATATTCAATATCAAATAATCGTTCCGCTAGCTGAGTAAAAATAAAGCTAAAAGGAATTAACAATAAAAATAAAGCACTGATTTCAGCGGAAAGTATAGGATGGCGAAATAAAATATTAGGAAGTGCATAAAGAAACAAGAATGGAAGAAAAGGAATCATTACGCTATTCAACAAGACTTTTAACTGCGGTGATTTATATTTAAAATAGCTGATCAGTAACATGCATAGTATAAGACTAAGCAAAATTAGAAAAGTGGCTAATACCACATATGAAAGTAAATTGTGCAAATCATTATAAATAATGCCAATATAGCTAAGTATCATCGCGATAACAGGTAGTATATAAAATAATTTTATGTTGTTAGATAATAACCAGTTTGCTTCTAAAAATGTAAAGTAGTTTCTTATAAAATGTAAAAGTAATACTAAACATAGCACCATACTTCCCCGATTCGTCATTATCCCTATGATATCAAGACTACCCGAAGCACCAATACTAACATACGCCAACGAAATCGTTAACATAAATAAAATAAGCAAGCGTAAAAGTGCTGTGTTCTCTTGTTTATAATGTAAAAATAAGACGACTATTAATGTAAGGAAATAGTAGCAAGCAGGTATTAACAATATATAATAAAAACGCTCTGTAAAGTCTAAACTATTTGGTTTAATATTTATTATTTTCCCATCAGGTTTTAAAATGGTTAGTGTGTTTGCTGCTCTAATTGTTAAATCATTCTCTATATAGGAAACTGATTTGATCTGTATATTATCTATCTTTAATACAATATCCCCTGCTGCAATTTTATGGCCATCCACTAACTGCTCATGTGAATCTTCAATAACCCAGTTGCCATCTTCTTTTATCAACTCTATACCCAAATAAGGCTTGCTATAAGGTACATATAGCAGGTAGAAACCTAGCAGTATGTATACACTTATAGCAAGCATAAAGCTTTTTCTATTATTAAAATTTAGTTCCAAATAGGATCTCTTGAACATACTACTTCATCGAATGAGTCAAGTATTGCCTGTTGTTCGATTGCTGAAACACCAATTAATGCGACTTTTTGCTCTTTCATCAGTGTTACTAGTGCTGGGTTTTCTTCTAGATACTGAATTACATTAATCATAAAATCTCTCCTCATTTCATTAATTGTATTAGGTATTCTTTACCTACTTTGTTTATAGCAACATTTTCAAGAATATTCAATGCTTTTAGCTTATGAAGATTTTTAATAGTAATTGCATAGCGTATCGCACCACCATTAGTCAATTCATCTCTAATAACATTTTTATCCATTAATGTAACTATATCTCCATTATAATAGTTTATCACAGTATTTGATATACTATTTTTTTGCGCTAATAAGTAAATAATTGGCAATGAATATTTTTTGTTTAATAAATCATTTTTAGGACCCCAAGTTTTTAAACTTTGAATATCGTTTTTTATTTGTTGGATAATACCTATGTATCTCCCATACTCTTCTATTCCCTCACTTACCTTACCTTTTGCAAGTGCCTCGCCAATAAGGCAACTCATTGCTGTTAAAGAACCTGACTTTCGGTCGATCATTTGTAAATAAGATTGTTCATCCCGACAAATATTGAGTACATCTAACTGCTGACCGTTAATGCTTCTAAATGCATACTCTTCCAGCAATTGTATTGCTAAATTTTTATGTTCAAAAGAAGTGTCATTTATTGCTCTAGATGACATAATGAGCATGGCTAAGGCTACATTTAAAGAGAGTTCAGGTGTTTCACTCCAAATATAGTCGCTATCCTTATCTTGCAAGTCATCAATAATATCATAGGACAAAATTAGAAGTTCAATAGCTGCAGCGACTTTAAAAATATCGTCATTTACACAATCTACAAATGCTTCGTAATGCCAAAAACATAATTCACCAAATGCATAACCCTTTACTGCTTTTTCGGCTTTAAAACTTTTTAGCATAGTCTTTAATTCATCAACAAGCATCGCTTCATTTTCAATCAGAATATCCAATGTTTCATTAATACGTTCATCTATATCCTTCAATAGTCCTCCACCTCCATTAACTATATCGTACTATATTATACATTTTAATGGTAATTAATTCTAATATTTTCAATTATATTGATTATTTCTTATTCTTTTGTACTTAAAATATAAAGTACGCCAAAAAATGGCGGATATCTTTGCTATCACGCCATTTTTTTCAAGAAAATGACAATAAAATTGGCGGGTTCACTTTGTGACCGCCATTTTTTGGCGTTAACTGACCATTGAAATGGCGTCCTGACTGATGTTACGCTAAAGATAAGTAAAATTTATTTGTATTATATGGAATATGCTTTGCAATTGAAGCCTTAAAATTATCAATAGAGATTCTCTAACATTCGGGGTGAATAACAGTGGCTAATAAAGTAAATGATAGCGTTCTAATATTGACAGAAACCTTTTCCTGCTCAATTTCTATCACAACAGAGGAAATTATTATTAAAAAGCCTACAAATGAACAACGGTCGATCGAACAATTAATTATTTCAGCTGAACAACAAGCTTACCAAGAAGCTCTAGCTGAGTATAAACACAAATCTACGCTTTCTGATTTTATTTCTAATATGCCTGGTTTTGAAGAAAGTTTTCAGCAAAAGCTAGACAATAATATGGAACAGTACGATATTGTAAAAGTCCCTGAAGATGACTTAACATTATTGTCTTTAGTGAGCATTTTTACATCTGGCTTAAATATTTATACACCGATTTTATACAAATCACCAAACTACAATATCATTTATGCTAGAGGCGCAAAAAAACAAGGAACTAGTAGCACGAGCTTTAGCAGCAACATATTTAGCATGACTAGCGCTGAAAGTCTCCAAAAAGAATTAAATACTACAGATGCTATTTCATCTTTACAAGTTGTAGATCGCTTGTCGGAACGTAATAAAGCAGCCTACTATTACTGTGCAAGTGATATTACTGGATTATCAATAAGTGATTACGGCATTTCTTTTAATATTTCTTCTGTCTTTAATAGTTGGAATAAAACGTCCATTAAACATTAAATTGATGGGCTAATTTCAATCACCCTTCTTAAAGCTTCTTTTTCCTGGATATTAATTTACCTCAACTTCTCCCTGCAACGGAAATAGCGGCGAGGTGTGGCACAATTGACCGAAATAATCCTTGCCACTATCCCTTTAACCCCTCTATCATTAGTACATTTACTCATTAAAAGTATGGTTTCTTTTTAAAGGCAATAAAAAAAGAGATGCCTCAAATCACTTTGAGACACCTCTAGCACTTATTAAGCTTTTACATAATAAACATCTTGTCCGCTTTCGATAATATATTCTGGTTTCGGCTTACCGGCTTTTGCTTTATGACCAGCAATATGCTCAGGGCTCTTCTCCCAATTTTTCCATGCTTCTTCTGATTCCCAACGAACCATAATTAGCACTTCTTCATCTCCGCGGCGTACTTTTTTGACAAGCACTTGTTTGTCGATAAAACCAGGTTGCTGTTCCAGCAAGGATGGTCCATCCTTTTTAGCTCCAAAACGCTCAACGACTTTATCTGCATTACCTTCTGTTACGACTATACGTTTAATTTGTACAAACATATTAGTTAAACGCCTTTAAGATATCATCAGCTTTTGCAGTTTCTGATTGTAAACCGCCACCTGATAGATACCAGTATTCTGGATTAAGGTAATAAATTTTACCGTTTTTAGCAGCATTAGTCGCGCTAACGATTTCATTTTCAATAGCAGCTTTCGTACCAGATTCACCTTCAGGGTTAACTGCCGCATCACGGTCAACTACGAATAAAATATCTGGGTTTTTCTCACGTACGTACTCAAAGCTTACGTTATCACCATGTGTATCAACTTTAATTTTGTCATCAACAGCTTTTACACCAAATACGTCATGGATAACACCAAAACGTGAACCAGGACCATATGCAGATAATGAACCTTCATTACCTAAAACAATTAAAGCTTTATCTTCAGAAGCAGTAGTTTTTGCTTTAATTTCTTCTACTTTTGCTTCGTAAGCTGCCAATGCATCCGCAGCTTCTTTTTCTTTACCAAAAATTTTACCAGCTAATTCAGTGTTTGTTTTAAATGATTCCATAAAGTTAGCGTTATCTACACCAACAAATACAGTTGGGGCAATTTTAGATAATTCAGCGTAAGCAGATGCTTGACGACCCGAAATAAAAATAATGTCTGGGTTCATAGATGAGATTGCTTCAAAATCAGGCTCTTTTAAAGAACCAACATTTACGTAAGTAGTATCAGCATATTTGCTTAAATATTTTGGTACTGATTGTTGAGGAACACCTGCAACTTCAACGCCTAAAGCATCTAAAGTATCAAGGAAACCATAGTCAAATACGATAACATTTTTTGGTTGTTCTTTTAATGTTACTTCTTCAAATGTATTTTCAGCATTTGTACTACCTGGAATTGTAATTGGGTATGCAGAAGCCGCTTCATTTTGTTCTTCCGCAGGCTTATTATCTGTTGAACCTTTATCATCTTCTTTTGAATCTTCTTTTGAAGTACAAGCAGCTAATACTAAAAGCATCATTGCCATTAATACAGTAAGTAATTTCCAATTTTTCATTGTGAAATCTCCTTTATTGTTTGTTTTATATTTTTAGATAGTGATGACTATCTATTGTTACTATGAGTTAAAGTACACACAAATACGACAACCATTTTGCTCTTGAACAGGAATATCCATATCATAAATTTCCTTTAACGCATCAGAGTTAATGATGTCATTAGTTGGACCATCTTTTACAACACGTCCATCTTTTAAAGCGACAATATGATCTGAATAGACAGATGCAAAGTTAATATCATGTAGCACAATAACAACCGTTTTACCTAGTTCATCGACCAATTTACGCAATATTTTCATGATTTGCACGGAATGCTTCATGTCTAAATTGTTTAGTGGCTCATCTAGTAAAATATAGTCTGTGTCCTGCGCAATAACCATTGCAATAAATGCTCGTTGACGCTGACCACCTGATAATTCATCTAAATAATTATGCTGAATATCGGCTAAATTCATATATTCGATTGCCTCATCTACTTTTTGCTCGTCCTCTTGTTTTAAATTCCCTTTAGAATAAGGGAAACGACCGAAAGAAACGAGTTCGCGGATTGTTAGGCGGACATTCATATAATTTGACTGTTTTAAAATCGAGACGCGCTTGGCAAAATCATCTGATTTCCATCGACGCACATCTGATTTATCGAGTAGTACTTCTCCAGTATCTGCATTTAGTAAACGGCTTACCATTGAAAGCAATGTTGATTTACCTGCACCATTCGGTCCAATAAAGGATGTGATTTTCCCTGGCGCAACGTCTACACTAACATTTTGAATGACCGGTTTTTTCCCAAAAAACTTAGAAATCTCTTTTACTTGGATCATCCTGCTGACCTACTTTCCTTCAATAATAAGTAGATGAAGTACACACCACCTACAAAGTTTATAATAACGCTAAGTGTTGTATCGAAGTTGAAAATACGCTCGACCATCCACTGTCCACCGACTAAAGCAACAATACTCATCACACAAGAACCTGCAATTATGACAGAATGCTTGTACGTGTTGAAAAACTGATACGATAAATTCGCTACGATTAAGCCAAAAAACGTAATGGGCCCAACAAGCGCTGTAGAAACGGCAATTAATATTGAAGATAAGATCAGCATGCGTTGCACAAGCTTATCATAAGGTACACCTAGGTTGATTGCAGTATCACGACCAAGCGACATGACATCGAGTTGGCTCATATGACGCCAGCCATAAATAAACGTACCTAAAATAACAAGACCTGCTAACCATACTAAATCGGAATTCACATTATTAAAACTTGCAAACATTTTACTTTGTAAGCTTAGAAACTCATTCGGATCAATCAAAACTTGGAAGAATGTTGTAACACTTCCTAAAAACGTTCCGACAATCATACCGACAAGTAGCAAGAAGTAAATTGGACGCTTCCCTTCTTTGAACAATACGCGATAGAAAATCAGTGCAAAAATGACCATTGCTGACACCGCTAGCAAAAAGTTGTAGTGCACGTTTATAACGAATATTGACAGAGAACCAAAGAAGTAATAAATAATTGTTTGCACCATCATGTATAGAGCATCAAGCCCCATTACACTTGGTGTTAAAATACGATTATGTGTAATCGTTTGGAATACCACTGTTGAATACGCAATGGCAATTCCCGTTAAGGCCATCGCCACCACTTTAATGAGGCGACGTGGGAACGCGTAGCTATAGTTCCCATTCAAAGCATAAAAGACATACAGTAACATCGCGACTACTGCTAGCCCTAATAATATCAACATTTTCGTACGGTTACGCATATGCTCTCCCCCTAAACAACATAAATAGGAAGATGGCACTTCCGATGACGCCGACCGTCATACTAATCGGAATTTCATAAGGGAAAATCAAGACGCGACCTAAAATATCACATAATAATAGGAATGACATACCGAGTAATGCAGTGTGCGGTAATGTCTTGGCAAGATTATCTCCTTTGAACAGCGAAATAATATTTGGAATAATCAACCCAAGGAATGGAATTACACCTACAGTTAGTACCACCGTCGTTGAAACTAGCGCTACTAACACTAAGCCCAAGTTCACAACAAACTTGTAGGAAAGACCAAGATTTTTGGCAAAATCCTCACCCATTCCAGCCACCGTGAAACGATTTGCATAAATGTAAGCTAAAATTAAAATAGGTACACTTATGTATAAAAGCTCATAACGGCCTTTCATTATTAAAGAAAAATCTCCTTGTAACCATGCAGTAATGTTTTGGATAATATCTGCCTTATACGCAAAGAATGTCGTAATGGATGAAAGAATATTACCAAACATTAAGCCAATAAGCGGTATAAAAATCGCATCTTTAAACTTAATTCGATTTAATATTTGCATAAACAATAATGTGCCGGCTAAAGCAAATATGAAAGCGAAGGAAATTTTTTGGAAGTACGTGACGTTTGTAAAAAACATCATTGAAATTAGGACACCTAATTTCGTCGCATCTAAAGTTCCTGCTGTAGTTGGTGACACGAACTTATTCCTACTTAAGCTTTGCATAATTAAACCAGCAATACTCATACCTGCACCAGCTAGTAAAATAGCTACAAGTCTTGGTACACGACTAATTAAAAAGAGTCTCGTTTCTTCTGATTCAAAGTCTAATAAGTCACTTGGTTTAATATTGACAACACCAATGAATAGCGACACTATAGACAACACGACAGTTGCTGTTAAAAGATATCTTATTTTCATTGTAATCCCCGGTAGATTCATTTTTGCTTGTAATTTATTTTCGGATGAAAATGATTATCATTACTCACGATTCTCATTATAAGCATCTTTTCTTTGTCAGTCAACCAACTATTGAGAATTGTTCTCGTTTTATTTGGTAATACTTGAAAACTGTGATTTTTCTACAAAAATATTAGAAAAACGAGCTGTTTTTTAGTTGAAAATAACACTCTATTTTTCTTAAAAGTAAAAAGGTAATTGAGAATGAAGCACATGTTCTTCTCAATCACCTTTTTAATTAAGCTACCCTTCTAATTCCTCGTAGCCATGCGAAAATAATAGATGCTACTAAAATAAACCCTAAGTAACCCATTACCGCATATAATTTCGCTACAAGTGTCGTAAAGCCCACTAAGCTAGCGAAAAAGCCTAAAATGCCCATAACAATGACTGCAACCTTAAAGCTAGGCTTAGTCGGATTAAAAAATCGCACCGAAAATGAATAAAACATCCCTACTGCTGTATTATAAATCATTCCTAATAACGAAAATGACATTAATAAACCTACTGTCGGATGAATTTCATTTGCTAATGCAAGCATTGGTATGTCCAGTCCAACAATAACGTTCATTTTAGCAAGTAGCGAAAAGTGAATTAGTAAAATTAATGCACCTA
>Ga0213825_1002959_pt1 | contig 10466 bp, 7 predicted proteins | sample MC6MC0900MG_FD_179896 | JGI IMG/M metagenome (GOLD analysis project Ga0213825, IMG submission 179896) | Enriched soil aggregate microbial communities from Iowa State University, Ames, United States - MC6-MC0900-MG | ecosystem: Environmental > Terrestrial > Soil > Unclassified | place: USA: Iowa... | reverse complement strand
CGGAATTGTCCTCGTCGATAAAATTGAACGGAATCTTGCAGCAGGGATGGAAGTGAGACAAGCAATTCTGTTGGGAACCGCTACAAGGGCGAGGCCGGTGTTCATGACAGCGGGGACGACAATCCTAACACTGCTCCCTTTAGCTGCCTCAAGTAATGGAAACACGCTTGTATCGCAAACCCTGGGGGTTGTCGTTGTAGGCGGCATGATTAGTTCCACCCTTATCTGCCTCTTAATCATACCAATCATGTATGAATGGCTGAGTTTAAGGAGGAGTAAAACTAGATTGGTGCCTCTTACGCCACAAGATTTGTCGGAAAATGGATAGGTTTATAGATTTTAAGTACAATCCAAATCCCAAGTGGTCCCTCTCATGAGCCAGGCATTACGCCTGGCTTTTTGCTATTCTGGAGGGGGACTGAAGGTGTTGGCGGGTAAGATGGGAAAAATGATGGGTAAATCGGCAAAACAGACGGGTAAAAAAGAAAAATAGGTGGGTAAATCGGTAAAATGGAAGGGTAAAAAAGAAAAATAGGCGGGTAAATCGGTAAAATGGAAGGGTAAAAAAGAAAAATAGACGGGTAAAAAAGAAAAATAGACGGACCTGACTTAAAGAAGGACGTTTTTCGTTACCTATGTGCAGGTTTTCTTATTTTGACTGCATGTTTAAGAAATGGTTTTGGCCTATCCGGTATATTAATCTCGCAATTTCATGGTATGCTAGGTTATTATATCGTCTTTATTGCCACTTGCATTTTCTTTTTCCTTTCATTTTTGATTTCTTTAAAAGTCAAAGGAAGCCCGATCGCATCGAAAAGCTATATTTGGGATGTCGTACGAAGTCCATCACGTGAATGGAAGAAGATTTACTATGTCATGTTTGCCGATGGGATTGTATCGGGTGTATGTACTAATGATCCTCGTTTTATACTTAATCTGGAAAGGGGAAGATACCAGTCACTTCCCGAAATTTGTCAATAGATGAAATGGAGGAATTTATGTATGCTAGGTGCAATTGAAGCAGGTGGGACAAAGTTTGTTTGTGCTGTTGGGGATGAAAAAGGAAACATTGTTGAACGAATTCAGATTCCAACAACGGTACCTGAGGATACGATTCCTAAGGTGATTACCTTTTTTAAAAGATATCCGCTAAAGGCTATCGGAATTGGCTCGTTTGGTCCGATTGATGTAAACTCTAAAAGTCCGACTTACGGTTCTATCACGTCTACACCAAAAACGGGATGGAGGGGTTTTCCGTTTGTCCAAACGTTAAAAGCAGCTTTTCCTGTTCCGATTGGTTTCAATACGGATGTCAATGCAGCTGCATTGGGAGAGGCAACATTCGGTGCTGCCAAAGGTCTAGATAGCTGCTTATATATTACTGTAGGTACAGGAATTGGTGCGGGTGCGATTATTCAAGGTAAACTTCTTCAAGGACTGTCACATCCTGAAATGGGGCATATCCTTGTAAAACGGCACGCAGATGATAATTATCATGGGAAATGCCCATATCATAATGATTGCTTAGAAGGTCTTGCGGCCGGTCCTGCTATTGAAGAACGCTGGGGCGATAAAGGTGTTAATCTTGTCGATCGAGTGGAAATCTGGGACTTGGAAGGATACTATCTTGCTCAGGCTCTGATGCAGTATATTTTAATTCTATCACCAAAAAAGATCATCCTTGGTGGAGGAGTTATGCATCAGAAACAGGTATTTACTTCTATTTATAAGTATTTGCCAAAATTCATTAGTGATTATGTGGTGCTGCCAGAGCTTGATGATTATATTGTCAGTCCAGGTCTAGGGGATCGTGCGGGGATTATTGGATCCCTCTTGCTTGCCCATCGAGCGCTTGAAGATACAATCTAAAGTATATGTACATTTGGAGGTAATGATTTTGCAGCCATTGTTTTTAAAACCAGTTTTTAAAGAGAGAATTTGGGGCGGAACGGCTCTTCAAAAAGAATTTGGCTATAGTCTTAGAAACTCAGCAAAGCTCTGACACTACTTACCGGGTATACGACTATGATCGTCGGGATGCGGAAGGAAATTTAAGGGACCTTCATTTAGAAAAAGCCATTGAGGTTACGACTGTTCCCCATCGCGATGCAGTAAGTTCACCCGTAGTTCAAGAGCATGGAAACTCTATAGTTACATCTTTTGTAGAATCAGACTTTTTTTCTGTTTATAAATGGGAAGTTCGTGGCAAATCGGTGTTTGCATATAATGATCAATATTTACTTCTCAGTGTTATTAAGGGAAAGGGGACACTTTTTCATGCAAGTGAGCAATATGAATTGAAGAAGGGAATCCATCTTATCATCCCAGTAGGTTTTGGAACATTTGAAGTTGACGGGGATTGCGAATTAATTGTATCGCATACATAACCTGCTGGAGTATAGTTCTATCACCGAATACAAAAAGGCGTAAAGGCTCTTTTTAATAAGAATCTTTACGTTTTTTTCTTTTTCTTACATGATTAAAGGGATAATCAGAAAGGAGTTTTTAACTGGGGGTAATTTAAGAAAAGATGCCAGTAACCCTCATCTTTTTACATGGATTTGTTTAGGCAAGGGTTCAGCACAATTTTGTCAGTTAGTACTGACATCAATTGCGCCCAATCATCACACATAATGTAAGCGCTTTATTATATGATGATACTAGGAGGTCAAACCAATGATAATTGAAAAACGCCCTGCACTTTTGCTGAATTATTTATTAAAAGTGAAACAAACAACGATGAAGCAGGTGTTGGAATATACACTGTTAACTAAAAGGCAAGTTACCTATGATTTGGAGAAAGTTAATCATTGGTTGAAAGAGAAAGAGCTCCCTCCTATTGAATACAAAGGGATTCCTTACATCGTGATACCGGATTCAGTTGTTGAATACTATCGCAGACATCAAAAGAAAAACCAAGATCGTGGCTTTAATTTAGCGGAAGAGGAACGATTGGTTTTCATTTATCTCTATCTTTTTATTCGCCAAGAACCAATCTCATCCGTTCATTTAACCCAGCTTTTACAGGTTAGTAAGAATACAGTTATTTCTGATGTAAAAAAAGCAAATGAAATAAATAGCTCATTCCTTGTTAAAATTCGTTATACCCGGCAACAAGGTTACCATCTAAAGGGTACGGAGTTTGATAAGAGAGTCCTTGTGATGTACCACCTATCAAAGCTGTTACAGGTGCCGTACGGTGATAGAATGATAGATTACCTGTTAAAGGATGGAAGTAATCAAAATCACCTCAATTATATTCACAGTACACTTAAACGAATTGAAAAGACTTTTAACCTTCATTTTGTGGAAGAACGAATCACCCAGTTTGCCTATTTTCTTTGTTTCTATTATTTCCGTCAAAGGGAAAGAAAGTTTGTCCAGTTTCACTCTGATGAAATAGAAGTATTAACGCAAGATCCTATGCGGGTGGTTGCGGAAAAACTGGTTCAACTGCTTCATTTTGAAATATCGGAGTCAGAGCTATGCTATTTTACGATTCAGTTACTAGGCCTGTCATTAGGAAACGGCTCCGTTCAAGAAGGCGATCGCGATATTTTATTTAAACTTTGTGAGCAGCTTGTATTTGAATTTGAATCTAAAGCTTGTATTGCATTTGAAAAAAAGAATGAAGTGATTGAATCGTTGTATCAGCATGTAAAGCCGGCCTATTTTCGAATGAAATATCGGATTCCCATTAACAATCCACTACTTGATCAAATTAAAAGCGAGCATAAGGAGCTTTATACTATCGTGAAAGAAATGCTCCTGCCGATTGAGGATATTTTGAGGATAACGATCCCAGAAGAAGAAATCGGTTTTATAACCATTCATTTTGGTGCACTGTTAGAAAAGCCAAAGCAAGTCATGCCAAAAAAGAAACGGGCGCTCATTGTTTGTCCAAGCGGGATTAGCTCTTCCTTAATGGTTAAGCACCAATTAGAGTCACTTTTTTCTGAGATTACGGTTGAAAAAACGCTGTCATTACAGGAATTTCAAGAGGTGAAATTTGGCGATTATGATCTTGTTTTTTCAACAGTAGAACTAGAGACAAAAATTCCTTGTTATTATGTAAAGCCAATTATGACACCTATTGAAAAAAATAACTTGGTCAATGAAGTTTATCAGCACTTTCTGGGGATAAAATACCAGGGACTATCCACAACGGAGTTGGTTCAAATCATTGAACAATATGCAAATATTTACGATGAAAAAGGTTTGAAGAAAGCCTTAGGTCAGATAACTTTTCACAAAAAAGAGGATGTTAATAGGGGGAAACGACCAGTGTTACGGGATTTATTAATAGAAGATACCATACAAATTGCCGAGCAGATTTCCGATTGGGAAGAGGCGATCACAGTTGCGGCTAAACCATTACTAGTGAAAGGGGTGATTGAACCTTCCTATATCGAAGCGATGATTAATAATGTAAAAACTTTAGGTCCTTACGTTGTTATTGGCCCTGAAGTAGCTATTCCGCACGCACGTCCAGAAATGGGTGTAAACCAAGTTGGGATGAGTTTTTTAAAATTAAATCAGCCAGTATATTTTTCAAACGACAAAAAGCATCCTGTCCGATTGCTATTTTGTATTGCGGCCATTGATAATAAAACACATTTAAAGGCGCTTTCCCAGTTAACAAAACTCCTCAGTCAGAAAGACAACATTGAAATCTTAAAAGAAATAAATTCAATCGAAAACTACATTGCCCTATTTAAACAATATTCCATTTTGAATTAATTTATGAAGTAAGTAGATTCCACCTAATAATGCGATAGAAAGTCGTTAAAGGATAAAGAGAGCAAATGGAGGGATTTTTATGAAGATTATGGCGGTTTGCGGTTCAGGTTTAGGAAGCAGCTTTATGCTGGAGATGAATATTCAAGAAATCTTACGAGAGCTTGGGGTAAGCGGTGTTGAAGTAGAGCATTCAGATCTAAGCTCTGCAACGGCCGATCAAGCAGATTTGTTTGTTGCAGCCAAGGATATTGCAGAAGGAGCATCACATTTAGGAGACCTTGTTGTTATTGACAGCATCATTGATATGGATGGACTCCGCGAAAAGCTGAAGGAAGCACTCCATCGGAAAGGACTATTATAATTTTTAAAATTTAGGGAGGTATTTTGCATGGGTGAAAGATTCCTGAAATTGATGATGGACATTTTAAGCCAGCCTGCTGTCCTTGTTGCCTTAATTTCCTTTATCGGACTTGTTCTTCAGAAAAAATCAATGAGCGATATCATTAAAGGGACTACTAAATCATTCTTAGGCTTTATCGTTATTGCTGCGGGGGCCGGAATCCTTGTTGGTTCCCTTGAGCCATTCGGAAAAATATTCCAAGAGGCCTTTCATGTAACAGGAGTTGTTCCGAATAATGAGGCTATTGTTGCTATGGCGCTAACTAAATACGGAAGCGCTACTGCATTCATCATGTTCTTTGGAATGTTGGCGAATATCCTAATTGCCCGTTTTACTCGGCTGAAATATATCTTTTTAACGGGTCACCATACGTTATATATGGCTTGTATGCTAGCAGTTATCTTAGTTGTTTCAGGCATAAAAGGGGTTCCGCTTGTTATTATTGGTTCTCTTGCCTTGGGATTAATCATGGCCGTTTTTCCTGCCATTTGCCAGCCTTTTATGAGAAAGATTACTGGTACCGATTCAGTAGGATTTGGGCATTTTTCAAGCTTAGGATATGTTCTCTCAGGTCTTGTTGGAAAGGTTGTCGGAAAGGGGTCCCGTTCTACTGAAAAGATTAATTTTCCAAAGGGTCTAGGGTTTTTACGTGACAGCTCTGTTACGATTGCGTTAACCATGACCATTCTATATCTTGTGATTGCCCTCTTTGCTGGACCGTCTTATGTTGAAAAAGAACTTAGCAATGGTACTCATTATCTTGTTTTTTCAATCATTCAAGCAGTGACGTTTGCAGCAGGAGTATTCATTATTCTTTCAGGTGTGCGACTTGTATTAGCTGAAATTGTACCAGCATTCAAAGGGATTTCAGCGAGGCTTGTTCCTAACTCGAAGCCGGCTCTTGACTGTCCAATTGTTTTCCCATATGCACCAAATGCGGTCTTAATTGGTTTCTTTTGCAGTTTCCTTGGCGGAATAGTTGGTATGGTGATTCTTGGATTCACAGGGGCAGTAATTATTTTACCAGGTGTTGTTCCTCATTTCTTTACCGGTGCAACGGCTGGAGTTTTCGGTAATGCAACAGGTGGAATTCGCGGTGCAACGATTGGATCATTTGCAAATGGCTTGTTAATTACCTTCCTACCCGTATTTTTGCTGCCTGTTCTTGGTGATCTTGGCTTTGCAAACACAACTTTCTCTGACAGTGATTTCGGAGCAGCAGGAATCATTCTTGGAAATATCGCTAAGTCGTTTGGTGCAACTGGCGTAACTGTATCCGTTGTTGGATTAGTAGTGATTGCAGTCATACACGGCTTTTTCAAAAAGGATAAAAATGAATCAGTCAAGGTTGAAGCTTAATAAATAGATAGGCATTAAATGGTGCCTGACAACAGTGCATTTAACGGTGACACCACTTGAAGTATGACGGGGGTTTAGCACGCTAGGGGGAAGATGTAGGTAAAAGAAACTGCACAGCCTCTAGCGTGCCAACCTATATCAGAAGGGGGATTATGGATGAGCATCAATTATCAGTATCTTGAAGCACTTCGTGATGAAATCCGACTACTGACTTTAAAGGAGCTGTATCATTTAGGATTTGGTCATTATGGTGGCAGCTTATCGATTATTGAAGCGTTGGCAGTGTTATATGGTGAGGTGATGAAGGTTGATCCTAAAAATCCAGAGTGGGATGACCGGGATTATTTTATTTTATCAAAGGGACATGGCGGCCCTTCTTATTACGCAACCTTGTCCTTAAAAGGATTTTTCCCCGAAGAAATTATCTATACCCTCAATCAAAATGGAACCACTCTTCCATCCCATCCTGATCGAAATTTAACACCTGGAGTGGATATGACTACGGGGTCTTTAGGACAAGGTATTTCGGCAGCAGTTGGGGTGGCGCTGTCCCATAAGCTATCAAATAAGAAGAATTTTACATATTGCATTGTTGGTGATGGTGAATTAAATGAAGGCCAATGTTGGGAAGCCTTCCAATTTGCGGCCCATCATAAATTGAATCGACTGTTTGTGTTAGTGGATGATAATAAAAAACAACTCGACGGTCTCACCAAGGATATTATTGATCCACTTGATTTGGGTGTGAAATTGGGGTCTTTTGGTTTTTATACCTTAAAAGTGGATGGCAGTTCGTTAACCCAAATATATGAAGCTATTGAAAATGGGAAGGAGCAAATTGATAAGCCAGTTGCCATTATTTTAGATACGGTAAAAGGTCAAGGTGTTCCGTATTTAGAAGAAAAAGCTGATAACCATCATATTCGTCCAAATCAAGCTGATAAAGCAGCAATTTTAGCCACCATTACCCAATTGGAAAAGAAACTAGGAAAAAAGGTGACGTTATGATTCAGACACCCTCGCGATCTTATGAACCTGATAAATTGGAAATGCGCCAAGTTTATGCTAATACCATTCTCGAATTGGCTCTGAATAATCCCAATGTCGTTGCATTAGAAGCGGATTTAATGAGTGCCATTTCCACTAATAAAATTACCAAACACATTCCAAAGCAAATGATTAATTGTGGGATTATGGAAGCAAATATGATGGGGATTGCAGCTGGGCTGGCTCTTACGGGGAAAATTCCTTACGTGCATACATTTGCTCAGTTCGCCACTCGGCGTGCCTTTGACCAACTGTTTGTTTCAGGTGCATATGCAAAATTAAATATCAAAATATTAGGGTCTGATTCAGGTATAACAGCTGAGCATAACGGCGGTACACATATGGCATTTGAAGATCTAGGACTTGTTCGACTAATTCCAAATGCGCATGTATTTGAAGTAAGTGACGCCACGATGCTCGGTTATCTGCTTCGGAAAATTGAAAAAGAGTACGGAATCCATTACATTCGTACGATCCGTAAACATGCCATCCAAATTTATGATCAGAATGAAGTTTTTGAATCTGGTAAGGGAAAGGTCCTCCGTGAAGGAGGGGACGTTACCATCATCGCCAGCGGAATTATGGTAGCTGAATCCTTGAGAGCTGCAGAACTTCTTCAAGATCTGGGAATTCAAGCAACTGTCATTGATATGTACTCAATTAAGCCTATTGATAAAGCCTTGATTGTTCAATACGCGGAAAAAACAAAGGCAGTTGTAACAGTAGAAAATCATAACGTAATTGGAGGATTAGGCAGTGCAGTAGCAGAGGTATTAAGCGAATATTGCCCAACCCTTATGAGACGGATTGGGGTTAAGGAGCAATTTGGTCAGGTGGGAAAGGTTGATTACTTAAAAGGGTTTTATAAGTTAACGGCAAAAGATATAGTGGATGTGGTGAGGGAATTGCTGTAAGGTTAGTGTTGAGTTTTTCTCTGATTAATAATGGGAAGTTATCGGTCAATAAGCTTTCTCATTGAATAATCATTAATTGTTTCTTAGCGTATAATAAACAAGCGTAAAGGTTCATTGCCGGTTTGGAACTTTTACGCTTTTTGAATTTTTTAGAGAAACGAAACCATTTTGTATTATTATTCAGTTGAATAGGTGCCAAAATAAAGATACACTCTTAATATTGTTAGTTAGAGCAGGTGTAAGGATGAATAATAGACAAAAGGAATTATTAAGAATATTGCTTGTTAATGAAGAAGGGACATTGCACATTAAAGATTTGTCGGAGAAGCTTGATTGTGCGGAGAAAACGGTACGGAATGATTTAGACCGGCTGCAGGAGTATCTTCTTGATTTCCCTAGTGCTAACCTGACCCGTAAGCCTGGTTTTGGCATATCGCTTGAAATTGATGAAGAAGATCGGTCAATGATTTTGCGCAGTCTCCTTACTAACGAGCCAAAAACAAATGAAGAGCGGCTGATTGAAATAGCTTATCGGTTTTTAACTAGTAATAAACCTATTACATTTCAGTATTTGGCTGATCAATACTTTGTGCCTAAAACGACGATTAAAAAAGACATGGAGACCTTTACGAACTGGCTTCAGCGTTATGAGCTTGAACTCGTATGCAAGCAAAGAATTGGAAATGTGATTCAAGGATTAGAGTTGAAAAAACGAAATGCATTGGCACACTTGCCCGAACTCACTTCATCAATTCCTCATGTCAAAAATTATGTTTTGGATTTATTTTTGCCTTATGAAATTACGACAGTCCGAAAAGTGTTGGGGGAAATGCAGGATAAGTTTTCGATTGCATTAACGGATGGGGCGATAGAGAGTTTGCTCGTTCATGCTCTAATTATGGTCAAACGGACACGGCAAAGGTCGCCTGTATTTGTACAGGAGTCCGAAAAAGAATCGGCATCGAAACGGGTGGAATACCAATATGCCAATTGGTTTTTTGAACAGCTTGAATCAGCATTTCGGCTAACCTTTCCTGTAGCGGAGCGGGTGTATTTCACTTGGCACCTTATTAGCAGCAAGCGAACAAAAGAGGGATCTGATCAAGTTTTGAAATATGATGAAGATGCAGCAGAAATTGTAAGTGCATTCATTAGTAAGATGGAAAAGCTGGCATTATTTCATTTTGAAGCCGACTCGATTTTAACAAATGGCCTCACTGTGCATTTGCACTCTGTCATTAATCGAATCAAATATGGTTTTCCGATTACCAACCCGCTGCTTTCTACTATTAAGAAAATGTATCCCTATATGTTCAATATGGTGATGTTGACGCTGGAAGAAATTAAGCATGCCTATCATTTAGAAATACCTGAAGATGAGGCTGCTTATATCGTCCTTCATTTCCAGGCCTCGGTTGAACGGATGGAAAATAAGAGAGATAGTAAGAAGAAAGCATTGATTGTTTGTCATATGGGAATTGGGATGTCACATCTGTTAGAGGCGAAAATTGAGCAGCAATATCAGGAAATTGATATTTTAGCTTGTATCGGTAAAGCAGAAGTTGGGGAGTATGTAAGACTTCATCAACCGGATTTTATTATTTCAACCATTCCTCTTGAAAAAATAAACATCGAGCACATCGTCATTTCTCCGCTATTTGGACAGGAGGATAAGAAAAAACTAAGCCAATTTGTTGAGGAACTGAAACATAAAAATACGGGACTTCATAATCAAAATGTCCTTTCCCAATTCTTGACTGAAGACCTCTTATTTTTTCATGTAGAACAAGAGCACCGGTATGAAGTAGTGGAAATGCTGGCAACCGCACTTTTTAAAAAAGGCTGTGTAAGTAAAGAGTTTATCCATAGTGCTGTGAATAGGGAGAGGAAATCTGCTACAGCGATTGGCGGAGGAATTGCGATTCCGCACGGAAATCCTTCCATGGTTCAAAGGTCTGCTGTCGCAACGGCTATCATGAAAGAACCATTGGAGTGGGGTAATGAAA
>Ga0213825_1002952_pt1 | contig 10473 bp, 4 predicted proteins | sample MC6MC0900MG_FD_179896 | JGI IMG/M metagenome (GOLD analysis project Ga0213825, IMG submission 179896) | Enriched soil aggregate microbial communities from Iowa State University, Ames, United States - MC6-MC0900-MG | ecosystem: Environmental > Terrestrial > Soil > Unclassified | place: USA: Iowa... | reverse complement strand
TATTCCTGATTGTTTAGGGATTGTCTTTCATACACCTGAAGGGAATGTTGTCCATACTGGAGACTTTAAATTCGATTTAACACCTGCGAATAACCAATATTCAGATATTCATAAAATGGCCGATATCGGTAATCAAGGTGTCATCGTTTTAATCTCTGAAAGTACAAATGCAGAACGTACGGGCCTGACTCCATCAGAGCGAATGGTAGGCAGTCATATGAACGAGGCTTTCATGAAAGCTGATGGGAAAATCTTTATATCGACCTTCGCTTCCAATGTGAATCGTGTTCAGCAAGTGGTCGAAGCTTGCATTCGGACGAAACGAAAGCTTGCATTGCTTGGTCGAAGTATGGTCAATGTCGTCTCAGTAGCGATCGAACGTGGATATTTAACCATTCCGGATGGCATGCTGATTGAGGCAAATGAAGTCGATCGACTAGCGCCTGAAAAGGTTACCATTCTATGTACGGGGAGTCAGGGAGAGCCAATGGCTGCTCTTGCCCGCCTTGCTAGCGGAAATTTTCGGGATATTTCCGTTTACCCCGGAGACACCGTTATTTTAGCAGCATCCCCAATACCCGGGAATGAAAAAGATGTTTCACGTATTATCGACAACTTATTTCAACTGGGAGCTAAAGTGATTTATGGAACAGGAAGCACAACTGGAATGCATGTTTCTGGTCATGGATACCAGGAAGACTTAAAGCTTATGCTTACCCTAATGAAGCCAACGTATTTTATTCCAGTTCATGGTGAATTTAGAATGCTGCACCATCATCGATTGCTCGCTGAATCGGTTGGAGTTGAAACAGGCAACACATTTATTATTAAAAATGGTGATGTTGTTGATATCGAAAACTCAATTGCACGTCAGACTAGGAGGATTCCGTCGGGGGATACGTATGTTGACGGAATGGGCGTCGGCGATGTAGGGGAAATCGTGTTACGAGACCGAAAACAACTTTCTGAGGATGGAATGGTCGTTATTGTTTTAACATTAAGTAAAACGGAGAGAAAAATTATTCAAGGACCTGACACGATTACTCGCGGGTTCGTATACGTAAAAGATTCTGAAGATCTCCTAAAAGAAATTAACCGCCTTGTTAAAAAAACGGTTAATGACTTACAAGCAGAGGATATTCGGCAGTGGAATGTAATCAAACAAAATATTAAAAAATCGGTAGGCCAATTTTTATTCGCAAAAACGAAGAGAAAGCCAATGATTCTCCCGATTATTATTGAAATTTAATGACAAACACAAATGCATTTTCGAAACATCAGTTAGAACAGAAGTTTTTCCAACAAGGAAGCTTCTGTTTTTTTTGCCTATTATTCAAAAAAACCTGCTAGAACAAAAAAAATAATCCCGGTGCCTGGCACTTTTATTTAAACTTTCTTAACATAGCACATACATCAACTTAATAATTAATTGGTAGTATTTATTCTGACACATTTAGGAGGATGATAGTTTTGGTTACGTTGAAAGGCAGAAAATACATTGGATTTTTATCACTAATAATTCTTTCTTTGATTCTGTTTTGCGGTCATCCCTCAGGGGTAGACGCACACATGAATACAGTTGGTTATTCCGATATTGAAATAAATGACAAGGAAATCGAATACCAATTATACCTTGATCCTAGTGAAGTAGCTCAATGGGTGGATGCACAGTCGAGTAGAGTGTTTGTTATTGGCGAGCCATCACAAAATGAAACTTCAAAATCGGAGGTAAGCTGGACGGAGGAAGAACTTCTGCCTTTCATTCAGAAATTCTTAACTGTAAGGAACAACGGAGAAACAGTAGAGCCTAGTATCAAGGGGATATCCATGGCCGAACGAAAAGATGCCCCTACTATTCTCATTGATATGAATTATGTATTTTCACAACCCGTTGATGCATATGAAATAGACTACAATTTCTTTTTTGATCAGCTTGACGCTCTTCATCAAAACTTTGCTACTATACATATTGGTGATACACAAGTGGAGAAGGTTTTTAACAAAGATGACCGTTCTGTTTCCGAAAAGGTTGCGAGTGTATCTTCAGGAACGATTACAACGGAAATAACTATTCCAAGCTGGATGAATACGATGTGGGAGTATCTGAAGCTGGGAGTCGAACATATTTGGACAGGGTACGATCATTTATTGTTTGTTGCAGCACTTGTTCTATTAAAACAACCATTGATGAACTATATCAAAATATTAACGGCATTTACGCTCGGTCATAGTATTACCCTTGCGATTGCAGCTCTGGATATTCTTCGTTTACCGGCAAGTATCATAGAACCATTAATCGCACTGAGTATCGTTTACGTTGCCATTGAAAATATTTGGATAAAGAAGCTTAAGTGGCGCTGGCTTTTAGCTCTTGGCTTTGGACTGATCCATGGATTCGGCTTTGCCCAGGTGCTTCAGGGCACACTGGGGGACTATTACATTTTATCTTTATTCTCCTTTAATCTCGGAGTTGAAATTGGCCAGCTCATTGTAGCTGCCGTTCTGCTGCCACTTTTAATCCTTGTCAGCCGGCGGAAATGGTATCGTCAGGCCGCCTATAGTGTGTCAGGAGTGATTGCAGTAATCGGTCTGTATTGGTTAATTGAACGGACATTATTTTAGAATATTGATAGAGAAACCCGAATGTCATTGTTGATGAATCACTTTCATTTTTTATAGTAAAGCAAATGTACCACCCGCCTTCTAGCAAAATCAGAAGACTTGGGTGGTATTTTGCTTTTTTATTGGGAGTGTATGTAGAGCGTTCATCATGGAGGCTGTCAGTTGTTAGGGAATGGGAATCAACATGCTTAGACATACTTCGACAAAAACTAAATGAAAAGTCCTGGATACATGTTACTAGATTTACAATGACGTAACAATTAATTAAAAAACAATTATTATTTTCACACATTTCAGTTCATTTCCAAATGATATATTTCTTTTGGGTGTCAAAAATGTCACTTTTTTGGATTGTTAGTAGAAAAGGAGGAGATTTTATCGTAATCTGACTTTTATCGTTTCAAAGATTCATAGATTTTAAAACTTAAAGGGAATGAGGAGAGAGTCCTTGAAGAAGAAGAATCAAAACCGTTTGATTTCATCGCTATCCATCATGGCGATGTCCATTAGTTTGTTCTCACCACAGGTATTAGCTATAGAAACGAATCAAGTGGTGGATACCGTCGTTCCAGAACTCAACCAGGTGCCAGGAGAAACAGGGGCAGCAACTGACCAAGTACCAGGAGAAAGTGGTGCACCAGCTAAACCAGTGCCAGGAGAAAGCGGTGCACCAACTGACCAAATGCCAGCAGAACAAGAGGTACAATCAAATTCTGCCCCACAAATCAATCATACGCCAGTGACGAACTTGGAACAACCTGAAGATATCAGGATCTCAGCTAAAATTGCTGACGATGAGGCCATCACTGAAGTAAATCTTTTTTACAAGACGGACAAACAGAACGATTTTACAAAGCTTGCCATGACGGTAGGAGCCGTAGATGGGAATGGATTTACGGACTTTGTGGTCACTATTCCACAATCTGCCATGGAGGGGGCTGGTAGCCTTCAGTATTATATAGAAGCATCAGATGGTGCGAATAGTACCCGTAATCCTGCTGAACCAAGTGAATTATATACCATTCAAATTGGTGAAGAAGTTGGCGGCGCAGGGCCTTACTTGCAAATCACAGAGGTTTTGTTTAACTCCCTAGATTATAGTGCAACGATGGGCGAATCATATGAATACATTGAACTTTATAATAACAGCAATCGTCCCATTCCATTGAATCAATATAAGCTTCGCTACGGAAATTGGGCAGATCCCTCCGTTCATGAATATGAGATTGCCGGTGATCGCATTCTTCAGCCAGGTGAAACGATTGTGCTTTGGAACCAAAAAAAGGACCAAGATGCGACCGTTCAAGATTTCATCGCCAATTATGGTGGAGTCATTTCAGAGGATCAGATTGTTATTTTAGAACCTTTTTATGGATTTATTAATACCGGTGGACGCGATTTTACTTTAGTAACCAAAACAGGAGATATTGTGTCGAAGGTTACGTATAATCTGCAAGGAAGTTCCACTGATAAATCGGATGATCTAAATGGCACGAGTGTTATTTATAAGGCAGAACCAACTGGTGATGCACTCATGACAAAGATAGCTAGTAAAGTCTCGCCAACACCAGGAACGGTAGTACCTGAACAAATGCCAGATAAGAAAATGGAGCTTCCGGAAGACTTTTTGAAGCCAATCATTCAACATATGATTCCAATGGGTTCAACTAAAGTGCAGGATTTACCCATTACTGTACAAGTGGCAGATGACCAAAAAGTAACTGGAGCTACTTTATTTTATAAGAAAAAAGAAGATGAAACATTCAAATCTATCCCGATGAATTCCGGTAAGGAAGGACAATTTACAGCAGTCATTCCAAAAGATGCGATGGAAGGTACAACAAAGCTCCAATACTATATTGAAGCCACAGACGGTGTGAATGTGGGAAGTACACTGGATACAGAAGGAAAATTGTACGAGATTCAGATTTTTAAGTCGGACAAGCAGATCGAATCCAGTCTATTGATTACCGAGATTGTCCCTGCGAATGTTGGTACGGAGAAGTACGAGTATGTGGAAGTTTACAACAATACAAACAAAGAGATCAATCTAGAAGATTATAAACTTCTTTATGAAAATCGAGGCGGTGCATCAACGCTGCTCGATATTCCAACTGATTTTATTTTACCGGCTCAGGAAACAGCCGTTGTCTGGCTTCAATCCTATGACAGTAAGAATGAGAGTATCGCCCAATTCAAAGCTCACTATGGTACAAAACTTGATGAGAGCAGGGTACTGCCTGTTTATTGGAATGGTCTTGGCCTGCCGGATGCCGAAGAGGGCAGAATTCTGATTGCTGCCGATGCCGCATATCCTGTCTCACATGCGGATCAGGAGATCATTTCACAGGCATGGTTCAGTGTAACACAGGATGATGCCATTGACGGAAAAAGTGTTGTTTATGAGTACCCGAAAGATGGAAGTAACCGGATGTTCTTAAGAGGCTCTGGTCAACAGCCGACACCAGGTGTGCTGGTAAATGCTCAAGTACCGGATGTGCCGGTGGAAGTGGCTGCAGACGAAGTGAGTCCAGTCATATCCCATCAGCCTTCAACAGCTGCTCAGGAGATAAAGGATTTTACATTGGAAGTAAATGTAACCGACAACCAATCTATTAAGCAAGTGAACTTGTATTTTAAACGTAACGGTGCAAGTGAGTATACACGTGTGAATATGCTTCGTTCAGATGATGGAAAGTATATTTCTGAACTGATTCCGCGTTACCAAATTATGAATGCGGAATATATTGATTACTATTTCACTGCGACGGACGGGTTCAATGCTGTATCTACCTTGGATCATGGCGGTAAGCCTTATCAACTTACCTTTGCAGGTCAGACTGAACCTTTGGTTTTAAATATTACGGATGGTGAATACCTGCGTGGAACCGAATTCTTGGAGGGGCGCGGCAAGACAGCTGATCATAAGTTAAGTATGTCTATAGATGGTGAAGTGCTGGAAACGCAGCCGTCTATGCCTGAAGATGCTTATATTTTATTTGAAGCACATGATATGCAGGCTTCATTTAATAACGGGCTATTTGTTAACGATGAACTTGCTTCAATCATGCCGGGTGTAAGCAATTATAAATCTGCTATACTGCCGTTACCAAAGGAAATGGTAAAACCGGGTGTGAACAAAATAACCTTGACCTCAGGGAATAAAATTGATCCTAAAGGGCTGGAAGGTAATAACGATGATTACCATCTGCAAAATGTAGAAATCCTGCTTTGGAATGGGGAGAAACCAGCGATCACTGCCCAAATTCAGTCGGACACCGGCAAATTAACACCGGTTGCGGATCCCAAAGCAAGAATTACCCTTAAGGATACTTTGCCGCAGATCCACTATACGATTGATCTACCGGCAGCTGCATTCCCAGCTGTTGCAAAAAACATTGATACGACCACTTTAGCAGATGGAGAGCATCAGCTGCAGCTTACAAGTGAAACGGGTGAATCGATTTCGGCAAAAGTGGTTGTAGATAACACGGCACCTGTTATTGAAAATCTGTCCATTGAAGATGGAAAATCATATAAAGAGCAAATAAGCTTAAGTGTGACTGCAACAGATGCTGGTTCTGGAGTAGAGACCATCACTGCCTTATTGGATGGAAAATCGGTAGAGCTTCCTTTCTCTCCAAATTTGGAAGCTGGGACACATACGTTCGAAGTGAGTGTAACCGATAAAGCTGGAAATGTAACAACGAAAAAAGGATCCTTTACCATGATCAACCATAATCCGGATCAGCCAAGTGAAGCGAAGCCTTCAGGTAATGCGAAGGTAAATGGCAATGCGGATCTTAGTGTCAAAGTGACTGATCCAGATGGCGATGCAATGGATGTTGGTTTCTACAAAGCCTATAAATATGACTTTGCTGGGGATTCCCAGATCTCTGCGTATTCCAACAAGACTGACCGCGAGCCTCCATTAGAATTAGTTCCTTCCGGAGAAGAAGCTTTCTCTTCTGATGCCATTGCGAAAGTAAAAGAGAAAGATAGCCAGTATTTCGTGAACGATACAAATGGTGAATTCCCCTATCACCGATTCGATTTTACAATAGATGAAAAACTCTCTCCAAATGATGAAGTCGAGGTCGTATGGAATGGTCATTCCCTTGAAGGCCGTCAAGTAACGATGTATACATGGAATTATAAGACACAAAAATGGGAAAGAGCTACGTCCGGAATTGGCAGTGAAGACTTTCAATTAAAAGCCAAAGTTAACGTAGGGGACATGGTCCGCGATAATGTGCTCCATGTGTTAATTCAAGATTTATTCCCATCACCGGAAGATGTAGATTTCACCTTTGCATGGGTAAGTGATACCCAATACTATTCAGACGCCTATCCAGATATCTATCGAACCATGATGAAGTATCTGGTTGATCAGAAGGAAGAAAAGAAAATCATCTATTCGATCCATACAGGAGATATCGTTGACGATTGGTACCGTCCGGACGAATGGGCTGTTGCCGACGAAAGTATGAAACTGCTTGATGATGCAGGTATGAATTATGGGGTAGTTGCTGGAAACCATGACGTTAATTTCTCTGAAGCGGATTACTCCGAGTACTACAAGTATTTCGGCAGAGATCGTTTTGAGAAACAGCCAACCTATGGCGGTGACAACCACAATAACCGTGATCATTATGACCTTGTTTCCCAAAATGGCCAGGATTTCATCATTATGTATTTAGGCTGGGATGTTCAAGGGGAAACCATTAAGTGGGCCAATGAGGTTCTACAGAAATTTCCTGATCGTCAAGCCATTATCGCAACGCATTCTTACATTACGCCAAGCGGTGCATATGGAGGGGATGGTGAGAAGATTTGGACTGACATTGTCGCTCCAAATAAAAATGTGTTTATGGTACTTTGCGGCCACTATCATGGAGTTGCCTATAATGTAAAACATACGGATGATGGCAGAACGGTTGTCGAAATGCTCTCCGATTATCAGTCCGGATTAGAAGGTGGTGGAGGATATATGCGTTTCCTTCAATTTGACCTTGATAATCAAAAGATCCATGTCAATACGTATTCACCATACAAAGATGACGAAAACTTCTTTGACGAACCAGGCGTGGACGAATTTGACATTGATTACGAAGTAAAACCTACCGCTAAACAAGTGGCCACTGATTATATCGGTGTCAATGTTTATACAGATGAACAAATCGGTACAAGTGAGAAGGTCCAAAGCGGATCGACAGCAAGTGTGGAATGGAAGAAACTGCCGGGTAATAGCTTCAGCAGCTGGTATACAAAGGTGATAGATGGATTCGGTGGTACCACAGTGTCAGATGTCTGGAGATTTAAGACAGGTGTACCTGTTGACAAACCTGGTAATGGAAATAATAGTAATGGAAGCAAAGGAAATACCAGTAACACTGGAAAGAATAATAATGATCATTCAGAGCCATCCTAAGTCCTTAACAAAAATCCTAAGCAATGGGTCCAAATGAAATGCAAATGTCTGCTGATGTGGTTGAAAAGGAGCAGACCTCTTCCGATTACTCTTAAATTTATTGCATAAGGAAAAAATATTAACAGTAAAATGTACCCTATCAGTGGACTGCTAAAAAAGTCCACACAATTAGGGTACATTTTTTATAAAAAGGGTATCACCAGCATATTTCTTCAACTAACGAGCAGTTAGTTCAATAAAGGAATATTTGAAAAAGGCCTTTCTTCGCCAACTTCTTAAGGTTATCTACTTCTTCTCTGGTTGCTGAATCTGGAAGACTAGTTATTTCATTATCTATCACATGTAGAGCTTCTTTCAAAATTTAGTCACCTCAAAAATCCCCTTTTTTTACAAGAATCTCCTTTTGTGAAATGGAAGTCAAGTGTAAATTTAAAAAGAATTGAATTATTCCAAAAAACGGGGTCAGTCCCCCAATCAGGAAGAGCATTAATGCAGTGGGGGACTGACCCCAAAATATTCTTCTTTGAGGTTGCTAATCGTATTTAAGAACAGGCTTTAATTTTCTTCCTAACAGAGTTTCCGGAAAAACTTCAACAAATGAATTATAAAACTAAAAGACGTACTGAGGATTTATTGTTGATTAGTTCCGAATTCGATCTAGTAACAGTCTTAAGACTGGCTTTTGTCTAAAATCAACATAAAATAGAGTATCAACTCAAAGATTATTTATCCTCTACTCACTATATGAATATAATGTAGACACTCTTTAAACATCTGATGAAAAATTAGCAATGCAACAGGGCGAAATCTTTGAGGTAGATAAACTGACATTTCCCTCAAATCATATCTTAGGAAACTATCCAGATTCCAAGTGGTAAACTAATAACACTCCCTATCACAAATCGCTTTAAAATTCCCAAGCGCCTTTTGGGTTGTGTCCTCCCTACTTAAGCCAAAACCATTTCCACTAACTGCTTTCCCCGCATTTTTTATGGTAAAGTTCCCGTTATGGGTTGAACGAACTATTTCCACCCTGAAATTCTCCTAATAAGGAAAAAAGTAGGATTATCAATTCAGTAATTAATCACTATGTACATGCTGTGAATTTATATGTAATATTCTTCGTGTAACGAATTTTTCGAATTTTGTTATAATTTTAAAAATTGGGGGTTCTATTATGAAAAAGAAAGTCTTAGCATTATCTTTATCTGGTTTAATGGCAATTGGCGGATTTGCAAGCGCTCCTATTTCAGCTGGTGCAGTGGGTGAAGGGCCAAACTATGGCGGAAATGAGTCGATTCAAACTTCTATCCTACATACATACAATGACCTAGTTGATTTTCTTAAAACCCAAGATGCAAAACAAGATGCCATGAAACTAGAAGTCATTGGTCAAACTGTAAAAGGCCGTGATATTTACCTCGCGAAATATATATCTAACCCTAGCAATCCTACCATTCTCTATTTAACTCAGCAACATGGCAATGAACAACTAACGACGGAAGGTGCTCTAGAATTTATTAAACACTTAGGAACGAATAAAATGAAAGGGGTTCTTGATCAGGTAAACATCCTTGTCGTACCAATGTTAAATGCTGATGGAGCTATGGGCGATGTAAACTTTTCCCTTGATGACTATGTCGCTGACGGCGGAAGGCATTTGACTCGCTATAATGCTGTTGGTGCCGATTTAAACCGTGACCATGTTGCCAAAATACATCCAGAGACCCAAGCCTTGCATAATAATGTGTTAAAAAAGTACAAAATTGATTATATGATTGATCTCCATCATCAAGGATCTCAAAGTGAAATAGACGGGAAATATGTATCAGGTTCCATCCTTTATCCGACAAATCGGAATGTTAAGCCGGAAGTACTAGAACGCTCTAAAAAATTAGGAGCTGTCGTGTTCAATGCTATTAACTCAAATGGATGGGGAAATATTGGAAAATACAATGGCGGTTCAGAGGAAACAATTGGCCGCAACGGTGCAGCAGTTCAATACGGTATTTCAACACTTCTTTTCGAAATGAGAGGCATGTCTGATCACAACTATGAGTCTTACGTTCTCGGCCAAAAAAGCAATGGTTATTTGATTAAGCAAACGATAACCACCCTTGATGCAACAACGAGAGCCATCGCCGATGGTTCAATTGAAAAAGTGGATACAAGCTTTTGGAATACCCTTCCAACCCAAACGACTCGGCCTTCTGGAGAAGAAGAAACAGAATAAACACTAAACACGGGGACTCTTGTGCTTCCAAAGGGCATAACATAATCAATTGATGTTATGAAGAAGTTTATTTTTAGTAAGAAAAAAATCTGCATCTTACACTATGCAGATTTTTTTTCATTCACTATTTCATTGAGATTGATTAAATACTCACGTATGTTTTCTTGTTTTGAATGAACAAAGTCTT
>Ga0213825_1002951_pt1 | contig 10483 bp, 13 predicted proteins | sample MC6MC0900MG_FD_179896 | JGI IMG/M metagenome (GOLD analysis project Ga0213825, IMG submission 179896) | Enriched soil aggregate microbial communities from Iowa State University, Ames, United States - MC6-MC0900-MG | ecosystem: Environmental > Terrestrial > Soil > Unclassified | place: USA: Iowa... | reverse complement strand
CCAAACAATAATCCATATATACTTGATTTTATTAATCTACTCTCCATTAATTTATTCTCCTTTCATCCAAAGTCTTTATTGAATAATACTGCCCTGATAGTTTAGTTACTTTATTTCATAATCCCTTGCTTAAATTTTAACATAAATATCCAGTCACCTGCCCAATTGTTGAATATCAAAATAATGATTTCTCCCTTACACAAGATACGCTTATCATCTCGGAAGTGGAGAAAAATTACTATACATTTATCACATATCTTTATCATCCTTCCAACTACGTAAAAGTTCTTCGAAAAAGCGTTTCGGCGAAGTGGACTGGTCATCTTGTAGATAGCTTTTTGCCACAGCCATCATATTTAACTTCGGCACAATAAATATATATTGTCCGTATATGCCATTCGCATAGTAATATTCAATTTTAGTTTGACTATTAGCAATTTCACATGTCCATAGCTGATAACCATATCCCGCTGTTCTGTCTTCTTCTACTTCAAATTGTTTATGTGGTTTTTTTGCCTCGGAAATCCAGTTGGATGAAACCACTTGTTTCGTTTTAAATTGTCCTTCGTTTAGTAATAGAAATCCAAACTTCACCATGTCCTCTAAATTTAATGAAATACTAAAGCCACCTTCGTTAATTCCTTGTGGGTCTTTTACCCAAATGTATTTTTTTATCCCTAATGGGTGGAATAGAAATTGTTCAGCAAAAGAGGCGGTAGAACCTCCAGAAACTTTTTGGATGATTGCGCTTAGTAAATGAGAGTTGCCACTATTATATTCAAAGGTTGAACCTGGTCTATGTATAACTGGTTGTTCTAGTATGAATTGTATCCAGTTTTTTGAGCTTTGGTATTTCCCTACTTTTAACCCAGAAGTCATAGTCAGCAAATGAAATAATGTGATTTCCTCCTTCATTGGTTCATGGAACTCGAATATTTCCGGAAAGTAGTGATGAATAGGTTCATGGATGTTTTTTATTAGCCCCTTATCGACCATAATGCCAATTAATATCGATATAATACTTTTAGTAATGGAATAAACCTTCGTCGAGTTTTCTACGACTTTTTTATTCTTTAAATATTCAAAGATGCGTGTATTTCCTTGATAAATAACAAAACCTTCAATTTTAATCTTCTTCACTTTCGTCTCTAACTCATGAAAAGATAGTTCAGTCATACATATCATTCCTCCTATACAAAATTGCATCATTTTATGTTTATATTAACACCCAAATTTTAACATAAATTCATTAATTACATAAAAGTGCTATTCAAATACGATGGCCCTTTCATAAAAACGAGCGCTGATTCTTGTTACAGAATCGCGCCCGTTTATGATAGTAATCTAAGGTAATTTTTCGTTCAATAACGCTTTTTGTAAAACTTATTTTGAATCCGACAGTTAATCCTCTAAATAATCAAATTTTCTCGCGTGTTCTACTTCCTGCATGGATACTTGGCGCGTTAATTCATCTGTTTCGGAGATATGGTAGGAATCCCATTCGTCATTAACGGCAATTTCTTCAGGGTCTTCATATAAATCATCATAATGATCAATATTCCCTTCAAAATCGGACGGTGTTTCAGAAGTTCCATATTTCGCTACAACTTGAAACGTATCTTCATAATCATGAATATCGTCCTTGTCATCACGGCCAGCAAAAGAATTGTCAACTGGAGGAAGCAACACTTGCTCTTCAACCGGTCGATCTGATGGAACGTCTTTTGCATCCGTATGTTCAATACAAAAAGAGGTATAAGGCAGTGCTACCAATCGATCATAGGGGATATCTTGTTGACAAACTTCACATACACCATAAGTTCCATCCTCAATCTTTTGTAAGGCGGCATTTATTTTTGTTAACTCATCATTGTCATGGACTTTTAACGCCATATCTTTTTCACGTTCATATAATTCGGTACCTAAATCTGCTGGATGGTTATCGACTGTTGACAACTCATCTACAGAATCCCGTAAACTCCCTCGTTCTAAATATTCATCATCCGTTTCCATTCTTCGTTCGAGCGTGTATTTTTCCTCAATTAACATATTTTTTAACTTCGATATCTTCTTCTCGTTAAGAATAGTCATCACGTCCTTTTCGTTATTATGAACGAATTTGATTAAATTATTTGTTTAAACGATATGGATACGAAACCTTCTATTCCACGCATTTACTTTTAAGTAACTTCTTCACTCTCTTCATATACATCTAAAATTATTATGTAAAAAAAATACTCTAAAACAGAGAATAAAAATCCAAAAATCCTATTAGAATGCCTTTTTAAATTGTCGTAAAAGTCATTGCCTTTGAATAAAATGCAAGTACATCTAATAATTGGAGGCAATCTTTATGAATTCTATATTTACCTATATCTTTTTAGGTATATCAATGGCTGCAACCATTGGACCTGTTAAGTCTGTTCTATTAAATACAGGTTTAAAAAATGGTTTTTTTCATGCATGGTTTTTTAGTCTAGGTGCCATAGCGACGGACATTATATATATGTTTATCGTCTATTTTGGCATCGGCCAATTTATTAATTCCATCTGGCTGAAAACCATACTATGGTCTTTCGGTTGTTTTGTTCTATTGTACACCGGTATTGAAAGTTTACTATCGCTACATAAAATTGAGATGGATTCGAAAACTAGTAAAAGAACAAGACTGAGACATTCCCTCATGGCCGGTTTTTTCATGTCTTTTTTGAATCCGCTAACCATTCTTTTCTGGTTGGGTATATACGGCTCTATACTTGCAAAAACGGCTGATCATGCTGCAGGGTATGAAATCATTTTAGTAAGTATCACCATTTTAATGGGCATTATTTTAGTAGATTTTATTTATTCCTTTTTATCCAGTGTCGCTCGAAAATTATTATCCACAGGGCTTTTGAAAACGGTCTCTTTTACCTCCGCCTTATTGATGATTGGTTTTGGACTCTACTTTGGCAAGCAGGCTTACCAAGTATTGTTCCAATAAACTCAACATCACGCATAAAATGAACACGATAGGAAACCATACCTTTTAAAGAATATTAGTCGAGGTGTGGTAATGGACAAAGAGAAGGTTAATGTAAGTGTCTGGTGTATTATAAGTTTGACTTCTATTCCCCTCATCATGACACTGGGAAATTCGATGCTTATTCCCGTGCTCCCAAAACTGGAAGATAAGGTTGGAATCACATCATTTCAGTCTAGTATGATTATCACAAGCTATTCAGTCGCAGCCATTTTTCTTATCCCTGTAGCTGGCTATTTATCGGACCGCTTCGGCAGAAAAATAGTCATATTACCGAGCTTAATTTTAGCTCTAATCGGTGGTTTAATAGCCGGATTTGCTTCATGGAAAATGGATGACCCGTACGCAATGATTATTGCTGGCAGAATTATTCAAGGAATAGGAGCTGCTGGTGCCATGCCAATCGTCTTGCCTCTTGTAGGTGATCTTTATCAGGATGATGATGAAAAAATAAGCTCCACTTTAGGGATAATTGAAACGTCTAACACGTTTGGGAAAGTGTTAAGTCCCATTTTAGGCTCAATATTTGCCGCTTTTTTATGGTTTTTGCCCTTCTTTTCGATTTCAGCGCTTAGCTTGATTTCCATTGTCCTTATTTTTTTCTTCGTTAAAGCCCCTAAAGATGATGATGAGCCATTGAAGTTCAAAGAGTTTTTACGCAATACAAAAAAAGTTTTTAAAGAGGAAGGAAAATGGCTCTATACCGTATTCCTTAACGGGGTCCTTGTGATGCTTATATTATTTAGTATGCTATTTTTCTTGTCAGAAAACCTCGAAAAAGTTCATGATATAAAAGGAATTAAAAAAGGCTTTGTCCTAGCCATTCCGCTTTTATTACTTTGTATAGCCTCATTTATATCCGGTCGAAAAATTAAAGGAAACCTGGGGAGAATTAAAAAAATAATCATTGTCTGCTTGATTGCAATGTCTGTTAGTATTGTCTTCGTTGGGTTTACAAGCAAAAAACTGATTCTATTATTAGTCGTAACGAGTATAGCGGGGATTGCGATCGGTGCACTATTGCCCGCACTTGACACAATTATTACGGACAATATTCGAAAAGAGTTAAGAGGAACAGTATCTTCTTTTTACAGCTCGGCACGATTTATAGGCGTTGCAGCAGGCCCTCCTATTATGTCGCTCGTCATGAAAAACTATCTCAATGCCAGTTATATTACGGCAGGTGTATTAGGATTCATTCTACTGTTTGTTGTTTTGAAATTTATAAAAGTAGAGGATATTGACAAAACCAATAAAACGGCATAAAAATAAGGACTGTCAGCTATTAAGGGCTGAAGGTCCTTTTTTAATGCAAGTTGTCATACTAAAAATAATAACGGAATCCGCTGAAACAAGTCTCTTCTATTCTAATAGAAATCTTATTCTGTCTTCACAAAAATAGAGAAGTAACATAATGTTCTTCCCTACTTTAAAGTTACCCTAATAACTCTTGATATTCAGAGTTCTTTTCAAACTCAGCTTTTGCAAAAGGACAAAGTGGAATGACAAGTAATTTTTCTTTTTTAGCATATTCAACAGCAGCTTTTACTAATTGTTGTCCTACATTCTTTCCTCTTAAATGCTCTGCAACATGTGTATGATCTAATATAATTCGAGTTTCTCCTACTCGAACAAAATGGACTTCTGCTTCGCTATTTTTCTCATCATCACCTATATAAAATGACTGACTACCTTGTTTAATTTCCAGCAACATTATTCCCACCTTATATTTTATATGTTAATGCACGGCTTGGACATCTATCAATTACTTCAACTACTTTTTTAGCATCTCCTTTATCAAGAGAAATCCATGGTCTAGCTTTCACATTAAAAACTTCAGGTAATCCTTTCACACATTCTGCAGCGTGTTCACAAATTTCCCCATCGAAATAAACTGTAATTTCTTCACCTTTATACTCTTTTAATCCCATTTTTACACTCCTCATGTTTTTCTTCGATTCATAGTAAACTATAAATTGAATCATAGTTGATTAAACCGTAGTTAACTTGGCATAGATAACAAAAAATACAATTAATTCTACCATAATTATCATATTAGGTACTAAAATGATTAAATTAAGAATAAAAAATCCAACTAATATCCCTAAAAATAGACCTAAATGATATATTTTTAATCGCTGTTTCTTATATCTATATTGATGAAAAACAAATGAAGTTGATAAAAAGTAGAGTAATACCGAGCCAAAAACAAAAAATAAAATAAAATAATAATTAACCTCATGCATAAACAATAATCTTATCGACGCTGCGATCATACTTAATGACATTAATATGAATAGATGACCATATATAATTAGTTGACCCGCTGTTTTTATATCTTTATCTACTTTCTTTTCTAAATTATCAAAGTATTGCCACCACATAGATATGATTAAAACAAATGAAACAATAGTAAATAATATGGAATTCCAATCACCTTGTTTTGGTTGGATTACGGCCAGTGTACTAACTAGCGTTTCACCGAAGAGAATAATAGTAAATAAACCAAATCGCTCAAATAAATGAGCTGTATTTGTAGGTACCCTCACTAATCGCTTTCGTCCAATAATCGGTATTAAAATATCCACAAGTATACCTGTATATAAAATAAGATACTTAACCCATGAGTCAAAAAAGAGGGAGCACAATGAAATAATAATGCCAACCCAAAAGTACTTTCCAAAAAAGAGTGCAGCTTTCTTTCGAGCCCCTACCTCTGTCCGTTGTACAACAAGATATTGGATTGCAACTAATGCCCTAAGTCCAATATAACCTATTAGAAAAGATTTATAATACGAATCGAAATCTACTGATAAACTAGCAATCATGATTAGCGCAAAGAACATTTGTAAAATTAAAAATATTCGGTGATGAAATAAATCTTCCCCGTAGCAATTGATAAACATTGTTTGTCCTACCCAAGCCCACCAGATGGGTATAAAAATCAGTACAAACTTCACTAGATAGTCTGAATGGATGTACCCATTTTCAACATGAAGCAAAACGTGAGTTACAGTAGCAATAGCTGCTACAATTAACAAATCATAAAATAGCTCTAACCAAGTGACCTTTTTTTCTTCCATTTCTGTACCAATCCTCCACTATCATTAATTATTTTAAAAAAACAGGAAGACCAAGACCACATTAACTGTATCAAATAAATCTGAATGCTATGCCACTTGAATTGTGTTTTACATTCCAAACCGTTTTGAAAAGCCATAAAACATCCTCTCCATTTGGACCATAAAATTCAGGGTACTTATTGGACAATTCTGCCACGTTAGTCTATGTACATTTCTTCACAATTTCTATAAAAATTTTATTATCCACTTTAATATAACAAATCTTCATTATAAATAATCAAACTTTTTACAAAGCCAATATGTATTTTCCTTCCTACGAATTACAAAATCATTGTACTAGATTTCAATCACACATTATCTATAGCTCTGTTAGAATTGCGCTCGAATGTGGAAGAACGAACCGTGTAAACATCTAAAGATAAACCTTTTAGGATAAATAACTTAGTGGAGAGACGACCTCACAAATCTCACTCTCTTCAAGAAATCTAGTAACGATACTTGTATGTGAAACACCTACTATAAATAAAATCCGTTCCTCTTCCGTATTCATGAGACGGGTTAAATACTAACATAAATAACCATATTATTGAAAACGATATTCCATAATAGTATCCGATCGCTAGAGCTTAATATGGATGTTCTAAAAGGAAAAGGTGTCTATCAATACGAAAACGGGTAAAGATTATACAGTTGAAACAAACAGGAGGTAATTTATTATGAAAAATCAAGTTATTGGCGTATATGATAATGAACGAAGCGCAGCTAAAGCTGTAGAAGATTTAAAAGCGACAGGCTATACAACTGAGGAAATTTCAGTTATTACTAAAAAAGCAAAAGATCTTTATGAAAACACACAGGAAGTAAAACCTTCCACGATGGATGGGGCCCTTGCTGGAGCTGCCACCGGAGCCGCAATTGGCATAGCAGGTGTGATAGCAGGATTATCCACTATATTGATTCCCGGATTTGGCGCTGTGTTAGCAGCAGGTCCTATTATTACAACAATTGGAGGAGCAGTTGTAGGGGCCAGCTCTGGAGCTGGAGGATTAAAGCATGCTCTTATGGAAATTGGCGTCTCAGATGATGAAGCTGAACGCTATTCGAATGACGCGGAGGAGGGTAAATTCCTAGTACTTCTTCACCCTAAAGAGTGATTGCGGATTGAATGATTAATCTTCGCATCAAGAACACCCAGTGATTTATAAAATGCCGCTAAGTCACTTGATATAATAGTTTCGCTTGCATGATGGACTACTATGGAAAGCAGTGAGATTCCGCTTCTTCGGTTGCAGGTTTAATTCTTGCCAAGGGCATACGAAAATTTATGAGTTCCTATGTTTGTATCAGTTTTGTACAAACATAGGAACTTTTTGTTTGGGTGCTTTTCAATTGCCAATACCACGCAACTTAAGAATTTTCCCTAATGCACTATTGCAACCTTTTATCATAAATAACATTCATGAATAGCTTGTTGCTACCAACAAAAATACAGTATCCAACAATACAACCGATCATATTTAATAAAATATCATCAACATCAAAAAAACCTAACATCGTAATAAATTGAAGTGCTTCTATACCAATAATACAAATAATAAAAATCATTAAAGCTTGCTTTAAATTTCTATATCGTTTGAAAATAATAGGTATAAATATTCCCAATGGAACAAAAGGAATATATTTCCTAAAATATTCATATAGGCATATGTATACGTTATATCTTCTAAATATGGTGTAATCGTTCTTAATGGATAAATATTATAGTTCCAAAATCCAGCATCTCTACTTTGCTTTATTGCCATCATTCGACCGGTGGAAGCATTTATTTTTAATACAACGAAATATAGCAACAAACATGCATAGGCAATAAATATAATAATCCATTTCCGCCTTGCCTTCATTCTCTCCCTCCTTTATATATTAGATTAATTTACCATAATAACACTTTTCCGCTATCATTAATATCCTTTCACGTGGTTGTCTCACAATGATCAAAAAAGGACATTACCATGAGCTTGTCCTGCTAAGGTACGCCCGCTGATAATGCCCCATTAATTCAATTTAGTTACCGTTTTATATTACTTTTGAAAAACACCTTTTGAAGTTACTTCTTCCACACTGACTTTTCGATCTTCATTTAGAGACAATGTAAGAGCATCAGCCGTAGCAATTGAAGCTCTAGCAGCAGTTCCATTTAATAAAGGAATAAATTCTTCTTCAACTTCTGCTCCTTGCATAATGCTATGGAAATACTTCATTTCTTTTTCCATAATCGAGTGTAGCCACATTGGTGGTGTTTGATTTGGCTTACCATAGGCAATCGCTTGGTCAGATTTTAATCCGCTATAAATTCTTGAGCGATCCTCATCTTCTTCTTTCGATTCATGCAATAAATATTTTTCTTCTTTTTCTGGTGTTTTTAATACTACTTTTACATCTTGCAAATCAATTAAGATGGCGCCTTTTGTTCCTTGGATTTTCACATAGTGATCGCTCCATCTAAATGCAGAACCATATTGTAATGTCGCAAATCGTTTATTATCAAATTCAAGCGTAATTAATAACATATCATCTTCATCACCAAATTGTTCTCCTTGATGGGCAACGTTTCCGCCAACCATCGACACGCGTTTAGCTGGCCCCATTAAAAATTGAATAAAATCTAGTTCGTGAATATGATGATATAAATGACCACCTGAAAGTTCTCGTTGTTTTTTCCAACTTACTTCTTTCTGTGCTTCTTCCCAGCCATTGCGCTCTGCATGACAGAAAAGAATTTCTCCAATTTCACCTTCGTTAATTAATTTCTTCGCTGTACGTACTCCGTTCATAAAGTTCATCACATGTCCAGCCATAAAAGTAACGCCATTGCGTTTCGTCACTTCGATCATCTCATTACAATCTTCATAAGATAAGGCAATGGGCTTTTCACAAAATACATGTTTGTTATTTTCTGCAGCACTTAAGACAGGATGCTTATGAACACCATTCGGGGAAGCGACAATAATCGCATCAATATCAGGTCGTTGACACAATGCGTCAATATCAGGTTCAACCTCACAATTTAGTTCTTCGGCAACAGCTTCTGCATTTTTCGGATCATATACCGCTACTATCTTTGCACCTTCTAAAGTGTTCAGTATTCTTGCAAGACCTGCTCCAAAATAGCCAGTCCCTACTACTCCATAGTTGATTTGAGTCATATTTTTTCTCCTCTCAAGATAAACAATGATTATTTTCCTGCTCCATCTGATAAACCGCCTGCAATCTTATTTTGGATAATCATAAAGAATATAATAGAAGGTAAAATGACAATGACCGACGCGGCCATCATTTCTCCCCAATCCAATACTTCGGAGCCTGTTAAAGAGTACAAGGCCACGGATATTGGCATCTTTTCTGAACTGTTAATAAGTAACAAGGCGAATAAAAACTCATTCCAAGTATTGATGAATGTATAAATAGCAGTTGCTACCACACCTGGTGCTACAATTGGCAGCACCACTTGCAGAAAGGTACGCATGATTCCTGCTCCATCTACCTTTGCTGCTTCCTCAATTTCTACAGGCACGGTTTGAAAGAATCCAATCAGCATCCAAATCGCATAAGGAATTGAGAAAGAAAGATATGTGATAACGAGTCCCGTCCATGTATTTACTAGCCCCACCGATACGATAATGATCGAATATGGGACTGCCAAAAGAATAGGCGGGAACATATATGTTGTAATTAAGATTTTCGTCATTTTCTTTCCTGCTTTTGGGAAGAAACGAACAATACCATATGCCCCTAAGGCAGACACTACAATCGTAATGAATGTTGCTGAAAAGGACACTAATAAACTGTTTTTAATATTCGTAGTAAACGATAAATCATTTAGCACTCTGAAATAATAATCAAACGTTATTTTTTCAGGAAAAAACGACAATGGATTATTAGCCATTTCCCCTGAAGACTTTACTGACGATACAATAATCCACAGTAAGGGAAAGACCGATACGATGGCTAATAACGTCAAGTAAATATAATTCAGTGTTGTAGATAGTTTGTTTTTCCCTGCCATCAACGATCCTCCCTTTCCCATTTATCAAGTAATTTAAAGTATAAGAAACAAACAGCAAGTAAAAATAATAATAAAATAACAGTAATAGCAGAAGCGACACCAAGTTGCTTCATACCCCAACCTGCTTTAAATGCAAAGATTGGTAGTGTAGTTGTAATATCTGAAGGCCCGCCTCCAGTGATTAAGTATAGGATATCGAAGTTATTAAAGACCCAAATCGTTCTTAACACTAATAATAACCCGATAACAACACGAATATGTCGAAGTGTAATATGCCAAAATACTTGGAACGCAGATGCCCCATCCATTTGGGCT
>Ga0213825_1002950_pt1 | contig 10487 bp, 11 predicted proteins | sample MC6MC0900MG_FD_179896 | JGI IMG/M metagenome (GOLD analysis project Ga0213825, IMG submission 179896) | Enriched soil aggregate microbial communities from Iowa State University, Ames, United States - MC6-MC0900-MG | ecosystem: Environmental > Terrestrial > Soil > Unclassified | place: USA: Iowa... | reverse complement strand
CTTCCTAAATGGTCGGTATGATATATCTCATCATTTTTATTTTATATTGGTTTCGATGAATCTTCGATTTCACCAAAATGGTTTGCGCTTTGTTTCATCGTAACGCCCGTCTCTTTTTATACTTTCAAAAGACCATCAACACATTTGAAACACTAGGTATTATTCTTGACCATTTTCAAGTGTTTTAAGCCACTTAAATTGCTAAAGGCGAACAAATGTTCGCCTTTAGTATTATAAAATAAATCATTTAAAGCTTGTAAAACCAGATTTTGTAAGGGTTGTAAATTCTATCAACACTTCTGATACATTACCGAGTAAGTCTTAATATCTTATTGTTATCTGTTTCCATTAATAATACATAATTAGTGGCATCTCCAATACTTGCGTTTTCAATTCTGTATTTTGTATTTGGTTCTAAACTAAAACTTTTAAGCTTCTTTTCCTCTAACCAATCACTAAAATATGAATAATTAATTGTATCCATTTTGTTCATAAAAACTAAAGAGCTTTTTACATTTTTATTTTTTCTAATTATAATTACATCACCTGTATTTAAGTTTTCTATAATTATTTTACTTAAACTATAGCTTGAAGTTATAGCTTGCCTTTTTGAATCAAAACTAACTTTATTATTACTACAGGAATAAAATATAATAAAAATAAAAAAATAAAAAAATTTACTTGCATTCATCCGATTTAGATTTTTGATATTCATTCCAATACTTATCTAATTGTTTAATTTTATACGTTTCAGTACCTTTTCTTCCATCTTTTTTTTCAGTTGCTTGAAATAGTTTTATCAAAGAATTTTTACCATAAGTTTTGTCTGTAAACTTTTTAAAATCTCTAAATACTGAAGTTCCTTTTTCTGCTTCAATTTCATATGGTGCATCATCATGACCTGATTTACTGTATTGTTTTACAAATGTCATTAAATAATCAGCTTGACCATTATGTCTTCCGATTTGTGGTATATGCCCGACTTCATGTGAAGCTAAATCTAACCACGAAAAAATATCAGCTCCAAATCCATTACCTTCATAAGCATCAGGATCATCATGAAAATAGTTTTCCGTAAAAATTATCCTTGAACTATATGAGTTCTCGCCCAAAGTTATTGCTCCTCCACCTTCATCATGAGAATATGAAAAATAGTTATATGCAGGAACTGCTGAATATGGCGCTCTCTTCATTACAGTAGTACTCTCTATCATGGTTTTACTAACTCCTGAAACCAAATGTAACAAATGAACTGCAGATCTTGTAAACTTGTAACTTCCCTTCTCGCTATTAAATATTAATAGTGGACGAGGATATCGACCGTCAGTATCAACAAAATTAATCGGATTATTCAGAGTATAATTATATCCTCCATAATTCGGAAACTCTTCAGCCAGCGGATCTACACTTACAAATATACTAATTCTTGGGTCATAATAACGTGCGCCGTAATAGTACATTTGTGTGGCGTCATCTAATTCAGCGCTATGCGCGGTTCGTTCGTCTAAAGCTCAGCCCGCTTTCTCCTCCGAAATCATTAAACTTGAATTTATTGTCATACCCTACACCAAACTGTACATTGGCACTTTGGTTATGTTCTACCATCATTTACCTCACGCATTCTACTTTGTTTTGGTGTTCGGTGAACCTTGCTACTCTGCGGTTTCACCAAACGGTAATGTTTCGTAGTAATGGCTCGGGCGTCCAAAGTTGTCTGTTAGGTATGTACTGCTGCCTAAATGGTCGGTATGATATATCTCATCATTTTTATTTTATATTGGTTTCGATGAATCTTCGATTTCACCAAAATGGTTTGCGCTTTGTTTCATCGTAACGCCCGTCTCTTTTTATACTTTCAAAAGACCATCAACACATTTGAAACACTAGGTATTATTCTTGACCATTTTCAAGTGTTTTAAGCCACTTAAATTGCTAAAGGCGAACAAATGTTCGCCTTTAGTATTATAAAATAAATCATTTAAAGCTTGTAAAACCAGATTTTGTAAGGGTTGTAAATTCTATCAACACTTCTGATACATTACCCAATACGTTTGTAAAGAGGCTGTTGTGGTTTATTGTGTTAATACTTCTGATACATTACTCTATCTCCCTTCTTGCCAACAATTGATTATTTCACCATTATTCTTATTGATTCTTATAAGAAAATATTTATTAGCATAATCTCCTATCTGAACTTTTATCTCCCATACACGTTCATCAGCTATAAGATTGATTATATAAGGTTTAAAGTCATCAAAAGGTATATTACGGTATTTCTTTTTTAAAACAAGATCAGCATATTGTAAAGCCGTTTCCTTATCAGGAATCATTGGTTTTCCATATTTATAATCAAGTTCTTTAGGTAAATCCTTGATCGGATCTTTATATGTATCATCTATTTTTTGTAATTTATCTACTTGAGCATTAACCTTATGAGACAATATTACAAAAGATGTAATTAGAAAAATATTTATAAAATTAATTTTCATTTTTGTTCAAAATTTTATTAAGGATCTATTTTATTCTTTCTTAAACTTTTAGAATTTGGATCTGATGGTAATTCTGTATAGATAGGGATATTATATGATGGCGTGAGTCCAAATATCCCTTTTATTTCAACATCTTTATATGTTTGATCAGGATCATAGTACAATAATGATCCATTTGGTGTTGCTACAAAGCCCTTAATTTTTTTGTTAAATTTATTAGGTTGTGTTCCTCCTCCAATTTTATCTACAGCATTATTGTACACTGAAATATCTTGATCAGAGAAATTGTTTGTGTTGGTAAATTCTTGTATTTTACCCTTATGCTCCCATGCATCAAGATTATCCTCCTCTCCATGAGTATGTCCATTTGCAACAAGTGTATATCCATCTTTCACTTCTTCATCAGGCATATTAACAATACCTCCCCCTCCGACAGATGCCTCTCCATAAGTAAAGTAGCTATCACCATTTTTTTTCTTTACTTCATAAAAGTTAGAGGAGTATTCAGTAGCCTCTTTTATAGATTTTCCATTATACTCTTTTCCGAAATCGATAGCCGCATCTTCTAATGTCTTAAACTCATCTCCAGGTCCATCTTCCATCCCAGTTGGATCAATTCTCATTATTGGATTATTACTTACATAATGATATGGCATCTTATTAGGATATTTCTCCGCCAATGGATCCACACTTATCCATATCTACTCATCTTTTACCTCGCACGTCACTCAATCTCACAAAGAACGCTTACTTCTAATTTCAAATATAATCCTTTTTGTTCCAATTTTAACAATATTATTTTTTCAATTGAAAGAAAAAAACTGACTTCGGAAGTTTTTCTGCCCCCTGCAAGGGCAAGTGGTTTTGAGCTGCGGAAATTCTTTTCAGCAGCTCAAAACACAACTTGCCGTGTTCCTGCGAACACTATAAAAGAGCATATATAATCGCTCGATTTTTAGGTGGGATTTTATAAATCCTACTTAAAAATGAGCAAACAACCGTAGGGCGTTAGTTAAAGATATAAGTGGGAAAGTATGTCCTTAGAGATGTAGCTAGGTACTTACATCATTATGTAGCTACGTTGCTACAGACATACATAATGATGTATATAGTAAAAAAGGAAAAACAGCCTTGAGCTAAACGGCTGGGCTGGACGGTTAGGAAAGCCCAAGCAACAGCGAGCCGACCCTGCGAGTGGAGCAAGGGGGTTGCAAAAGAAAGTCGTCAGACGGTTTGCAGCTCTGTGAAGTGAAGGCTGGCTCAGGTTTTTGTTTATTTCACAAAAACTGTGACAGCACTAAACGCACACACAAGGGCAACTTATGCCGAAGGCAGCAACACGGTTGACCGAAGCCCACAGCGACCAGCAGGCGAGCAAAATTATGGAAGGCGACGGACGTTGATACGGCTGTTGGAACGAAGCTTTAGCGAAGTGCAATAAAGCGGTATAAACGGACAAAGAAGCCTGACGTGAGGAGTTTGCAGCGTACTGCAAAGATTATGACAAACTTTTAACCCGAAGGGTGTTGCGGTTCTTTTTTCATTCCTTGGTGTTTTTATTTTCAGTTGAAAAAAAAGTACTGCAACAGTTTGGCGGAAGCTTTGCAAAGCAAAAACGAGGAACACCGCTTTTCCTACTCTTTTTATTTTCAACCTTTTATTTTATCTTTGAGTATGGATACATTAGAACTCATCTCCTTTATTTCTTCTCTTTTAGGGATTATTTCATTTTTGGATATTTTACCAAAATATCTAAAAAAAACATAATTGTTTCCCGATATATTCCCGAAAAATAATTAACAATATAAAAATCAATATTTTAAAAGCAGAAGTTCGACTCCTCTACAGACTTGAACTATGGCAGGATCACAACCTGTAACCTTTATTTTATCGGGTGGTATTTGTTGACCGATGTCTGTAATTGCTCTAAATCGGTTTGTTTGTAGGCTTCGGTACTGCTGCTGCTTTTATGCCCCGAAAAGGTTTGTACCAAACGCAGGTTGTTTCCCGATTTTAAGAGTAAAGCAATCACGCTTTGACGGATTTTTAAAGGATGTATTCTGTTTTCTTTGTTTCTGCCCTCGTTGATTAACCGACAGATGCCGTGCTGTTTTAAATCGTTACCGTATTTGTTGATGATAAAATGGTTGATTTTAGGTGTAAATTGTTTCCGCTCTTCTAAATACCGTTGGATTAAAACGATCTGGTTTGCTTTTAAAGGCAATGTTCTGGCGTTGGTTTTGCTGGTCTTGGTAATGCTTATCTGTGCTGTTTCCAAGTCGATATCCGTTAATTTAAGGTTGCTTATTTCCTGAACCTGTAACGCCTGGTTTATCATTAAACTGATCATTACCTTATTGCGGTTTTGCAGGCGTTTGTCTTTGGCTTGGTAGTTTGTAAATAATTCGTCTAACTCTTGTTTAGAATACAGTTTTTCGGTTGCTATTGCCCTGTTTACTTTGTCTTTGAGCGTTAACTTGATACACGGATGGTCTGTGCGTTTGCCGATGTGTTGCAGGTAACCATAATAAATCTTTACGGCAAAGAGGTGGTTTCGTATGGTTTTGGGATGTACGTTTTGTTTACGCAGGTATTCTAGATACTGTAAAACCTCTTGCAGTTGTGCGGTTTCGGCTTTATCGTTCTGATAATCGGTGTAGCGTTTTATGATGCTTTTTAACCCTTTGGTTTTGTAGTTTTCTTCAAGGTACTGTTCTAATTTCATTGAGTTGTGTTTGGCTGATGTGTGTATAAATCTGTGTGGTTTCCAATTGTTCGTGTCCTAAAAACTCCCGTACCTGTTCCAGCTCCATTCCGTTTTCAAGCAAATGGGTGGCTACCGAGTGGCGCAGGCTGTGGACTCCTATTTTCTTTATCCTTTCGCTATCTATTCCGATTTGTTTTAATAAACCTTTCAATAAACTGTTATACGTCCACTCCTGCATACGTGTACCTTTTGTGTTCAGTATTAAAGCCGGTTCTTGGGTAATTTCAGATGAAAGAAAAAAAAGTAAGTCTTCTTTCATTTTTTCGGTAAAAGGTATGATCCTGCGTTTGCTGTATTTGCCTTTGGGTACAATCAGTAAATTTTCCTTCAGATAAATATCTTCTTTGTTCACAGCAACTAGTTCCGATACCCGAAGTCCGCAACCATAAGCTAAATTCAATATCACTTTTTCTTTGGCATTCGCTTTATCGTAGAGTTGTTGGATTTCTGCCTGCGTTAGTATCTCTCTTACAAAATCATCGTCCTGTCTGCTTTTGGGTAATTCTATCTGAAGTAAGGTTGTTGCTTTCTTTAATTCAAATAAAAAAAGATAAAACAATTCAATGGAACGGATATGATGCAGTACGCTGGTATGTTTGAGTGTTCCTTTACCTTTTACCTTGTTGGGTCGTTGTTTTAAATAATCGTAATAGGTTTTTACGTCTTCTTCAGTTATCTGTAAAAAGTCTTTTTTAGTAAAGCTTAAAAAATAATGAACGTTTAAATAACGGTTTCTCGATGTTTCTTCTTGGTATCCCTTGATTAACAGGTAATCGTAAAATTGTTTTAAGGTAGTTGCTATCATCTTTTTTATGGGTATGACGGTTTTGCTTACTCTTTCTGTTGGAATTAGGAACGCTAAACAACTTTTTCTCTTTAAATCCTTATTTTACTATACTTTCAAGTTATTTCTAGTGTTCCAATGGTGTTCCACAGCGTTCCAGCTATTTTTATAAAACATCATAGCTGTTGTTTCAGTTCTTGGATTTGATTTAGCAGATAATCTTTGATTTCGGTTCGCAGCTTTTGGTAATTGTCCCAATAACTGATTTTGTATTTGATGCCTTTGTTGGCGTAACCGCCTATCTGCCGTATATATTCCAACTCTACCAAGCTTTGTATGTATCGGAACAGTTGTGTTTTACTGATGCCTAAATCCTGACGTACATCACGAAGTATAAATTCCTGTCCTTCGTTTTTCACATACTTTTTCAAGCGTTCAAAAAACTGCCGTAAGCTTCCATCCAATTCATCAACCTTTAAAACGATACTTTCAAAAAGTACTTCGGTTGCCTGTTCAATGTCTTCTATTTCGGTTATCAGTTGATTGTTCTGTGTGAGCTGTCTTTGATACTGATTTAAAAAGGTTACCTGTTTTATTACTGCCTGATACATTTCGTTCAACCGTCTTATTTTATGTACTTTTTCGGGTAGTTGCAGTTTGGTAGCATACGGATTTATCACTTCGTAAACCTTTAATTCCCGAACAACTTTCTGTATAAAACCGATGGCTTTTTGACTTTGGTTCGGATCGATTTCTCCGGCATTTCGTTTGTTCTGATGTTGGATGATTCTTTGGGTTTGTTCTTTGCTTTCATCTACGGCAATCAAAAAACTACGGCTCATATTGTCCTCATAGGTTTCGCCTTTAGTGGTTGCCGATAAACTGCTGAACTGTCCTTTTACGATTTTATGGCTTGATTTGTTATTGCCTTTCTTATCCTTTATGGTTACCGAACTTCTTAATACCTGGTTCGATATGAACTCTCGTAAAGCATACAAAGCATCTTCTTTTAGTCCGTCTAAATCTTCAATCACAATAACTTTCTGATACAGGTCGAACTCGCCCCAATTGTACAGGCTACTTTCGGTTATCCTTGTAAATCGAAGTACGTCCTCCTGTGGCATTAAATCTGCAATACGGTTGATGATGTGTGTTTTTCCACTGCCCGAACTGCCCTGTACCAAGGCATGTAAGGGGTGTTTGTTTAAGTAACTCAATGTGATTAAAAACAATAACATACGGCTGTTTTCCTCGCCTACTATTCCAGCTTTGCCGATTTCTGTATTTATGTTCTTCAGTAAATGTTTTCTCTTTAAAAAATCCAGCGATGAGCCACCGCCGGCAGTTGTTTTTTCATTTGGTTCTGTAGTCTTATCTTCAATTGAAAAAGAAAATAGTAATTCTGTTCTGTTATTCAACAATTCAATAAATATACTTTCATCGTGTAACTGTAGAGTTTCATTGATGTCTTTACTTATAGCTTCTGCTGTGGTTAGTTTCAGTCTAGAGTATTCTGTTTTCAGCATTGCTCCGTATTTCTGTACTGCTTCTTGTCCGGCTGCATCATTATCAAAAAAGAAGATGATTTCCTCCAGCTGCTTTAATTCTTTTATAGCATTTAGTATCTCTTCATTCAGTCCGTTAGTTCCAAAGCAGGCAGTAATACTGTAATTTTCTGCAATATTATTTATCTGAAGTAAAGATGCTGCATCGATAATACTTTCGGTTAATATCAGTTTTTTGGTACTTGGTTCAGGGTAATGCGGATATAAACCTTGGCGGTTCTTTAAGTAAAAATGTTTTTGGTCTTTAGTATTCAAGGTACTTCTAAAATACAATCCTGTTACACCTCCGGCTTTGTTTTTCAATGCAAAGCAGATACCGCATTTACCAAAAACACCGTAAGCTTTTTCTCCTGTTCTGCCTGTAATGTTCTTATCAATCAGTAAACCGTATTCCAGACATTGATTGATTACATGTTCATCTTTCCTTGCTCCGTGGTGGAACTGACCTGCATTGTAACCGACTTCTATTTTCTTATAATCTAAACTTCTTTCCTGTAAATAGTCTTTTGCAGGTTTGCTGTTACTTACCGCATTTTTAAAATATTGAAACATATTGCCTAAAAACTGTTCCCTGCTTAGTTCGGGCTGGTAGCGTTCCTTTCTGCTGGGGGCGGTGTAACCGATGATTTCTTTTGCTTTTGCTATGGCTTCGGCTTTGGTTGCGTTTTCCTTATGCAGGATAAAATCGATAACATCCATGCTTTTTCCGTGGGTTTTACAGTTGCCGCTAAAGCAATAGGCTGTCTGTGTTTTGTAATACACCTGCATACTCGGAGTTTTATCCTCGTGGAACGGACAGTTTATTCTACTCTGCTTATCGGTTTTCAATCCGTAATAATGCAGTACCGTTGCCATTGTAAGCTTTTCCTTTATCTCGCTTATTTCCATACCGTAAAAAGTTTAAAAATATTTTTGACACCTATTTAGGTGCAAAGATACCCTTTTAGTTTTACTTTGCAAACTTTTACAGTTTTGAAGAACCGATTTTGTTTTCATATCTTTGCTATTCATTAATAATCAAGGTTTTTTAAACCTATAAAGTTGCCTGTTATGGATTTCGGAACTATTGTAGCGGACTTAAGAAAAGAAAAAAAAATATCGCAAACTGATTTAGCGAACCGTTTGGGTATTCATAAAAATGTGTTGGGAAGATACGAACGTAACGAGGTTTTACCATCTATTGACATTGCTCGTAAAATAGCTGATATATTAGAAGTATCATTAGATTACCTTACAGGTAAACAAGATGTACAGATTGACAAAGATACAAGCAGCCGTATTTTGGAAGTTTCTAAATTTGAACCCGAAGACCGTAATCATATCTTTTCGGTTATTGATGCTTTTATTGCCAAAAGAAAAATACAAAGTATTTTATAAAACAAAATCCCAACCGTTAAGGCTGGGATTTTTTATTTGTAATAGCATGAGCAAGATGCTCGCGCCAGCGTGGGGTAATTACCTTTTTTTGTTATTCCATTTATGCCTTATATAACTAATTAAGACAATAGGAATCATAATTTTTACAAGTATATTAATATAGTTACTTAATCCCAAGTGTAATATATTACTGAGATAATACATTAAAAATAGAATTGCTAATAATAGTACGCTCAACAAAAAAAAACTTTTATTCATCTCTTTTTATTTTTAAGAAATTAACTGTTTCTTCTATAATCTCAACATGATCTAATTCACTATTAAAAATACTCATTTTCTGAATTGAATCTCGTAAAGTATCTTTACTGATTTTTCTATAATCAATATTCCCCAGAACTAAATTATATGCTTCAATTGCCGTCTCATATGGTCCCAAAATTATATTTGAAATTATAATTGAAAAATAATCTGAACAATCATATACTGAACAGGCATAAAACAATGTGCCTCTATAATTAAATGTTAAATTGTCAGTAATTTTATTCATTATTTCAATAAGTCCATTTTCACACTTTTCATCTGAAATATCTAAAGCTAGCGAATGAATTTGTTGTATTTCATTAGTATGTTTCAACTCATGAATTAATTTAGTACAATTTATAAAAATTCTTTTTTCCATTATTTCCTCGATTTAGGACTACCCATATTTTGCCATTCTTGAAATATATCTTGTAACTCATCTTTAGTAGCATCTTTATCACCACTTTGCTTATATTGACGATGGAACCATCTTCTAAATTCTTGTGGGTAATTAAAAATAGTTTTATCCCTATCTTTTTGTTTTCCACCTTGGAATTCTTTTTTAGCACCTAAAGTAGAAGTAAATTTTGCTGCCCCCAATTTTCTTCTTGAAATAACTGACTGAATATCTTCAGAAGTAACTGGATCATCCATCATACTTTCTCCAAACCTACTTAACCAACTACTATCTGTATAATCAACTCCACTTTTCGCCACATAATCATACCTATCTCTATCAAACTGGCTAGGATTATTTAGATTTCCTTTCATGGGTTTATAATCATCTTCGGTATATTCAGAAGATGGTATCATTTGTTGTTCATAGAATTTACCATTTCTCTCATAACGGTTAGGTGTTTCCGAAGTAGCACTTGGATCTTGGACAAACAAACGGTTAGGAGTAAGTTCACCTGTATTAATACGTTCAACTCCCGTAACTTTACCTTTACTATCTTTATTAACAATTATATCTTCCCCATCAATGGTCGTAGCACTCATCCCTGTTGGATCAATAAGATTTATCGGATTTTGATGTACATAATGGTATGGCGTCCAACCTACAAAGTCCTCCGCCAGCGGATCCACACTTATCCATATCTACTCATCTTTTACCTCGCACGTCACTCAATCTCACAAAGAACGCTTACTTCTAATTTCAAATATAATCCTTTTTGTTCCAATTTTAACAATATTATTTTTTCAAT
>Ga0213825_1002945_pt1 | contig 10501 bp, 10 predicted proteins | sample MC6MC0900MG_FD_179896 | JGI IMG/M metagenome (GOLD analysis project Ga0213825, IMG submission 179896) | Enriched soil aggregate microbial communities from Iowa State University, Ames, United States - MC6-MC0900-MG | ecosystem: Environmental > Terrestrial > Soil > Unclassified | place: USA: Iowa... | reverse complement strand
GATCCCCGCGGCGGTCTGTTGCAGTGGCGTGCCGGAGAGTCGACGCCGGAAAACCGGCGGAGGGCGCGTGGCGATGCGTGGAGCAGAATCACAAAAAAAGCCCGGGACATGCCCGGGCTTCTGGTTTCCATGTGGTGCTCCGTTCAGCCAGCCAGTTCGGTCTGGTCGCGCTCGATGCCGTACTTGCGCAGCTTCTCCACCAGGGTGGTGCGGCGCAGGCCGAGCAGCTGGGCGGCATGGGCGACGACGCCCTGGGTGCGTTCCAGCGCTTCGTTGATCAGGTTCAACTCGATGTTGGCCATGTGGTTGCGCAGGTCCAGGCCGTCGTCGGGCAGGGCCGGGGCGCGGGCCACCGGGCCGATGCCGTTGTCCAGGGCTGGGCTGCCCTGCGAACCCGGGGTGTGGAAGGAGAAGCTGCGCAGGTCCAGGCGTTCGTCAGCCACGGCGGCCGGCACTGCAGTGGCTACCGGCGCGGCGGCAGCGAAGTCACCGCGGTAACGGGCCGGCAGGTCCTGCACGCGGACGTTGCCACTGGGGTGCAGCACCGCCAGGCGCTCGACCAGGTTGGTCAGCTCGCGCACGTTGCCCGGCCACTCGTAGGCGGCCAGGGCCTGCAGCGCTTCGCCGGTGAAACGCACTTCGCCACGGCCGGTGCGGGCCAGCTGGCCGGCGATGGTGGTGACCAGTGCGGGCAGGTCTTCACTACGCTCGCGCAGGGCCGGCACGTCGATCGGGAACACGTTGAGGCGGTAGAACAGATCCTCGCGGAACTTGCCGTCGGCGATGCGCGATTCCAGGTCGCGGTGAGTCGCGGCGATCACGCGCACGTTGCAGCGGATGGTCTGGTTGCCACCGACGCGCTCGAAGCTGCGTTCCTGCAGCACGCGCAGCAGCTTGACCTGCATCGGCAGGCTCATGTCGCCGATTTCATCCAGCAGCAGGGTGCCGCCTTCGGCCATTTCGAAACGACCCTTGCGGGCGCTCAGTGCGCCGGTGAAGGCACCTTTTTCGTGGCCGAACAGTTCGCTTTCCAGCAGATCCGGTGGAATGGCGCCGCAGTTGATCGCCACGAACGGGCCATCGCGGCGCGGCGAGCGCTGGTGGATCGAGCGCGAGACCACTTCCTTGCCGGTGCCCGATTCGCCCAGCACCAGCACGGTGGTGTCGAACGCGGCAACCTGCTCGATCATCCGGCGCAGCTGGGTGACGGCCGCGCCTTCGCCGGTCGGGCCCTGATCCTGCACGGCACCGGCCTGGTGCTCGGCATCCAGGCGCTTGAGGCTGGCGCGGCGCAGCAGGCCTTCCATCTGTGCATGGCGCAGCGGGGCCTCCAGCGGCCACACATTGGCCTCGTGCAGCCCGTACTGCTGGGCGAAGGCGGTGGTGTCGCCGTCGATCAGCATCACCGGCGGCGGCAGCGCACCCTTGCCCAGCCACGCAAACAGCGCATCGCTGCGCTCGGCGCTGTCCAGCCCGCCGATGATCGCGGCCATCCAGTCGTTCGGGCGGTGGCGGGTGATGTCGAAATCGTTGGCATCGGCCACCCAGCGCGGGTTGAAGTCCATGAACTCCAGCAGGGCGACGGTGCGCTCGGCGCGGACGGCGTCGTTGTCCAGTACCAGGATGCGTGATTCGCTCATGATCCGTTCCCCTTCAGGCCTTCCAGGATCGGCATCACTTCCTGGATGTAGGACAGCTTGCTGACGAAGTTGTCGGCCCCGGCGCGCAGGGCGTGCTCGCGGTGTTCGGCGTCATCGAAGTGACTGGCGATGACGATGTAGGGCGCGTCATCCTGCGATTTGATCAGGCGGGTGGCCTGCAGGCCGCCCATTTCCGGCATGGCCAGATCCATCAGCACCACCTTCGGGCGCAGCGACTCGGAGCGTTCGATCGCTTCCAGGCCATTGGCGGCGCTGCCGATCACATCGAGCCAGTCGACCTTGCGGAAGTGGCGCATGGCGGCGTTGATGAAACCTTCGTGGTCGTCGACCAGCAGGACGGTGAGCTTGTTCATGTCTTCCATTTCCTTCAGCCCACCCGGGCCAGGAGGTGCGGGGTGCTGGCATGGCTGCGGCGGCGTTCGCGCGCCGGGGCGATGTCCAGTTGTTCGCGGTATTTTGCAACGGTACGGCGGGCGATGTTCACCCCTTGGCGCGAGAGCAGGCCGGCGATGGCTTCATCGGCCAGCGGGCGTGCGGCCGGTTCGGACTCGATCAGGCGGCGCACCATGGCCTTGACGGCTTGGCCAGAGACGCTGGCACCTTCCAGACGCACCGCGAAGAAATGCTTCAGTTCCAGCGTGCCGCGCGGGGTCTGCAGGTACTTGCCGGTGGTGATGCGCGAGACGGTGGACTCGTGCATGCCGATCTCGTCGGCCACTTCCTTCAGGGTGAGCGGCGCCATCGCCTCTTCGCCACGGGTCAGGAAGCCCGCCTGGCGTTCGATGATCACCCGCGCGGTGCGCAGCAGGGTGTCGTAGCGCATCGACAGGCCGCGGGTCAGCCAGCGCGCTTCCTGCAGCATGTCGCGCAGCGGCTGGGCGGCTTCGCTGGTCTCGGCCAGGGCCTGTTCGTACTGCGGGTTGATGCTGAGGCGGCGGCTGGTGGCCGGGTTGAGCGCGACGCGCCACTGGCCATCGGCGTGCCAGGCGACCACGTCCGGAATCACCACGCCGTTGCTGTCCGGCAGCAGGCTCTCGCCCGGGCGCGGCTGCAGCGACAGGATCAGCCGGACGGCCTCATGGATGTCGGCGACTTCGGCATCGAGCTGCTTGGCCAGGGCCGGGTAATCGTGTGCGGCCAGCGCGGTCAGGCCGTCGTCGAGCACGCGCTGGGCGAGGTGGCGGGCCGGCACGCGGCCAGGCAGGGTGCGCAGCTGCACGCTCAGGCATTCGTGCAGGTCCTGCGCGGCCAGGCCAACCGGATCGCCGCGCAGGATCTGCTGACGGACCGCTTCCACACCGGCAGCGTCCACATCGCAGCGCGCACTGGCCAGCAGGGTCAGCTGGGCAAGCGGGGCATCCAGATAGCCGGCGTCGTCGCAGTGCTCCAGCCAGAAACCGGCCACGGCCAGCTCGCGGGCGTCCAGCTCCATCGCCAGGCGCTGCAGGGCACGCAGCTGCGGATCGGAGGATTCCCCGGCTGCCACGCGCTGCATGCGGTCATCGTCACCGTCCTGCCAACCGGCACCGGCCACATCCCACATGGTGCTTTCGGGCAGTTCGTCGAAGGCGGCCACGTCCTGGGTGGTGGTGGCTTCGGCAGTCTCGGCGGCCGCCGGCTCCGGGGCTTCTTCGATCTCGAGCAGCGGATTGGTCTCCAGCGCCCGGCGGATTTCCAGTTCCAGCTGCATGCCGTCGAGCTGGAGCAGCCGGATCGACTGCAGCAGTTGCGGGGTGAGGTGAAGCTGCTGACCCATCTGGGTCGACATGGAGGCTTTCAAGGTGATGTCCCGTTCGCACCGACTCCCCGGTGCGTTATGGAACACATCTTGCTTCTCTTCCCGTACGCCGGGAATCAGGGGGTTCCTGAGTTGGGTCGTCAAATCCCCGACAGCGTGTAGGGGTCACCCCTACATCGACGCGGTATTTTGACGGGTGCGTGGCGCCGAGACCTTGTCTTTCCGTGTCCGCCCGACGCATCGGACTTCAAAATTCTGTCGCCCTCCGCGGCGGGCACGCCCTATGTGCCGGAGAACCGGCGCGGATCACTCCAGCTCGTGCTGGTGGCGGGCGGCGAGCAGCACCAGATCATTGGCGCGGCGGCAGCCCAGCGACTCCATCATGCGGGCGCGGTGGGTCTCCACCGTCTTGACGCTGATGCCGAGGTCCGCGGCGATTTCCTTGTTGCTCTCACCCTTGCCGATCTGGCGCAGGATTTCGCGCTGGCGCGGCGAGAGGGCTGCCACGCCCACCGGCTTTTCCTTGCCCAGCATCGGGGCGAGCATCTTGGCCGAGATCTGCGGGCTCAGGAACACCTGGCCGGCATGCGCGGCGCGCAGCGCCAGTTCCAGCTCCTGCGGGGCGGCATCCTTGACCACGAAACCGACCGCGCCACGGTCCAGCGCATCGCGCACATGCACGGCATCGTCGTGCATGGTCATCATCACCACGCGCGAGCCGGGCGTACGCAGCAGGATGTCGCTCAGGGCTTCCAGGCCGGTGCGGCCGGGCAGGGACAGGTCCATCAGGACGACGTCCGGGGAATGCTGCACGCTGAATTGCAGCGCCTGCTCGGCATTGCTGGCCTCGGCGATGACCTCGACGTCGGCAAAGCCCTGCAGCAGGCGGCTGAGGCCGGCACGGACCAGGGTGTGATCATCGACGATGAGAACGCGCACAGGCTGCTAGGGGAGCGGGGAGGCCGTCACCTTAACGGAGTGAAGGCCTACCGCCAAGCCGAATGGGTCACAGTCGGGAGCGTACGGTTACCGCAATCGTCGTGCTTCGGCGATCTGGCGGCGGTGCAGGCGGAACAGATGCCGCTCCAGGGCCATCTCCAGCGCATCGCTGAGCCCTTCAAAGCGCAGCCACAGGTAATGCGCGCCCGAGCCATTGGCGGCTTCGGCCACGATCACCACGGGCAGGTCGATGTGGTCGGGCAGCCAGTCGCAGGGCTGCAGGCGGATCACGCCCATGCTGCCCGGTGCGGCGCCACTGCGCGCGCCCTGTTCCAGGCGGATGCCGCGGCGCGACCAGCGCAGGGGGCGCAGGGGCAGGTCCTGGCTGCTCTGCCGTACCAGCCGGCCCAGCAGCACCATGACCAGGTCCAGCTTGGCCTCCAGGCGCTGCACTTGCAGGGTGGCGTCGCTGCGGTCGTCATGGCCGTCGTCGCCGCGGGCGTCTTCAACCAGCGCCACACTGCGCAGCAGGGTCTCGGCGGTGCCGGGGCGGATCACCGCGCTGCCAATCCGGAATTCGGCCGGCAGCGCCAGTTCGCAGCTCAGCGTCTCATCGAACAGCTCGCTTTCGGCCGGGTGATGGATGGCGCTGGTGCGAAGGTCGGTCATGACAGGGATTCTGCGGTCAGGTACGCCTGCGCGGCGCGAAGGGACTGGTGGCCGTTGTGGATGTGGCGGCTGGCCTCTTCGCGCTGCCGCATCATGAACAGCATGATGCGCTGCTGGCGTGCCTGCAGCGAGGACAGGCCGGGAACATCGAAGCTGGCCGACGGACCGGCCAGGTAGTCACGCTGGGCCGCATCGAGCGCATCCAGCTGCAGCCCGGCCTCGTCGAAGTTCTCATCGTGCAGCGCATTTTCCAGCGCATCCAGACGGGCGTTGAGCGCACCAAGCGAGGTCACGGGGCGACCTGCGCGGTCTGGCGCTGCTGCTGCGGGATGGCATTCCAGGCCGAGTCGATCTCGCCGAGCAGCTCGAGCGCTTCGGTCAGCGCGGCTGGATCGTTGTGCAGATTGGCCTCGGTCAACCGATGCATCACATAGTCGTACAGCGAAGACAGGTTGCCGGCGATCTCGCCGCCGGCCTCATGGTCCAGCGAGCCGTTGAGGTGGCCGACGATGGCGCAGACCTCGCCGATCGCCTTGCCCTTGCGCGCCTGGTCGCCACGTTCCAGGCAGGCCAGGGCGAGGCGAAGGCGTTCGCAGGCACCGGCCAGCAGCAGCGCCACCAGCTTGTGCGGGTCGGCATCGGTAACCGAACTCTGCACGCCGACCTTGCGGTACTGCTCGGTGAATTGACGGTTGGAACCGTACATCAATCATGTCTCCTTCATGCGGGGCCGCGAGGTTCGCGACATCGTCGGCACCGGGTGGAGCCTGCGGGGTGTCCTGCCAGTGATATCGGCCGCGGACCGGTTCAACTTGAGTCCGCGGCCTTGATCGATCAGCCGCTGAGCTGGGACAGCTGCGAGGTGAGGCTGCTCATGGTCTGGCTCATCTTGCTCATCAGGGCATCGAGCGCGAGGAACTGCTTTTTGTAACGTTCGGACACGCCTTCCATGCGGACATCCAGCGCCTTGCGGCGCTTGTCGATGTCGGTCAGCGTGTTGTTGATGCTCTTGGTGCGCGAAACGAAGGCGCCTTCCTTGCCGACGGTGGTGCTGACATAACCATCCACCATCGCAAACAGCTTCGCCGCTGCACCGTCATCACCGGTGAACGCCTCACGCACGGCGCCGCCCTGATTGACCAGCGCCGCGTCGAACTTGGCGGTATCCAGCACCAGGCTGCCATCGGCGTTGGGATAGGCACGGGTCTGCAGGCCGATCTTCTTGGGATCCAGGCCGGCGGCCGAGAGGTCCTTGAGAATGCCGCCCATCATGCTGCGCAGCTGGCTGGAGGCGCCGCGCATCTGCGCATCGCCGGTCAGCGAGGAGGGCTCTTTGTTCTCGATGTCGTACTTGGTCGCGGTGTTGATCGCCGCGATGGCGCCGTTGTACGCCGTGACGAAGTCCTGCATCACCTTGCGCGCCGCGGCTACGTCGGTGGTGATGGTGACGGTGCTCTCGCCTTCCTTCTTCAGGTTCAGGGTGAGGCCGGGCACCACGTCGGTGACGGTGTTTTCGCTGCTGGTGATCGCCACGCCGTCGATGGTCAGCTTGGCGTCTGCCGCAGGTGTGCGCTCCTTCAGACTGGCGGCGAGGTCGGCCAGCTTGCTGTTGCCTGGCGCGGCAGTCAGGGTGATGGCGTTGGCTGCACCTGACTTCTCCTGCGAGAGGGACAGAATCTGGTTATCGCCAGACGCGATGAGCGTGGCCTGGACGCCCGAGGCGCGGCCGGCTTTCTCGATCTTCGTGCGGATCGAGCTGAGCGTGTCATCGGCTTCGACGTTGATGTTCAGCGTCTTCTGCTTGTCGCCGACGCCCACGGTGAGCGTCAGGGTTCCGGCGCCGAACGTGTCTGTCTTCGGTATCGGGCTCTCCGAGATCAGCTTGTGCGCGGTGGCGAGCTTCTCTACGTTGACGAGGTGTGTGCCAGCCGCCGCGGAGTTGGTGCCGGATACCGTCAAGATCTCGTCGGTACCGGATTTGCTGGCCGTGAACGTACGTGCATCGAACGCCGTATTGGCCTTCAGTGCCTTCAATGCCGTGTTCAGCGTGTCGAACGCGGATTTGACCGTGCCGATCGCCGAGAGCTGCATCTTGGCCTTGGACTGCTGCAGGTTCAGTGCGTTGTCCGCTGGCTTGCGATCGGCCGCCACCAGGCTGCTGACCATGCCGGAAATATCCAGTCCTGAACCGATGCCGCCGTAACCGAAGTCCGCCACGTTGTATCTCCTGTTTGTAGCCGCTGCCGTGAAGTCGCAGGGCGATGCCATCAACGAAAGTAGCGGCCGTAGCCGCCGGGTCTTTAGAACCACGTTGATGCAGGAGTTGTGCCAGCCAGGGCAAGGGCGGGTTTGGCACGCCGGTTGCAGGAGCCTTGGGGCAGGGGCGGCGGTTCGCGCCTCTGATAGGTGGTCTGTAAAAAACCCTCCTCCAATGCAGAGGAGGGGTCAGGCTACTGAAAAGCGGGGGGAGACGAAGCCACCCGGGGTGTTCAGTCAAACAAACAGCGCTGATAACAGTTCTGCCGCAGGGGCGGGCCATGGCCACGACGATGTGGCCACCGGGAGAGAGTCCGGTCCATGGCCATGGCCCGTTCCTGCGCGTGCTTTGCGATGCCTCGGGTTGCCCGCGCCGCCGGCCGAAGCCGGCGGCGGGACGATGCAGCCGTGGATCAGCGCAGCAGGCTGAGCACGTTCTGCGGCACCTGGTTGGCCTGGGCGAGCATGGCCGTACCGGCCTGCTGCAGGATCTGGGTGCGGGTCAGTTCGGCAGTTTCCTTGGCGAAATCCGTGTCCTTGATGCGGCTGCGCGACGCGGACAGGTTTTCGGTCGAGGTCTGCAGGTTGGCCACCACCGAGGTGAAGCGGTTCTGGATGGCGCCGAGGTCTGCGCGGGTGTTGTTGATGGAGCTCAGTGCATTGTCTACGATTTCAAGTGCGCGTTGAGCACCGATTACATTCGTGATGTCCACGTTCTTCAGCTGCTGCGCACCATCGTCGTCGTCGCCGATGTCCGCGTCCACGGTGACAGCCGTGCCGCCGCCAGTCACAGCCAGCGCAGCGACACCATCGGAATCCAGATCTGATTTGATCGAGGTCAAGGTGATCTCGCCTGCGATGGCGACACCGCTCGCATCAACAGCCTGTGCGGCATAGACGCCAGTTTCCCCAAGCTTGGCGTTGATGGCGGTGACCGTCGCATTGAGCGCGTTCTGAACAGTCTGTTTTTCCGCGTCGGCTGTGACAGCACTGGTTCCTTGCTCAAAGCTGATATCACTCAGCGCGACTGAACCAATCTTGAGCCCCTTTATTTCGCCCGATACGAGAGCAGCCGCTGCACCCATTTCAAGCTTGCCGTCAGATGCAAAGCTAGACTGGCCAATGGAGTCGGCCTTTGCATTGACGACCTTGTCGATGGCGATAGCCTGACCAGCGTTGGCGCCGACTTGGAACAGCTGACTCGAGAACGAACCATCAAGCAGTTTGGTGCCGTTGAACTCCGACTGCTTGGCAACGCGGTCGATTTCATTGACTAGCTGGGTGACTTCAGCCTGCAGAGCCTTACGGTCACTAGCGGAGTTGGTAGCATTGGAGGACTGCACGGCCAGTTCGCGAACACGCTGCAGGTTGTTGCCGATTTCGCTCAGCGAACCTTCGGCGACCTGGGCCAGCGAGATGCCGTCATTGGCGTTGCGGATGGCAACATCGGTACCACGGATCTGGGTGCCGAAACGCTCGGAGATCGCCAGGCCGGCCGCGTCGTCCTTGGCGCTGTTGATGCGCGAACCCGACGACAGGCGCTGGATGGTGGTGGCCAGGGAGCTGCCGCTGGTGCTCAGGTTACGCTGAGCATTCAACGACATGGTGTTGGTGTTGATGACTTGTGCCATGGTGGTTTCCTTTGGCGGTGGATCGTGAATCGATCGTTACACCTGCGCCGAACATCTCGGCGCAGGTGTTTTGAATGCTGCTTAGCGCAGCAGGCTGAGCACGTTCTGCGGCACCTGGTTGGCCTGGGCCAGCATGGCCGTACCGGCCTGCTGCAGGATCTGGGTGCGGGTCAGCTCTGCGGTTTCCTTGGCGAAATCCGTGTCCTTGATGCGGCTGCGCGACGCGGACAGGTTTTCGGTCGAGGTTTGCAGGTTGGCCACCACCGAGGTGAAGCGGTTCTGGATGGCACCAAGGTCTGCGCGGGTGCTGTTGATCGAGCCAAGGGCCTTATCAACGATTGTGATGGCCTGCTGCGCACCGTCGACGTTACTGATGTTGACATCGCTGAGCTGCTTGGCAGCGGGCGCAGTCGTAGTGCCGGCGATAGCGCTGGTGGTGAAGTTACCCCCAGTCGTTACGGCTGCCTTGATCGCGCTGAATTTGCCATCACTGTCTACGCTTTCCTTCACCGAGGTGAGCTTGATCGAGTCAGTCGTTCGTGGCGGAGTCGCGGCAGCGTCTGCCGGCAACAGCTCAGCGTAGATACCGGTCTCGCCGATCTTGCCGTTGATCGCAGCGACGGTTGCCTTGTTGGCTGCCGCCAAGTCTTCTGCAGCAACGCCAGTGCTGACAAACGTGATGTCGCCGATTGCCACGCCTGCAGTCGGCAGGCCGCCGCCCGTGAGCGTGGGACCCTTGATGGTCACTTCCTGGCCAGCCACGCCCGCCGTGCCGGCGGTGAGCGTCAGGGTGGCGCTGTCGAAAACGCTTCCGCCCAAAGCATTCGACTTGGCGTCGACTACTTTATCGATTGCAATGGCTTGGCCGGAATTCGCACCCACCTGGAACAGCTGGCTCGAGAACGAACCATCAAGCAGTTTGGTACCGTTGAACTCCGACTGCTTAGCAACGCGGTCGATTTCGCTGACCAGCTGGGTAACTTCCGCCTGCAGGGCCTTGCGGTCGCTGGCCGAGTTGGTGGCGTTGGAGGCCTGCACGGCCAGTTCACGGACGCGCTGCAGGTTGTTGCCGATTTCGCTCAGCGAACCTTCGGCGACCTGGGCCAGCGAGATGCCGTCGTTGGCGTTGCGGATGGCCACGTCGGTACCGCGGATCTGGGTGCCGAAACGCTCGGAGATCGCCAGACCAGCGGCGTCGTCCTTGGCGCTGTTGATGCGCGAACCCGACGACAGGCGCTGGATCGTGGTGGCCAGGGAGCTGCCGCTGGTGCTCAGGTTACGCTGAGCATTCAACGACATCGTATTGGTGTTGATGACTTGTGCCATGAGGAAGGGTCCTTGAGCAGTTGCACGTGAGTTGGGGTTAGCCGCCCCTGACGTGCTTCAGGAGCGTCTCATGTCAGCGTTGCAGCAGGCTGAGCACGTTCTGGGGCACCTGGTTGGCCTGGGCCAGCATCGCTGTGCCCGCCTGCTGCAGGATCTGGGTACGGGTCAGTTCCGCGGTTTCCTTAGCGAAATCGGTGTCGCGGATGCGGCTGCGCGAGGCCGACAGGTTCTCCGATGAGGTCTGCAGGTTGGCCACCACCGAGGTGAAGCGGTTCTGAATC
>Ga0213825_1002944_pt1 | contig 10508 bp, 9 predicted proteins | sample MC6MC0900MG_FD_179896 | JGI IMG/M metagenome (GOLD analysis project Ga0213825, IMG submission 179896) | Enriched soil aggregate microbial communities from Iowa State University, Ames, United States - MC6-MC0900-MG | ecosystem: Environmental > Terrestrial > Soil > Unclassified | place: USA: Iowa... | reverse complement strand
ATCTTCAATTTGAGATGTGATTTCTTGAATGGCTTTCATAATAGTATCAAATGATACTTGAGCATTTTGGATATAGTTAACACCTTCTTCGACATTTTGCACAGTGACACTCACTGCCTTTTCAACAGCTTTTGTTTCTTGTTGAATAGATGTTGTTAAGTCAACAATTTGATGAGCAGAAGCCTTTGATTGTTCTGCAAGCTTCCGGACTTCATCGGCAACGACTGCAAAACCTTTTCCATGCTCACCAGCACGTGCCGCTTCGATTGCTGCGTTAAGGGCAAGGAGATTTGTTTGCTCAGTAATATCAGAAATAACATTTGTGATTTTTTCTATCTCTGAAGATTGTGCACTTAACTGTTTAATTCGCACATTTGTCTCATGAGAAGATTGTTGAATAACAGCCATCTGTTTTTCTGCGGTCTGTAATGTTTTTTCACCTTCATTTGCAATTACTTGCGTATCTAATGCTTTAGAATTAAGTAGCTGTGTTGCTTCTGCAATTCGTTGTACCCCATGGGCAGTTTCATCCATTGCAGTCGCACTTTCTCGTCCCGTTATAGCCGATTGATTAGCACCCTCGGCAGTTACCTCTATTCGATTTGCTACTTCATTGGAAGAAATAGCTACTTGATCTGTACTGGCAGCTAATTGTTCAGCAGCTGCAGTTGTCTGTTCTACATTCGCAGCAACATTATTAATAAGTGAATGTAGATTCCGTTTCATTTCATTAAATGAATTCGCTAATGTTCCAATCTCATCTTTTGTTTTCACTTTTATGTCTTCTTTACTTAAATCGCCTTCAGCAATTACTTTAGCAGCAGTATTTAACTTTTTGATAGATCCTGTAATTACACGAGTGATAAATACTGAAATAATAATGGCAAGAATTGTGGTAAAGAAAGCAATAACTACAATTATAAGCGAACTTGTTCGTGCAATGTCCGTTGCTTCAGCGTTCGTTTTGTCCATCTCAGCCTTTTGATAATCAGCAATTTTGTTAACTGCTAGTTGTATGCCTTCGTTTGCAGGGCGAACCTGTAATGGTAGTTTTTCAATAGAGGCTGTGACATCCTCACGGTTATATGTATCAATAATTTCTTGTGCTGCCTGTTCAAATTTTGCTTGATTTTCTTTTAAACTTTGTAGTTGTTTTTTCATTTCAGGGTTTGTTAGTATTTTTTCAAGTTCTGCAGCCTTTTCTTGAATCAATTTCTCCTGCTTTTGTAGGTTTTCAATCGTTTCATTGCTTGGATCAAGAATATAGGACCGAATGTAAAGACCTTGTAAAGAAGAAGCGTTTAATATGGCGTCTACTTGTAAAAGTTTATAGACCCTGTCCTCTATGGTAAATGAATATTGGTCATCAACTCTATTAAGTTGAATGAACGCAATGGTAGAACTAATAAGTAAAAATAAAATAATACTACCAAAGCCTAAGTATAATTTTTTTCTAATAGACATAAAAATAACCCCCGACATTTATTTGGAACACTTTTCTCTAGTTATTTTAGCATAGTAAATTAGAAGTGTTAACCTTAAATCATACCATTGTTAATAGTTCAAAATGTTGACATAAATCCCCCTTAAGCCTACACCTTCTAAATTTGACTTTGTGATTCTTTGAATTCTGAATGCTCTATATCCATTCTCCTTCAAATAAATTGGTCCTCTCAAAACTTCAACATTTCTATTCAAGGTACTAAGGCATATAAAGAGCTAACATTCATTTTGTATTGAAACGATTAGGACAGGCAGATAATTAAGTAACGCTTGATCACTATACATACGTACTTAAAGAAATCGAAGAACGTAATGAAGAAATGGCAATTAACACCTTTTGTTTACCTCATATAAAATTTTATATGTTAATGAATTCGTTCCAGACAAAGTAAAAAACGCCTAAAACCCAGTGTTCTCAAGGTTTTAAGCGTTTTTCTTTTTGGTTTAAAATCAATCTACGTTTTGCTAAAAACGTCCCAGGAGGGATTCGAACCCCCGACCCGTTTAAGTCAACGTATATTCAACCGTACACAATGCGAAGTTTGAACGGTCATTGATTGCGAATAGTTGACCGCCTACCAACTTCTAATTACTTCGATTATATACTATCTTCTATACCTTTGTAAATTGATCAAACAAAGAACGTCAAATTTTCATATGGCATACTTTCTCGAATATCGATTTGTATGGCGTCTAATAACGCTTTTAATCCTTGCTCTCGTTTATTTTGTTTATTCTCCTCTGTAAATTCTGCCCTATAACATTGATAATAAGCTACTTCACGTATTTTGAAGCCATCTTCCGCAAAGCCAGGAATGAATTTTCTAATATAACGGACATCACCTTCTACCGCATCTGCTGTTATTCCATTTAAAATACTGACTTCTCCGTAAGTCATAACACTCCTCCGATTTTAGTTTTTATTTATGCTGTATATAGCGCTAATACTCCATAATAATAAACGATTACTGTTGGTCTATACATCCGCTAATTTATTCAAAATAAATACTATAAAATACAAAGGAAAGTCGTCCGATATATTTCAAGAGCACTTTGCGATATAATTATAGTGAAATATACGAGACGAAAACACGACGAAAACAGGACAAAACTGCGTCAAAAGTTAAATTGAGATAAACAATACTCAGACGATTCCACACGCACAACTACCTCACTTTGCGACTCTCGAGGCGTTAGAATTACATCTGACAGCACAAAAAAAAGAACGACCAAGCACATTTTGCTCAATCGTTGATAATCGATCCAGTAATTTGTCAGTCGTTAAAATCCTTCTAAAAAATCTCCATTTAATACTATAACAAACGGTTTTCAAACTATATTTTTAGTTCACGGATTTGAGAATCACTAGAAACGCAATATACGAGAACCCGGCTTGGGGGGATAGAGCTAACCTAATCGAGCAATATAAATTAAATTTATTCGCTTACTTAATTTTTTAATCATCATTATTTGCTGCTTGCCTTACGTTGTTGTTGCGTATTAGAGCGCATAAAAAGAAAGGCAGCCCCCACTCGCTAAAGATAGCCGCCCTCTCCCATTTTCAATGTTTATCTACTCTGATTGCTTATTATTCAAATACCTTTTCAATTGCGCTAATTAATTCATTTTCGCTCGGCTTCGAATACCACACAACCATATCCGCACTACTATGACCTGTTAGAGCTTGGATAGTCGGAATAGGTTCGCCACTATCTACTAGGCGTTTCACGAATGTATGACGCAATTGGTGAGGATGCACGCCGTATTGCTCGAGCATGTGCTGTACACTACGCACACTGATTCGCTTTCCAAAATTAGATAAGAATAGTGCCTCGTAATCATCGTTACGTTGTGCTAAATATGCATTGATTGCGTGGCGACATTCGGCACTCACTGGCACATGACGCTCTTTTAAGCCCTTGCCCACGATGCGAATAAGACCTTTTCGCTTGCTTGCTTCATAGTCGGCAATGTCAAGGCTCACTAGCTCGGATACTCGCAAGCCACAATTTAATAACGTTTGAACAATTGCAAAATTACGCTTGTTACTTTTACGATCCATCCCTCTTAATAGCTCATTTACTTTATTTCGTTCTAGCCATTCCGGTGCTTTGTCCGTTGGCTTTGCCGCCTTAATAATTCGCAAGTTTTCTATTGCGTGCTCTTTGCCAGTATATCGGCTGAATGCTTTAATGGCGGCAAGCTCACGATTTATACTACTTGCGGCTTTCTTTGAAGATTGCATATGAGCTAAATACTGTTGAACATCGGTTCTAGCGTACCCTTCCAAGTCTGTGCCGCTGCCTTCGAGCCATTCCGCAAACTTTGATAGTGTCTGCTTATATGATTTGACCGTATTTTCTGACTTGCCTTGCATTGCTTCGTTGATAAATTGCTCTATGTATTGCGCTGATTTCATCATCATTCCACCTCTTAAATAATTATACGCTACTTTTTTTCGTGCTTATTCGGCTTTCTTTAGCCGATTCGGGTACATTTTTACGTTTTCTATGTATACATAGTAGCGCATAATTCTAATTATACGCAAGAATTATGTGCAACTTTTCATGATTAAGTTGGAAGTGGCAATAAATTTGGTAGCATTTATATAGGCGTTCTTGAGCGGCCAAACATTGCAAGGGAGCCGTCATATAAGCATTTTCATATTCTACCGCACTTTGAACGGTCTAATAGTTGCACCGGCTTTTAGGTGGTACTGTTGGAACCACGATATAGATGCTACGCTCAAAACGCTGTGAGGCGATTCGAGTTGGGTAGTTATACGACTTCGATATTTTCGAGGCGTTAGATTGCAGTTTGAACGTGCAAGGGCATAAAAAAACCGCCTACTATACGAGGTGGATCGCTTAGTAGGCTGAATTTATATTAGATTGCAGTTTGAAAATATTTTCGAGGCGTGAGCATCAAGGGCTTGGTGCTAGTGATTTCGGGACAATTTAGGCGTCCTTATTCGTCATCCCACGGTCAATCAGACGTTGACGTAATGCACTAATATCAACGCCTTGCCCTTCACTTGCCACCGTTTTATGTGCGACATTTACGTTGTCCGATAAAAGCGAGTGCATTTGCAGAAAGACTTTCATCATCGCCGCCGACTTATCTTCGAGAATCATGTCGGGCATTGCACTTAATACTTCCGGCAAGCGGTCTAAAGTCGTCGAAACTACTCTTTGCTTGAGCGCTTCATTGAACTCCGGGTTCTGTCGCCAACGTTGCAATGTGCGCGAGCTAGTTCCAATAGCCTCGGCAATCTCTTCATAGGTCATGCCGCCTCTTTTCGGCAATGCCAGGTACTCAAGCGTAGCCAGTTGTTTTTCATTTAACATATTTACACCTCCTTCTAAGGCACTGTACGGCGTTTTAAATCCGAGTTAGTATTATTCAACTATAATTCTAAACGCCGCCTAAAGTCCTTCTACGCTGAATTTATGCGCTTTTCAATACGGCGAGCCTTTGCATAATCACTTTGAGGCACTCTATACTGGATGGCTGTGATTTTACCGTCTTTTTGGTACGTTGCAGCGACTTTCCAATCACGATAGCGTTCAATACCTCTGATTGCTTCTTTATGCTCTGCGTCCACATAAAACATATAGTCACCGTGGTCTGTTGTGTGCCATAACTCACAAGCCATTAGTCGTTGCCGCCTTTAGCGACAAGCTCGGCAATCTCTGCGTCAATTTTCTCTAATTCTACTGCGTAGTCATCCACTAAAAGCTTCGATGCGAGCTGACCGCCCAGCATTTGTTTAATCGCTTTGTACTGGATCGTTTCCGATTTGAATAATCTGAATTTATCTACGTTTGCATAAATAGAAAGTGCAGCATTGGCTGACTCAATTTGCGGACTAATCGCTACTGCCTCTAACCCATCCTTAATTTTTTGAAGTGAGAAACGAGTATGGGGGCTATTGTTGATTGCTAGAACCCTAGATACGATTTCGCCGAAGTCTTCGAGAATCTTTGCGCTAAAGAATGGTTCAGCAACGTACTGGCTCGCAAAAATCCCGAGTTTTTCCAACGATTTTTGAGCAGTTACGCCTAAAGCAACGTTTAGCTTCAATTTGACAAAATCGTTCTCGAAAAGTTTTTGGTCAATTTCTGACGGCGGCGTTAATTCCTCGGCTTTGATTGCTTTTGCGAGTTCGGTCGCTCGTGCTGCGAGTTTAATGTATTCTGATTTCGCCTCGTTGCAATAGGATAGCCCCTCACAGGCAAGGTTAAGCTTTAATCCATCTACCCTTGAACGCTTGCCGAGCGGTGAAAGCTCCTTATTTGATTGAATTTTGACAAATTGCTCGTTATAGAATGCCTTCATGCTCGTAACCATGTCAGTCACAAAACGTGTTTTAATTTCATGTGTGCGTTCATTGATTTTCATCAATTCTTTGTAGTTGTTGTTGTTTGTCATCGTTTATTATCTCCTTTTATTTAAAGTGTGTTTATTTCTTTTAGGTAAAGTAATAGGTCGCCAGTGACCGGATATTTTTCTAATACTTTCGCTCGCAATTTCTTGGGCGATTTCTTGCCACATTCAATCTCGGATAGGTATGGCTGGCTAATCTCTAGTTCCATCGCCATTTGTTCTTGGCTCAATGCGAAATATTCACGGCAATAACGTAGATACGTTCCAAGCTGCATAATTCATCACCTCGTTAAGTTTTGTAGTATGTAAAAAGCGCAGCCCAATGAAGGACTACGCTAAGAACGGAGAATATTATGAGTAAAAAGGTTTTAACAGAAGAATAGTGAGTTTACTATCTTCTATACTGTATAAGCCGTGATTTTGCTTATATTGTAGGTATTATTGCAAAATTTAATAGCATTTTATAGTTTAAGCAGCTTTATTCGGCAATAGGGCGGCTACTTTGCTCGAAGTGCTGTATAAAATAAGGGTATTTGCAAAAAGTGATAGAATCCCCATTTAATTGTTATTAATTACTACATAATTTCCTCATATTGTTCAGTATTCATCCACTTGTGTATAAGCACACTTTTTGCAACGTTTTTTATAAATGTTGTACTCTTGCCACTCATCACCAAACTCATGCGTACATTTATATTGTTCAACAATGATGGCATTTGTTAAATTTTTAATTGTTTCATTTTCACAATTTTTTAACTGGTACAATGTTGACATTGCTTTCCTCCCTCTGCTTCATTTGTTCTAATTGGTTACTGCACAAAATCTTACTAATGCGTTTATAAAACCATTTCATTTTGTAAATAGTGGTTGTATAACTGCTATGGAACTTCCAGTGTACAGCTGACTGAAAACCCGTTTTGATTCCTGGCAGTTATCTACATAATTTTCGTAAATGAGCTGCACCGATTTAAGAAGTATATTTATCCTTTATCTGCACAAATTATAATGTGTGTATCGCACACACTTCTTTAGTTGTGGCGTTAGTTGACCGTCACAGCCTCCCTCTTTTTTAAACAATATTCTTACGCCTAATCTAATTGCTTTTTAATACATAGAATAAAAGGTACTGTTAATTGCTTCAGATAATTCACCACGACTAATCCTTACGGCACTTCCCATAGCTCCTTGATAGGGTTTAGTCTTTTTTGATCACTTACTTAATTGAAGTGATCCTTTTTTATTTGAATAAAATTTTTTGTTTTGGATATGATAGATGTGTCACATTCACACACTTTTTTTCTAGGGCTATGACGAACTCACCGTTATAGCTTTTTTTATTTTCTTTTAAAGACAATGAACTATATAAACATAGTTATCCAATCATACAAATAGTAGTGTTAAGCTAAATTAGTTTAACTTCCTCCAGTTTTTCGTAAAGGGTCACCACCATCCCAGGTGACCTTTTTAATTTATTTCCTCAAATGTTCAGTAACCTTTATTTAAAATGGTTTAACAATGCTACCAATTTTCTTTAAAACATCAATATTAAAATAAACAAAATTACTAGTTAGTAGCCAATGGCCCTCTACTTGATATTTCAAGCGAATAAAATACTACAAATGGAGGTGAAAAAATGGATAACTGTAGTAACTGTAATAAACGTTCTTGCTTATGCGGAAGCCAATCGGGACCCTTCAGAGCTGTTGATCTCTGTGGAATTACTGGCGCTATTCCTCCTATAATACCAACACCTTGTAGTGGTCTTTGCGAATATGGATATATATATAATCTAGGTCCTGAAACTGTAGCTGTAGAAGCAGATATTATTTTTGATTCAACAGGTATAGTTACTCCGGGAATTACGCATGTTCCTGGAACCTCTGAAATTTTTGTTACAAGACCAGGAATCTACGAGGTTACTTTCAGCGTCTCAGGTGTTGAACCTAACCAATTCACATTATTTTTAAATGGTGTACCGATTCCAGAAACAGTTTATGGTTCAGGTGCTGGTACTCAACAAAACAATGGTCAGGCAATAATTGCTATACCGTCTGGCGGTATACTTACACTTAGAAATCATTCCTCCGCTGCAGCAGTAATCCTTCAAACTTTAGCAGGAGGCACACAAACTAACGTAAATGCTTCTATTATCCTTAAATTGTTAAGTCCGATCGTATAGAGATATAAAGACTCTCTTTGTATTAAAACTTCAAAAAAATAGTTTTTTAGGAGTGATTAACCTTGTTGGAATTACTCCTTTTTCTTTTCATATTTATGCACGCTACATTTACTGAACAATATCTTCATATTGTTCAGTAAGCTTTTTTGTTTTCATGACATTAAAACCTTCAAATATTAGTTAACTAAAAATAAAAGTTGTGTTAACATATTTTATATACCAATATTTGGAGGTGGTTTTTTGACTGAAAAGAATAGAACATTGCTTAGCTCTGTAAGTGGTTTGGCATTATGTTCAGTAGGAGCATATAGAATCTTTACAAATAACTTAGAAGCAATGTCAATACTAGTAGCATATATTTTCTTTATTAGCGGATTGATAGGCTTTGTTTTTAGTGTTGTAAAGCTGTCTAGAATTAAACAAACTTAGCGTTGCTTTATTGCATCGCTTTTTTTATTGTTACTGAACAATTTCTTTCAATTGTTTAGTGAATATAATTTAATTCCACTACTTATTACGAATAGCCTAAAATAAAAGAGCGCCGCCATCGTTTTTGCGCTTATATTAGATTTCTCCATTCAGCCACGCATTCAGCAGTTTTTTAGGGCGAGATGACCGCTTAGATACGCATTTTTTACCTATTATTCACAAAATGCACTCACGACTCCACTAAGTTCTATTTCGATTTGCTACAATAAAAGTAGCAAGTATACGTTACAAACGTTGATATACCGCCATTTGTAAGCCTTTTTCCTTTAAAAAGAATATAATAAAAAGTAGCGCAAAGTAATAGAGGATTGCAACACGAAGCGAAAGCGAAGTGATGCTCGACGAAGCGAAAGCGAAGTCGATTAAAAGGTTGGAACGACTTACGATATTAACGCTTTACTATTGGAGGGACAAGCCCCCCAGTCTCAATCACTAACGTGATTAAGACAATCCTCAAATAAATTAATATCTTTAACGAGTTTATTAGCAATCTATATATAAGTCGGCTTAAGCGGTCAATTGCGCTATTAAAGCCGCCATAAACGCCCATCACTATTGATTGCAATTTATACCGATAGAACACGAAACAAAGTCGTGAATGCATGATGTAATATTCGCCAATTATTGCAAATAAAAACGCCCGGCTCTCATGCCAAGCGCTAATAAATGTGTTATATCTCACCGTTAAGCCATTGCATTAAAAGCGTCCGCATACGTTTAGACGGCACATAAACGTTAATTGGATTACCTCTACGGATGGCGCTGCGCCAAATAAATTGCAACATGTCGCTCAATGCGAGTTTATTAAGTTTATCATCGTCGATGTTAACGTTATTCTTATAAAAAAATTGTAATTCATAGGGCGACAGGTACCGACTATAACAATACATAACGACGTTGCGGTCGCCGTATTTATTAGTTGCCCGAGCATTAACAGGCAAATACCCCTTTGTAAATCCTTTGCCCTCTAATTTCGGTTTATAATCCTTTAGACACGTCCAAATGACCTCGTCCGATTTCGCCTTTGCCTGGTGCTTCACATAGCTATAGAGCTTATTTTTTATTCCCTTAATCTCGCTATGGGACTGTCTATCTAGCCAACTACGGCAAAATGAAGATTTTTCGTTGCCCATATCGTTATAATCCCCATCATAGATTCGAATAAGTTCTCGATATTTTCGGCGGTCTTCTATGTAATGCGGTACGAGTTCGCCGTCATTTATACTCATGATTTCGTAATCTATCGTATTAATATCAAAGTAATAACGCAATAAGCTACAATCGAACATATATGTCATTACGAAACACTCTTTGAATGCGGTAAATAGTCGACTATCAATAGCATTGACTAAATAATTATCCGCAAGGAAGTAAAGCGTGCCGGCTTGCGCTGCCTTCTTAATATCGGAGTAGCGACCTTGCTCGTAAAGTTTGCGCTCATCAGTCCAAATGATTTTTCCGCTCTCATCATCAATTCGAATATACTCTACTTCCAGTAACGTCCGAATATCAGACATTTCAAAATGTGTGATGACAAACGGTGTGACGATTTCATCGAGTACAAGCGTATATTCATTGTCGGCAATGAGTGCTAGTGCTTCATCATCCAGTTGGGAAAATAAGCTATGCGTCGTTGCTACGTTCTCGCCACGTTCTAAAAGCCGTTTCAAACTGTTTAACTTGCGTCCGCCCGAAGAATAATTCGGCTGCATGAATTGGCGATTCGTTACGCTAGTGATAATGCGGTTGACCTCATCTAAAAACGGCGTTACGAATATAAAGCGCTTATCGCTGTCTGCCGCATTCATCATATTAATTGCCCACGTTGTTTTTCCTGAGCCCATCAGTGAATCAATTACTTTTACTACTTTTCCCATAAATATTCCTCCGAATGTGTTCTAAAATAATAGAGATTGATTACCGCCACACTATTTAATAGACACCTGGATAG
>Ga0213825_1002938_pt1 | contig 10533 bp, 6 predicted proteins | sample MC6MC0900MG_FD_179896 | JGI IMG/M metagenome (GOLD analysis project Ga0213825, IMG submission 179896) | Enriched soil aggregate microbial communities from Iowa State University, Ames, United States - MC6-MC0900-MG | ecosystem: Environmental > Terrestrial > Soil > Unclassified | place: USA: Iowa... | reverse complement strand
TGGAGGTTTTTCCAAGTTTACATATTACAGAGGAATTACGGGAGCTTTTAAATCTGGTGGAAGTGGAGAAGGTCACTTTAGGCAGGGATAGAAGCTCTATTCGTATTTATCTTATGAGCCCAAGACTCATACATAAACAGAATATTTACGGGCTGGAAAAGGGGATCAAGGACCAGCTGTTTCCATCTAAGCGGATTACCATAAAGATTATTGAGCGGTTCCGTTTATCGGGTCAGTACACCCCTCAGAAGCTGTTAAAGGCATATAAGGAAAGCCTTTTAATGGAACTTAAAAATTACAGTATTATTGAATACAACATGTTCCGTAAGGCGGAATTCCAGTTTCCTGAACCGGATCTTTTAAAGATGACGGTGGAGGATACCATTGTTACCCATGAGAAGGCCGGAGACTTAAAGCGAGTCCTGGAAAAGATTTTCCATGAACGGTGCAGCATGCCGGTAGAGGTCCAGTATGAATATGTGGCCCCTAAGGAAAATGAGCTGGCTAAGCAAAAAGAGCTTCAGATGCAGCGGGAGGTGGAGGAAATTGTAAGCCGTACTTCCTTTGCTGTAAATAGGGAAGAAGGCCAGAATGAGTATATTGCCGGGGCCAGTGAGGGAACTGCCGGTCCTTCCATGGCAGATGGCATTTCTTTGGATACCTTGACTGCAGAATATACAGCCTCCGCTCCGTCTGACCAGGCTTCCCAGACTCCGGCACCTGCGCTGCGTATGGGAGGGAAAAAGGAAACCACTAAGACAGGCGATTCAGATACCGGGAAAAAGGAGTGGAAGGATTATAAAAAGGGCGGCGGCTCCTACGGACGCCGTTCGGACAATCCTGATGTTTTATACGGACGTGACTTTGACGGGGAAATCATAGAGATCGATAAAATTGACGGCGAGATCGGAGAAGTGGCCATTAAAGGCAAGATTTTAACTGTGGACAGCAGAGAACTGAGAAGCCAGAAGACCATTATGATCTTTGATGTGACGGATTTTACCGATACAATCACAGTGAAAATGTTTGCCAGGGAAGATCAGATTGATGATCTAAAAGCAGCAGTGGTACAGGGAAGCTTTATACGCATCAAAGGCGTTACTACCATTGATAAATTTGACGGAGAGCTGACTCTCGGATCAGTGGTTGGAATCAAGAAGTCCGAGGACTTTACCGGGAAGCGGGTGGATAACAGCCTTGAAAAACGAGTGGAGTTACATTGCCACACGAAGATGAGCGATATGGATGGAGTATCAGAAGTCAAAGATATCGTGAAACGGGCAAAACGATGGGGCATGCCTGCGATTGCCATAACCGACCACGGATGTGTCCAGTCCTTCCCGGATGCAAATCATGCCCTGGATAAGGGGGATTCCTTTAAACTGATCTATGGCGTGGAAGGGTATCTGGTAGATGATTTAAAGCAGCTTGTGGAAAAATCCAGAAACCAGGGCTTGTCGGATTCCTATGTAGTATTTGATATCGAGACAACAGGCTTTAGCTCGTCCAGGAACCGGATCATCGAAATCGGAGCGGTAAGGGTAGTTAACGGGAATATTACGGATAAATTCAGCACCTTTGTAAATCCCGATGTGCCCATTCCTTTTGAGATCGAACAGCTTACAGGTATCAATGACAATATGGTACTTCCTTACCCTAAAATCGATGAAATATTGCCTCAGTTTCTGGAGTTTTGCGGAGATTCGGTCCTGGTAGCCCATAATGCATCTTTTGATGTGGGCTTTATCGCTTATAATGCAGCCAGGCTTAACATAGCCTTCGATCCTACCGTCATTGACACGGTAGCGCTTGCAAGGCTCCTCCTTCCCAAGCTTAACCGTTATAAGCTGGATACGGTTGCTAAGGCACTTAATATATCCCTGGAGAATCATCACAGAGCAGTCGACGATGCAGGCTGTACGGCTGAGATATTTGTGGCATTTGTGAGAATGATCCGGGAGCGTGGCGTGGAAACTCTTGATGAGCTCAATGGGCTAAGCGCCATGTCGGCGGATATGATCAAAAAGCTTCCTACCTATCATGTGATCATTCTGGCGGCCAACGATGTGGGGAGGGTAAATCTCTATCGTTTGATCTCTTATTCCCACATTAATTACTATGCAAGAAGGCCAAGGATTCCCAAAAGCGTACTGAATAAATATCGGGAAGGGCTGATTATAGGCTCCGCCTGTGAGGCAGGGGAACTTTATCAGGCCATCCTGCGGGGCGTTTCCGATGCAGAGGTCGCAAAGCTGGTTAACTTTTACGACTATTTGGAAATACAGCCTTTGGGAAACAATGGATTCATGCTTCGGGATGAAAAAAGTTCAATAAAGTCGGAACAGGATTTAATTGACATTAATAAAAGGATCGTAAGCCTTGGAGAGCAGTTTGGAAAACCGGTTTGCGCCACCTGTGATGTTCATTTCTTGGATCCGGAGGATGAGGTTTACCGAAGGATCATTATGACCGGCCAGGGCTTTAAAGATGCCGACGATCAGGCGCCTTTGTATTTACGTACCACAGAAGAAATGTTAAAGGAATTTGAATATCTGGGGCCAAATAAAGCGGAAGAGGTAGTAATAAAAAATACAAGAAAAATTGCCGATATGTGCGAAAAGATTTCTCCGGTACGCCCGGATAAGTGTGCCCCTGTTATTGAAAATTCCGATGAGGATTTAAGAAAGATCTGTTATGACAGGGCTTATGCCATCTATGGAGAAACCCTTCCCACAATCGTTACAGAGCGTCTGGAGAGAGAACTTCATTCCATCATATCCAATGGGTTTGCGGTTATGTATATCATCGCTCAGAAACTGGTTTGGAAATCCAATGAGGATGGGTATCTGGTAGGCTCCCGAGGTTCTGTTGGTTCATCCTTTGTGGCTTATTTATCAGGAATTACGGAGGTAAACTCCTTAAGTCCTCATTATTATTGTGCCTCTTGTCATTATTATGATTTTGATTCAGAAGAAGTAAAACAGTTCTCCGGTATGGCGGGATGCGATATGCCAGATAGGGTTTGTCCGGTGTGCGGACGTCCCTTGGCAAAAGATGGATTTGATATTCCCTTTGAAACCTTCTTAGGCTTTAAGGGAGACAAGGAGCCGGATATTGACTTAAACTTCTCCGGTGAATACCAAAGTAAGGCTCATGACTATACAGAGGTTATTTTCGGCAAAGGTCAGACCTTCCGGGCAGGAACCATTGGTACCCTGGCAGATAAGACTGCCTTTGGGTATGTAAAAAATTATTATGAAGAGCGTGGGGTAAGAAAGCGTAATTGTGAGATTAGCCGGATCGTACAAGGCTGTGTTGGAGTAAGAAGAACCACCGGACAACATCCGGGTGGAATTATCGTACTTCCTCATGGAGAGGAGATCTATTCCTTTACTCCGGTTCAGCGGCCTGCCAATGATATGACTACCATGACGGTAACCACTCATTTTGATTACCATTCCATTGATCACAACTTACTGAAGCTTGATATTCTGGGGCACGATGATCCTACCATGATCCGTATGCTTCAGGATTTAATTGGATTTGATCCGGTTAAGGATATTCCTCTGGACAGCAAGGAGGTTATGTCGCTGTTTCAGAACACCTCAGCCCTAAAGATCATGCCGGAGGATATTGGAGGCTGCAAGCTTGGAGCTCTTGGGGTTCCTGAGTTTGGTACGGACTTTGCTATGCAGATGTTGATTGATACGCAACCCAAGTATTTCTCTGACCTGGTACGAATCGCCGGTCTTGCCCATGGTACGGATGTGTGGCTTGGAAATGCCCAGGCCCTGATTCAGGAGGGGAAGGCTACCATTCAGACGGCAATCTGTACCCGTGATGATATCATGGTCTATTTAATATCAATGGGGATCGAAGAGGGGCTGTCCTTTTCCATTATGGAGAGTGTTCGAAAGGGAAAGGGGTTAAAGCCTGAGTGGGAGGAGGAGATGACCGCCCACGGAGTTCCGGACTGGTATATCTGGTCCTGTAAAAAGATCAAGTACATGTTCCCTAAGGCCCACGCTGCCGCCTATGTTATGATGGCCTGGCGTATAGCCTACTGCAAGGTGTTTTATCCTCTGGCTTATTATGCCTCCTTCTTTAGCATTCGTGCCAATGGCTTTAGCTATGAGCTGATGTGCCAGGGGCGGGATAAGCTGGAGTATTATCTGGCCGACTATAGGAAGCGGATCGACACTCTTTCTAAAAAAGAGCAGGATACCCTAAGGGATATGAGAATCGTACAGGAGATGTATGCCAGAGGGTTTGACTTTATGCCCATCGATATTTACCGGGCAAAAGCAAGGCATTTCCAGATCATTGACGGCAAATTGATGCCGTCCTTAAGCAGTATTGACGGATTGGGAGAAAAAGCGGCTGATGCCGTCGTGGATTCAGTGAAGGATGGAGCCTTCCTGTCAAGGGAAGATTTCAGAAACAGGACAAAAGTCAGTAAGACCGTCTGCGATTTGATGGGTGATTTAGGACTTCTTTTTGAACTCCCGGAATCCAATCAGCTGTCCTTGTTTGACCTGGGTTAAGAGGGGGGATAAGATTCCCCCTGAAGCCTGGGGGCTTTTTTGGACAGATTGTTACAGAAATTTATTGAAATTTTTCCAGAATTTAAAAATAATAAAAAAATTTTGAAAATAAGGTTGACATCCGCTGGGATTTATATTATACTACCTAACGTAATCGAGGCGTGGCTCAGTTTGGTAGAGCGCTGCGTTCGGGACGCAGAGGTCGCAAGTTCGAATCTTGTCGCCTCGATTCTGTATCAGTAATATGCTGTAAATGGCCTATTGGTCAAGCGGTCAAGACGCCGCCCTCTCACGGCGGAAACCCGAGTTCGATTCTCGGATAGGTCATAGTAAAAACCTTCAGGAGCAGCCTGGGGGTTTTTGCGTTAAGTGGGACAGTTTTAAAAAATAGGAGTGCTGTTATTTTTTTGATTGATGTATAAAACGATTAGGAATACATAGGTTTGTCATAGATAAAGAATCAGGAGGAGCCTGTTATGAAGATGATTGCTGTAGTATATCAATCGAAATATGGAGCAACTAGAAAATATGCGGAGTGGATCGCTGAGGAATTATCCTGTGATCTGTTTGAAGGAAAAGTTATAAAGGCAGATAATCTGGAACCATATGATACCATTATCTTAGGTGGTGGCCTGTATGCCGGGGGTGTCAACGGGATTAAGATATTGACAAAGAACTTCTCTAAGTTCTCAGGCAAGAATCTGGTACTTTTCACCTGCGGGCTGGCCGATCCCTTCGATCCGGTCAATACGGATAACATTAAAAAGAGTCTGAATAAGGTGTTAACCGAAGAAATGCAGGATAAGATCAAACTGTTCCATTTACGCGGTGCCATGGATTATTCGAAACTCAGCCCGGTACATCGGGCCATGATGAGTTTTGCATGTAAGATGATAGGAAAAAAGGATCAAAGCTCTTTGACTGACGAAGACAAAGGGATGTTAGCAAGTTACGGAAAAAACGTTGATTTTATAGATAAAGAAACGATATTGCCACTTATAAATTATATACGGGATTTATAAGAATTACGGGGTTAAAATGGATAATATTTCGCTCGATGAGATTAAGGACAAATTGGATTTTTTTTATAAAATGTATGATATCGTACGTTTGGTTGACCCGATCAACAAAAGCGTGCTGGACTACCGGCAGTCATCGTTAGTCGGGACACCGGATGTATGCTATCATTATTGGGAAAACAACAGAATTTGTGATAATTGTATTTCTATAAGATCCTATTACGAAAATAAAAGCTTTGTAAAAATGGAAAAGAGCCATGATAATGTTCTTCTTGTTACAGCCATTCCCATTGATAACGCCAACAGTCCGGCAGTGCTGGAGCTGTTAAAAGACGCTACCGATACCATGTTCGTTGGGAACGGCGATTATAATGAAGGAGAAATCTTTTCCCGCTTTATCAAGGAGCTTAATGATGCGGCGGTGAGAGACCCGCTCACAACCCTTTATAACAGGCGTTTTGTGAATGAGCGCCTTCCTGTTGATATTATTAATACTTTGCTAAAGCATAAGCCATTGTCCGTATGTTTTATTGATCTTGACAACTTTAAATCAATTAATGACCTTTATGGGCATGAGACGGGGGATTTAACAATCAAAGCGGCAGGCGAAGTCATTTCCCGGAATATTTCTCATGAAGATGTATGGGTAGCGAGATATGGAGGAGATGAGTTCCTTCTCTGCCTGAGCGACACCGATGAAGACCAGGCGCGTGCAATTGTAGAATACATACAAAAGGAAATTGAGAAAATGCCGGTAAACCAGGCTGAAAAAGGGGGTCCTCTTTCTATTTCTTTCGGGATAGAAACCATGAAGGATGTTCCTGTGACTGCGGAGGAGCTTATACGCAGGGCGGATGAAAAGATGTACAAAGCAAAAAAGGAAAAAAGTTCGGATATATAATAGAAAAAACCACCCATATAAGGGTGGTTTTCTATTTCTGTTTTTACTCTTTATCTGTGCTTTCAGCAATTTCCTTGGCTATGTTTGCAACAGTTACTTCATTTGCCGGTTCATTAATCGTTGTACCTTCAGGAATTCCGGTAATATTTACATTTCTGGTTACTTTGGCATCATATGTATTTGCCTTCATGATCTCTGTGATATCCAAACCGGTTGTTTCTTTTACAGATTCAATGGTCTTAGCTAAGACAGCTGGTACATAGCTTCCCATGGAAGTTACGCCTGAATCACCATTTCCGCTATCAATAATCGTAACCTTATCAATGGTAGCTAATGGTTCTGCAATTGCCTTTGCCATCTCAGGTAAGGCATGCACGATCATTTCCATCATCGCAGCCTGCCCGTATTTCTTCATTGCGTCCGCTTTCTTTTCCATTGCTTCCGCCTCTGCAATACCTTTCGCCTGAATCGCAGCAGCTTCTGCTTCTCCTTTGGCTTTTATACCTTCGGCTTCCTGGAGCATAGCAAATTTTTCTGCTTCCGCTTGGGCTTTTCTTGCTTCGGCTTCTTTTTCCTGCTCATATTTCTTTGCTTCGGCTTCGCGCTGTCTTCTTGCTAAGTCAGCAGAAGCTTTTTGTTCTACGGCATAGCGTTCTGCATCGGCCTTTTTATTAATTTCGGCTTCCAAAGTCTGCTGCATAACGGCGACTTCTTTGTTCTTTAATTCTGCTTCTCGTTCTGTTTTTGCAATCTGAGCGTTTACCGTAGCAGTCTGAACAGTTTTTTGCTGTTCCTGGTTCTGAATTTCATAAGCTGCGTCAGCTTCCGCACGTTTCGTGTCAGATTCTTTCTTTAACTCAGCCTTCCGAATCTCAAGTTCATTATTCTTCTGGGCAATTTCTGTTTGAGCAAGGACTCTTGCGTCATTAGAGGCTTTATCCGCTTCCGCCTGGGCGATAGCAATGTCTCTTTCAGCCTGGGCTTTTGCGATAGACGCGTCCTTCTTGATTCTTGCCGTATTGTCGGCACCAAGGTCCTTAATAAGGCCATTTTCATCGGTTATATTCTGGATATTGCAGGACACAATTTCAATACCAAGTTTTTTCATATCCTTTGAAGCTTTTTCCATAACCTGATCGGAGAATGAATCTCTGTCAGTATTGATTTCCTTTAAAGTAAGAGTACCGATAATTTCACGCATATTACCCTGAAGGGAATCCTGTAAATCTTGGGTAATCTGATCCTGGTTTTTATTTAAGAAGTTTTTTGCTGCTAATTTGATACCTTCTTCTGTTGGTTCTATTCTTACTTTCGCGACAGCGTCAACATTCACGTTAATAAAATCATTTGTTGGCACAGATTGTTCTGTCTTGATATCCACTGTCATCTGGCCAAGATAAAGTTTATCCAATCGTTCAAGAAATGGGATTTTGATTCCGGCGCGTCCAATTAAAATCTTTGGCTCTTTCTTTATTCCCGAGATAATGAAAGCCCTGTCAGGCGGAGCCTTCACATATCCGCTTGCTAAGATAACAAGCAAGATTATTACTGCTATAACAATTGGAACGAATGGTAAAATGATCTCTAACATAATTTATAATTTCTCCTTTCAATCATAAAAAATTTCAATTGCATGATAAAAATAATTCTTTATATGAAGAAAAAACCTCGTAAAAACGAGGTTTCTTTAAAGCTCCCGGGGGGACTCGAACCCCCGACCCACGCATTACGAATGCGTTGCGCTACCAACTGCGCTACGGAAGCAATCCGGTTGTAATATTATAAGGTCTGAACCTTTGATAGTATAACAGCTAAATAGCAAAAAATCAACCCCTACTTGAAAAAAAACTTAAATTGCGAAAGGATTGCCAAACCTTCCAATAAAAGTTATAATTTAGTTAAAGATTCCAAGAGAACGCTTATTTTTAAGCAGTTATTTTCGCACAAAATTACGTTGAGAATCAGCCGGGAAACCAGTTCGGCTTATATTATAAAGATATATGAGACCTTTCATGAGACTATTATTAAATAAAGGAAAAACCCTGTCAAGGAGAAGGTCAGGGTGCAGGTGATTGTATGGAAAAATGGGATAAAATTCGAAAGCATGTTTATGTCAGCGGACGGGTTCAAGGGGTAGGATTCCGCTTCCGGACCCAGCAGCTTGCCCGGGGCCTTAACCTTACCGGTTGGGTGAGAAATTTAGATGACGGGCGGGTGGAAATGGAACTGCAGGGGCGGGAAGAAGAAATAGACCGCCTGTTTGATCATTTAAGCCAGGATCGTTACATTATGATTGACAGCTTCCAGGCGGCAGAGATTCCACCAGTAAAAGAAAGTGGATTCCGGGTACGATATTAAATTGACAGGGGCTGCATACCCATGCTATACTACCAGCACAACAGAATCGCTCATGAGGGAGTAGTTTGCGCGGAATGCCGCGTGTCAAGTCAACATACTGACCATAATGGTCTGGCTTGTCTTAAAAAACGAGACTCATGTATAGCCCAGGCTATACATAGGTCTTTTGCTTTATATTGGCTCATGTATAACCTGACAGGGTTGTACGGGAGTCTTTTTTTGTTGAATAAACGATTTAGTACGGAGGAAGTAAAATGAATTTAATCGAACACTTTATTCTTTCAGTGGGATTATCTATGGATGCCTTTGCTGTGGCAATCTGCGCTGGACTGACAATGCGGAAGGCGACTGCAAAAAAAGCAATGATTGTTGGTCTGTATTTTGGCATATTTCAAGCGGTTATGCCACTTATCGGGTATTTTGTAGCGACATGGTTTGCGGACAAGATTATTTCTTATGACCATTGGATCGCATTTGCTTTGCTCTGTTTTCTAGGCGGTAAAATGATTTTGGGAAGTTTTAAGGAAGGGGGCTGCCCTGACAGGGTCTGTCCGGTTGAAACGTGCAAAGACAGAAATTGTCCCGGGGGAAAGAGGCCTGACAACAAGGAAGCCTCTTTAAAACCTGACGAGATGTTGCCCCTTGCCCTTGCAACGAGTATTGACGCTCTGGCTGTGGGTGTGTCCTTCGCTTTTCTTCAGGTCAACATCGCTCCGGCGGTCTCTTTTATCGGGATTACAACATTTGCCTTATCCATGATTGGTGTTAAAATTGGAAATATATTCGGGACAAGGTTTAAATCGAAAGCGGAGCTGGCAGGAGGTATTATATTGGTTTTGATTGGTTTGAAAATATTGCTTGAGCATTTGGGGATTATTCTATTTTAACATGCAGCGTGGATATGTATGGAGAATGTTTTGAAAAGATAAATTGGAAATAAAACATGAGTGAATTACGTGAAAAGGTAGTGGAACAATAATTGCTGGTTGTTAGAAAAAATAATTGCACATAGAAATGGGATATGTTACCAAAGTGACATGGAACAATCGTGTCACTGCAAGGGCGTTGGCCTTCCATCATACATAGATGGGAGGTGGTGCGGATGAAATATGAATTTAAAGACCTAATGGCCTATGGTATGTTCATAATCGCATTACTTACCTTTATTTTCGTTAACTGTAAGTAGCGTTTTTCTATAAAGTCCTGGAAACAGGCAATAGAAAACCACCCTTGTATACTTTGGACGGTAAAAGGGTGGAGTTTTCTATCATTGTTATCGGCCAACCCCTTGTGGAGGGGCGGTTGTTCCTTTTATAGTTCTAATATAGCATATCTGGCAGCAGGGTTCAAGGAAAATATATGTTAATCAGGCTTGGGCACAGGGACCGGGAGAGTTTTAATTCTACCTGTATACTTTTATAAATTTCTTTATTTATAATGAAACAAGCACTCATCTATTCGGAAATATATATAAATATACTAGAAATATAAATAAAGGAATCATGAATATGCATTATGATTATCAGTATGGGAATTTATATTCAAGAGGAAATATTTATTCAGGCATGAACTGGATACCTACACAGGTAGAAAGAAGAGCAAATTATAATTATAGGCTCTTTGAAAATCAAATTACAGTACCCACAGGTCCGACAGTACCCACAGGCCCGACAGTACCCACAGGCCCGACAGTACCCACAGGCCCGACAGT
>Ga0213825_1002931_pt1 | contig 10541 bp, 9 predicted proteins | sample MC6MC0900MG_FD_179896 | JGI IMG/M metagenome (GOLD analysis project Ga0213825, IMG submission 179896) | Enriched soil aggregate microbial communities from Iowa State University, Ames, United States - MC6-MC0900-MG | ecosystem: Environmental > Terrestrial > Soil > Unclassified | place: USA: Iowa... | reverse complement strand
AAAGATATTCGGTGGGAAAATTATTTATATCGGATTTGGCGAGGGCGACTCATTACTTGAATATAAGAAATTCAAAATAGGTAAAAGAGAATGGTTTTCAGGGCGGATTTATTTTGAGTTTAAAAGTAAAATAACTACTCAAAAAATGATTCTACTATATTTAGGGGGTCCATTAATTAATTTATTGTCGGCAACCTTGATTTGGATATTTGGGAATACTGAATGGGCCGACTTGTATAGAGGATATATTATCTTTTCATATTTAATTGGAATCGCCTCTTTAGTTCCGTTTAAATATAAAAGTGGTATGAAAAGTGATGGATTACAGATATTAAATCTAATGTTAGGACGTGATATCAATGAAAGAAGTACTGAATTTAAATGAATATCAATATAAATTTGAGAAAGGTAAAAATAATTTAAATATCTTTTCTGAATTTAAGGAATTTAACATAACAGGGGATTCGACTTTAGACATTTTATATGTTTTAGATCACTGCAACAAAGAATTATCTATCAATGAAATATATAAAAATTCTAATTTTACAGAATATTATTTCAATGAGATTCTAGACTTTTTAGTAGAAAAACGAATTATAAGTTTACATAAAAAAGAAAAAAGTGAGATTTACAAATATTTAAGTTCTATGAATATTTCAATTGAAAATATCGATAAGGAGATGGCTATATTAAAAAGTAAGAAACTTGGAATATATGGTGACTCACAATTTACAAGTCTTATTAATACAGAATTAAGCTCTTTATTTGAAACCGAAATTATAGAAGACTATAAAAATATTAAAGAAAAAGATTTATATATTTTACTTTACAGCTATGAAAATATAGAGAAATTTATTGAATTTAATAAAATTGCGCATGAAAAAAACTTGAAATTTTTACGTGTAGTCATGAATAAGGGTTCATTGAGATTAGGTCCAATATCTATCCCAGAACAAACAGTATGTTACAGCTGTTTTATAAGCCGTGTTGTATCTAATAAACAATATCCTGATATATACATTAAATATCACAGTAAAGAAGATTCAAGAATGAATATTGAGGATTATCAAAAAGACATATTAATTTCTAGTGTAATAAGTGTAAAAAAACAATTAGTTAGATATTTTTCTCAATATTTATCCTCTGAAATAATGGATAAAGAAATTATATATGACTTTGAACATGATGAAATCAACTATAACAAAATATTGATGGTACCAAATTGCGATTATTGTGAAAAAAAATCTTTTAAGAATTGAGATGAATAATATGGATTTAAAAAAAGTAAAGGAAGAACTTTTTAACGAAACTACCGGGATAATAAATACAATTAATATTTTTGAACACCCAGTAGGGGCCATATCTTTATATTCTGTTATCGTAAAAGGTAACCCAGTGATTGATCATAAGTTAAATAAAATAGTTGATTGTAAGTATACAGGCTTAGGTTTTGATTTTAATAGTTACGAAATTGCTGAAAAAAAAGCTATTGGAGAATTTATCGAGCGTTATTCTTCAACCGTTGTTAATAAGAAAATAATTAATGGAAAATACAGGAGATTAAAGAATACCAGCTTAAAATTAATGAATCCGTTGACAATAACTAGAGTAGATAAAAAACAGTTATTACAATATGGAAAAAGGGGTCTAGAATTATCTGAAGATACTGTTTTTTCGTGGGTAGAAGGGACAGATGAAATAAATGGAACCCCTATCTGGATTCCTACAGATGTTGTTTATCTATTACCAAATATAAAAAACGAATTTCCAATTCGTGATATTATTTCGACAGGTATAGCAACAGGCAATTCACTTTTAGATGCAAAAATTCGAGGGTTATTGGAATGTATTGAAAGAGATGCATTTGTAATTATGTGGCAAAATAAAATTTCCTATCCTAGAGTCAGGTTAAATACAATTTCAAATAATAATATTAGAGAAAAAATAAAGGAAATAGAGAATCAAGGTTTAGAAATTACTATTCTGGATATAAGTAATGATATTAATATACCGATATATTGTTCTTTAATTAAAAATAATAATTATCCTTATTTATCGGTCGGTGCAAGTGCACATTTTGACGAAGAAATTGCGCTAGTAAGTTCCCTTAAAGAGGCTGTGGCTACTTTCAATTCGAATGTCAATAGATCATTTAATTCAACAATAAAAACAAGTATGGATTTTAATGTTTTTGAATTTAAAAGTATGGATGATCATTCTTCGCTTTACGCTGATATTAATATGAATAACGAATTGGATTTTTTAGAACAAGGAGATGAGATAGTTTTTTCTAAAAATAATAACAGAATTAAAGATTTCGATGAACTTTTAAATTGTATGAAATTGCTAGGAATAGATTATTTCAGTATTGATTTGACAACAAGAGATTTAAAAAATACAAATTTATTTGTGGTTAGAAGTGTTACCCCTCAATTGGCATTTTTAGAATTAGGATTACCTATGCTGAATTGTTTGAGAATTAATGATGTATCTAAAAAAATGAAATATAAAAAAAGTACTACGTATAACAATATGCCGCATCCTTTTCCTTAAGATTGTTATATTTTTAATCTGAAATATAAGTAGAATATAAATTTGTACAAAAAACTATATGTGATTAGGTATCTCAAATAATCTTTCAATAAATTTATAGGACTCTAATTTAGAGGAGAATAACAATGAAGAATAATCAGTTAGACTATTTATTAACAAAGCAATTCCATTTAAATACAAAGTATTTTAAAAGAAAATTAATAAAAGAGAAAAATAAATTGTTTGAAATTAATCCTTTACCTAAAAAAGTTTTTAAAAGAAAAATAATTAGTGTCAACCAATTAATAGAAAGAAAGGACTCTCTTTATAAGGCTTTAATGAATAGAAAATCTTATCAAAAATTAGATATAAGAATTCCTATTAATTTGAATGATGTTGCAACACTTCTCCAACTTTCGTATTTAGGTAGAAATAATAATACTAATCAAATTGCTACAGTTCCCTCAGCAGGTGGAAGATATAGCTCAAGTATTTATTTGTTATCGTTTAATATTATTGGGATTGAACCAGGGGTATATTATTGGGATCCATTTGAAAGACACTTAGCTTTAATAAAAGAGGGCGATTATAGAATAGAGTTGAAAGACGGACTTTTTGATATTAATAGAGAAGATGCGAATAATTGTTCATTCGCAATTATATTAACTTCAAATATAAATCAAACTTGCAGTAAATACGGTGATAGAGGATATAGATTTTTATGGCTTGATATTGGTTGCATTTCCCAAAATTTTTATTTAACAAGCAATCATCTCGATCTTGCTACAAGAGCAATTGGTGGTTACTATGATGATTCAATTTCAAAAATAATCCCTAACAATAGTGATGAAGTTATGCTAGTTCATTTATTTGGAAAAGAAGTGAAATCAGGTAAGGATCAATTAGAAATAAATATCGGAGATTACTTTAATTAATCTACTTGAAAGGAGGTGAAATAAGATGGCAGAAACAAAAGAACTAAGTATAAGAGTTGAAGAAAGTGGTGTTACTACTTATGCCAGCCCTAGTCCACCTAGTAAAGATGGAAATGGTGGTGGTGGTGGTGGTGGTGGTTGTTGTTGTGTAGGCTGTGTTACGTGTACTAATAGTAGTAAAGATGACTAAAATTATACCTACAGTTGGAATGGTAATAATCGTCACTTTAATTACCATTCCTAATATACCTAAGGGAGTATACTATGTTTTCTTTTCTTATGAAATACTATTTAAAACAAAAAATAAAAATTATTTCTCTTTTTATAGTTTCTTTATTTTTATCCCTAACAATTGCATCTATTCCGTTATTAGTAAGAAATATAATAGATTACTTTACACTTAATAAATTTGAAAATAATATATTTGTAATAGTTTTATTAATATCTATTTTATTTATTCTATTAAATCCAATACAACCTTTGCTTTTGAATAGTATTATAAATAAAACAAATATTCAATTACGTAAGGATATAATGGAAAAACTAAAAACTAAAAAAATTAAAGATATTAATAAAAACAGTGATAAAATATTGCAAGTTATTGTTAACGACGTTCCGGTTTGTCAAAGTTTATTAACTTCTTTTACATTTAATATAATAATACAATTAATAACTTTTATTTGTATAGTATTTGTTTTACTTAATCTACAACTAAAATTGGGATTAATTCTTTTGTTATCTTTACCTATATATATATGTATTTTTTTTATTTTTGGCAGGAAGTTAGAGGAGATTAATACTAATTATTTAAGTATTAGGGATAAGCTTTCTTATTATATTCAGAACATTATCTCGAATAATAATATTTTAAAACATTCTGTGAATAAAGAAAAGACCTTCTACCATAAATATGAAAAAAGCTTAGATAAAATATCATATTGGTATCGTAAACAAGGAATAGTTGATTCTTTAATTAAAGCTCTCTTTATTTCATTGCAAGTTGTAATTTTTTTATTTGTTGTTTTTTATGGTAAAGAACTTATTGAGAAAGGACAAATCACTGTTGGGTCTTATGTAGCCTTTGTTATGTTTATCTTTAATTTCTTTACACCCATTCAAGAAATAATAAGTTTATTGATGAATTATAAAACGGCAATGGTTTCCGTGAGAAGAGTTTATCAGATATACACTCTCAAGGATGAGAATGATTTACTTAAAAATAAATATAATTTTAATATTAATATAATTAATGTTAACAACTACTCACTATCATACTTGGAACATCAAAACAGGGAATTAATCTCCTTCACAATTAAACCAAAGATATTAAATTTTCTAGTCGGAAATAATGGATCTGGAAAAACCACATTTATAAAAGTATTAAATGGTTATATTGATGTAGCCGATGGTGTTATTAAAATAGGTTCAAGGGATATCAATTCCATTTCTTTAGAATGTTTAAGAGTAAATATTAGAACATTATACCAAAGTCCTCAAGTAGTAGATGATGAGATAATTTCTTTTTTAGATGATTATAAGAAACAGAAAAGTTATATGAATATACAAATAGTAGAATTAATTGAAGGGCATCTCTATAAATTCAAAAATAAACAATACATCGATGATTTATCTGGTGGTGAGAAACAATTATTATGCTTTTTTGAAGCATTATTAAGCAAACCAAAAATTTTAATAATCGATGAAGGATTTTCTAATTTAGATTTAACTACCACCAAAGAATGTCTAAATATATTAAATGAAATAAGATATGAAACTACTTTACTAATAGTTACCCATGATGTTTCTTTGTTAGATATTTACGAATCGCATATAATAAATTTTTATTAAGGAGTAAATACTAATGAATATATTAGAAAAATTCCCTGTACATGAAGGAGCCCATTGTGCCTCAACTTCCTTATCAGAAATTATGAAATATAATGGATACGATTTTTCTGAGGCTCTTGTGTTTGGTATTTCTAGTGGGTTAGATTTTATATATTTAAATCAATTTTATGAAAGTCATTCGCGTTTAGTTTTTACTAGAACCCCAATGCTAGAAAATGAATTCTTTGAAAATATTGGAGTTCAATTTAAATGGAACAAATATCTCCTAGAATATGAGGATATTATTAATAATATTGATAAAGGTAACCCTATTCTAGTGCAAACTGATCCCTCGATATTAGAATTTTTTGATGTTCAAATACCAAGTGCTGCTGGACATACATTAACCATTATAGGCTATGATAATAATAAAATTTTGAGAATATCCGACAGTATTGGATCAGAAATTTTTTCTTGTAGTTATGAAAATTTGTGTGAAGCAATCAATGTTGAAAAGCCCCCATTTTATATTAGGAATATTTGGAGTGGTGTTAATAATATAGAAATAAAAGTGGATCTTGAAGAAGTAATTCTCAATTCTTTGGAAAAAAATGCATTAAAAATGCTTCATCCTCCAACTAACCATAGTGGAATTAATGCAATATATAAACTTCACAACGAAATTCCGCAATGGAAATATCTTGATAATTATCGATTTTTATGTAATCATGTTTATAATTCTATTGAAAATATTGGAACAGGTGGTAGTGGTTTTAGAAATTTATATGTTGACTTTTTAAAAGAAATAACTAATTATACTTCTGAAATTGACACATCTAAAATAATAGAGAATAAAATTAAGATTGCAAAATTATATCGTGAACTAAGTAAATACTTTTATTTAGAATATCGAGATAATGGAAAAACATATGTTAACAAAATTCAAACCGTTCTCTCAAGAATTATTGAAAATGAATATTATTTTTGGGGAAATATCTATCAAACTGTTGAGTAATGTAAATTATAATTTTCCTACTATATCACCTTAAAAACAGGGGTTACGCTAGATGGTTAACAATAAGAAAATTAATAATGAGTTTGTTTTTTAGCCCTCGATGATTCTAATAGAATTATCAAGGGCTTTCTACCGTGATTGTGGTTTTAAAATGTTGAAAAAATAAATTTGCGCTAAGTGGCATTGATGGTAAAATCAATGCTATTTACAGTTCGGTTAGTTCAATAGAATGTATCATTGACTCAATGTAGCGTTCTTCGATTTTATTTTGCTTTAATAGTAGACTTGCAACTAAACGAATAGTTTATTTCCGAGTATTAACAAAGTTTGGGAGTTGTATAGTATTCTTTGTCAGTAACTCAGTTAGCCATAACAATCACCCTCCAAAAGGATAAAATCTCCTTGGAATTATGTCATATGAGGATATTTTTTTAATTGATATGCTAAATCATAAATTGCAGCTTTTACAAATGAATCCATTTTAGTTTCTAGACGAGATTTAGAGTAAATAAGTTGAATCTTTCTATTAAGCATGACATCGTATAAGTCTTTTTTTATTAAAAGTCCTGATTTTAATTCATCCTCAATGAAGGCAACTGATAAAAAGGCAATTGTTTTTCCGAAAGTAAGCATCTTCTTAATCGTACTAACAGAATCTAGCTCGATTGTATAAATGGATGGGTGAAATGGATCCATCCATTTTTCTATAAAATGATTCGTTGAACTAGAGGAAGTGTGCAATAATACTTTGTTTTTTAGGACATCTGCTTTTGAGATGTCCTTTTTTGCTGCCAGCTCATGGGTAGGGCTTAATGCCAATACAAGTTCGTCTTCACCAATTGTTTCGTAGACAAGGGACGAATTTTCTTGTTTTGTTTCCATAATTAGCCCGAAATCTAATTCTTGAAGAGCTACCATTTGTTCAATTTCAGGAGCTGTTTTTACTTCCAGTGATATTCGGATATCTGGATAGGTTGTTGAAATTTGATGGATGATATCTGGCATAAAAATATGTGCAGGTAGCCCGCTTGCTCCAAGCCGAATGGAGCCGATATTGCCCGCTAAAAGATTTTCGACAAAGCGGTTCATGTCTTTTTGTAGCTGTACAATTTGGCGAGCGTAATGATAGAGTCCTTCTCCCGCTTCTGTTAAACGGTATCCACCTGCATTTGTCCGAAATAAACGGATGCCATATTCCTCTTCAATTGAGCGAATATGAAAGGATACTGTTGGTGCTGTAAGACCAAGCTCTTTGGCAACAGGAGCTAATTTTTTTAATTCTACAAGTAGGCAAAATGCCTGTAATTTCACATTATTCATTTTATCCTCCTAAAGTAAATTAGAAAAAATCTTGTATTTGCTTTAGTTTATTAGATTTTTTTTAACGAGTTATTAATAGTAGATTAATATTTTCTAAATATCTGGAATTTATAGTTGTAATTAACAAGGAGGATATTATGAAAATCTCATTAACGAATATAGAGAAAAAATATGGACAGTCTCAAGCGCTATGGCCTATCAATATTGAGTTGGATAGCAAATTCATTACAATCTTAGGACAATCAGGCTGTGGTAAGACGACGTTATTAAAACTATTAGCAGGTCTTGAACAACCGACAAATGGAGAAATTCGTTTTGATGAAACAATTATTTATTCATCCAAACTCCGTAAAAATGTAAAACCAAATAGGAGAAATATGACAATGGTTTTTCAAGATTTTGCATTATGGCCTCATATGACGATTTTCCAAAACATTGCTTTTGGCTTGAAGGGAATTGTTCCAAAGTCAGAAATTCCGGCACGAGTAGAGCACGTTATGCGATTGGTGAAAATGGACGGATTTGAAAAACGTAAACCTGGTGAGTTATCTGGAGGACAGCAGCAACGGGTAGCGCTTGCGAGGGCACTTGCGACAAATCCAAAGCTTATTTTGTTTGATGAACCTTTATCGGCGCTCGACGCAGTACTAAGAGAAAAAATGCAAGATGAAATCATGCATATTATTCATGAGCTGGATTGTCAGGCAATTTTTGTCACACATGATCAAACAGAGGCTATGGCAATGTCCGATCAAATTATCGTGATGGAGGCAGGAAGAATTGCACAAGTAGGAACGCCAGAAGAAATATATCACGCCCCAGCAACACCGTATGTAGCAGATTTTATAGGCAAGGTGAACTGGTTTGATAAAGGTAATTATATTGTGCGCCCTGAAGGAGTTTCCAGAGTGGCACGCCCAGGAACAATTGCAAAACAAGCGATGATTGTAAAAAGTACCTTTGTTGGTGATCGATATTTAGTGCAGGCACAGGTAGATGGTAAGCATTGGAGCTTTTACGAGGTAGAACCTATAGAACATGGTAAGCAGCTTGAAGTTTTTATTGATGAAAAACAAATCTATCAATTGGAGGGTTTACATTGAAAAAACGAAGTATAAAACTATTTGCTACAGCTGGGATTCTTTTAACATTAGCATTAGCGGGCTGTGGAAATAAAACAGTAGAGAGCAATAAGGAATCCAGTGCAGAGCCGAAAGAAGAACAAACTTTAACGGTATATTCTGCTGGTCCAGATGGTTTAGCAGCGAATATTCAACAAGCATTTGAAGAGCAAACGGGAATAAAAGTTGAGATGTTCCAAGGGACAACCGGCAAAATATTATCGCGTTTAGAAGCAGAGAAAAACAACCCTGTGGCAGACGTTGTTGTACTAGCCTCTGTCGCTTCAATGGATGGCTTAAAGGAAACGGATCAGCTTCAGAGCTATAAAGACGCTGCAAATGCAAAGAAAATCAATAGCGATTGGTCAGATGCAGAAGGTTATTATTATGGTTACAGTGCCTCCGCTTTAGGAATTGCTTATAATACAAAAAATACGCAACAGGCTCCGGAAGAATGGACAGATTTAGCAAAAGCTGAATGGCAAAATAAAATTAATATACCAGATCCAAGCTTGTCAGGCTCTGCTGTAGATTTCCTATACGGATATACAGAAGCGGAGAAAACGGCTTGGACTACGATGGAGAAGTGGAAGGAAAATGGTTTACAGGTGAATGGTGCCAATAAGGAAGCGTTAGATGCTGTTATCACTGGTGACAAAAATGCCACAATTTCAGGTGTAGATTACATGGCCTATAAAGCAAAAGCTGATGGTGAGCCAGTAGAAATTGTTTATCCAAAAAGCGGGACAGTTGTCAGTCCACGAGCTGTTGGTATTTTAAAGGATGCAAAAAATGTAGAGAGTGCAAAAGCATACGTTGATTTTTTACTGTCAGATGAAGGGCAAAAGCTTGTCGCAGATGCCTACTTGCTACCAGGCAACAAAGATATAGCTGTAAAGGATCGTGCAGCTTTAGATGAAATTCCTCAGCTAAATGTGAACTGGAAGGGCGCAGAAGCGAAGCAACTTGAAATAGTAACTAAATTCAATGATATTTTTCGTTAAGTAGTTTTGGGAGGTTTTTTAGCCTCCTTTAAGTTTTTCTAGGGAAGGATTGAAATATCAATGATTATGGAAGGCAGACGATCTTTTGGATTATTACTGACACTTGTCATCACGTTTGCTATCGCACCGTTAATTGCCATTGTGCTATATACATTTATGAAAGATGGGCAATTAGATGTTTCACAAATTAATAGAATGTTTGCCAACGAGAGAGTGTGGCATACGCTTGGAAACTCTATACTATTAGGAGTTTTAGTTATTATAGGGACAACAATTATAGCATTTCCCATGGCGTTAATAAGAACGAAAACAAGCTTGTATAAACATAATTGGCTAGACATTGTTCTAACGATTCCGTTTATGACTCCGCCGTATATTGGCTCGATGGGCTGGATATTGTTTATGCAAAATAATGGATTTCTCCAACAGCTATTTCCAAGTGCTGCTTGGATGACGGAAGCGTTCTTCTCCTTATCTGGGATGGTCATGATTATGAGCCTGCATCTTTTTCCTTTTTTATATTTAATGCTAAAAAATACGTTATTAAGAATCAATGGCTCCTTTCTTGATGCTGGATTAATTTTCGGACGAAGCTCTTGGAGAAATTGGACGAAAATAGTTTTGCCTTTATTGGTTTCTAGCTACGTACTAGGAAGTTTGCTAATTTTCATCAAAACGTTAGCTGAATTTGGAACACCTGCAACATTTGGTAGTCGAATTGGTTTTCAAGTTTTTACGACTGAAATTCACTCTTACCTATCTAGATGGCCAGTAGATATAAGTATGG
>Ga0213825_1002928_pt1 | contig 10544 bp, 8 predicted proteins | sample MC6MC0900MG_FD_179896 | JGI IMG/M metagenome (GOLD analysis project Ga0213825, IMG submission 179896) | Enriched soil aggregate microbial communities from Iowa State University, Ames, United States - MC6-MC0900-MG | ecosystem: Environmental > Terrestrial > Soil > Unclassified | place: USA: Iowa... | reverse complement strand
TATCGCACTGGAAATCGAGCCGCAAAGATACGCGAAAATAATCATACCAAGCGCGATAGCACTCATAGCGTCGTACCGTTCCTTTTGGGTCGTTTTGTTCTCGATAAGCGTGGATAATACGCATAATCCGCCGGAAGTGGTATCCGGCTTAGCCAAAAACAGAGACTGACATCATGGATATCGTATTTATCGAGCAGCTTACCGTGTTCACAACTATTGGCGTTTACGACTGGGAACAGGGCATGCAGCAGAAGCTGGTGCTCGATGTCGAAATGGCGTGGGACAACCGTCACGCCGCCGCCAGCGACGATGTGAATGATTGTCTGAGCTACGCCGATGTCACGGAAATGATCCTCAATCATCTGCAAGGCCAGCGTTTCGCCCTGGTCGAAAGGGTAGCAGAAGAAATCGCCGATCTGTTGATGAATCGTTTCAAAACCCCCGGCGTGCGCATAAAGGTAGGCAAACCGGGCGCTGTAGCGCAGGCGGCCAGCGTTGGCGTACGTATTGAGCGCGGGACTATTCCGAAATAAATCTTCCGTGATTGCCATCACAATGAAACCAAACCAAATTATGGTGTGTCTCACTTGAGGCCGTTGCGCTAACCAGCAGGAAGTGACCGAATTTCTTAAGGTTTCCTTCAGCGTGACGCAGGCATAATTTCAGGCGGTAGCCCTTTGCGACCGCCTTTTTACTGTTTAAAACGGATAGAGGAAATATTTTGATGGCAGACATTCACCAGCTTTGGGTAGCTGCAATCCTGGGGGTTGTAGAAGGCCTCACGGAATTCCTGCCGGTCTCTTCCACGGGCCACATGATTATTGTTGGCCATCTGTTGGGTTTTGAAGGCCAGACCGCTGAAACCTTCGAAGTGGTGATTCAGCTCGGTTCGATTCTGGCTGTGGTTGTGATGTTCTGGCGCCGCCTGTTTGGTTTGATCGGCATTCACTTCGGTGAGGTCAAACATGAAGGCGTGGGTACGGGCAAATTAACCCTGATTCATATTCTGTTGGGTATGGTGCCTGCGGTGGTGATTGGTTTGCTGCTGCACGACCAAATCAAAACGCTGTTTAACCCGATCAACGTGATGTATGCGCTGGTGGTCGGCGGTGTGCTGCTGCTGGTAGCGGAATACTTCAAGCCGAAGCAGCCGAAAGCGGTTGGCGTTGACGATATCACCTACCGTCAGGCATTTATGATTGGCTGCTTCCAGTGTCTGGCGCTGTGGCCGGGCTTCTCGCGCTCAGGTGCGACGATTTCTGGCGGTATGCTGATGGGCGTGAGCCGTTATGCGGCGTCAGAGTTCTCGTTCATTCTGGCGGTGCCGATGATGATTGGCGCCACCGGACTGGATCTCTACAAGAGCCTCGGCTTCCTGACGATGCAGGATTTCCCAATGTTTGCCGTCGGTTTTGTAACGGCTTTCGTCGTGGCGCTGCTGGCGATCAAGGTGTTCCTTGAGCTGATCAAGCGTATCTCGTTCGTCTCTTTCGCTATCTACCGCTTCATTGTTGCGGCCGTGGTTTACGCCATCTTTATGTAAGTTGCCCCGCGCGGCTGGTTACACTGGCCGCGCGTTAATCAATTGCGCCTGCAGCACCGCCACACGCCGACGCGTCAACTCTTCCCGCACTTCCGCCCCTTTAAAACCTGCTGCCACCACATCTTTGGTTGGCACCGCTTGCGCCAGCGCAAACGCCTGACGCAAATAGTCGCCTTGCGGATAAGTCATGCTTTCCAGACCCGCACGCCCGCGCGCATCCGCTTCGCTGGTCAGCGCCATCTTCTCCACGCGATCGGGCTTGCGCCAGGCATCAATTCGATCAAAAAGCGCGATTAACGCGTCAGCTGGCTGGCGCTCAATGGTGTGCACCACGTCATGGAATTCGGTCACCACTAACGCCAAATCACGCACCTGATTCGGCACGCGCAGGCGCTGGCACAGCGCTTCAACAATCGGCACGCCCGCGAGGCCATGACCATGATGGCTCGGCCATTTTTCTGCTGGCGTCAGCGCCTTACCGACATCGTGGAACAGCGTAGCGAAACGCACATCAAGCTGATTCGAGAGCGCAGCGGACATCGCCAGCGTCATCAGCGCATGGATGCCGGTATCAATCTCGGGATGCCATTTGATCGGGGCCGGAATGCCATAAAGATTATCGATTTCCGGGAACAGCACCTGCAGCGCGCCGCAATCACGTAATACCTGGAAATAGACCTGTGGATTACGCGTCAGCAACGCTTTTTCCGTCTCTTTCCACACCCGTTCTGCTGTGAGATGCGCCAGTTCGCCGCTGACCGCCATTTCGCGCATCAGCGCCTGGGTTTCATCAGCAATCCGGAAATTCAGATGGGCAAAGCGGGCGGCGAAACGCGCCACGCGCAGTACACGCAGCGGATCTTCGTTAAAGGCGGCGGAAACATGGCGCAGCTGGCGTTTCGCCAGATCGCGCTGACCGCCATACGGATCAATCAGCTCACCGCTGTCGCTTTGGGCGATGGCATTGATGGTGAGATCGCGGCGCTGCAAATCTTGCTCGAGCGTGACATCCGGCGCGAACTGCGTCACAAAGCCGGTGTAACCGTTGCCGCTTTTGCGTTCAGTACGCGCCAGCGCATACTCTTCACGGCTTCGCGGATGCAAAAAAACCGGAAAATCCCGGCCAACCTGCTGATAACCTTCCGCCAGCATCGCATCTGGCGTCGCGCCTACTACAACCCAATCTCTATCTTTTACCGGCAAACGCAGTAAGGCATCGCGCACTGCGCCACCGACCAGAAACGTCTTCACTCAACCACTCCAGAGGCAGATCAAAAATTGCGTGCTGAACACGCTTGTTACTTTATTGTTGCATACTTTGGCTAAATATCGGGCACGCCAAAAGGGGCATCTTACGATCCCCTTAAATAAAAGAACAAATCTGCGTGGCGCGTTAGTTCATCCAGCGATCGTTTTTCTTACGACGCGGCACCATATGCGGCAGCAACAGACCCAACAGCAGACCAACGCCCAGCACGCCGCCGCCATACATAAACCACTGCATGATGATGGTGCGCTGCTTGTCATCCAGCTGCACATTGGCGGCGCTGACTTTCTTCTGCGCGACAATCAGCTCATTTTTCAGCTTCTGATTTTCTGCTTTCAGGCCATCAATGGTGCCGTCGCTGTTGGCGACTTTGTTCTGCATCTCAGAAGTGCGCTGATTCCAGCTGTTGTCAATATTCGCTAGCTTGGCCGTCAGATCTTTAACCTGCTGCTCCAGCTGTGGTACGCGAGTACGCAGGCTAGGACTGGCGCTCAGTTGCGACAGTGGAATCCAGTTAGTTTTGCCTTCTGCATCACGAATCTGACCATATTGAGAGTCGTTATTGGTCTGCAGCAAGGTCACTTCCTCTCCGGCGTTCAGCTTACCGATCAGGCGATATTGATCGCCCGGACCGCTGCGCACCCAAGTGGATAATTCATCGGAGATGTAGCGTTTTTCGTCAGCAGCATGAGCAGGTGTGATGGCGCTGAAAGCCAGCAAAGAAAGGGCAGCAAGTGTGATTTTTTTCATTCGATGTCGTTTTTTCTTAATGGCGTAAAATTACCGGCACAGTCTGGAGACGCTTCTCAAAAATCTGAATGAGAACTATCCTGGTCTCAATCCGGTGCGAAAAGGGTCGTAAAAGCACAAGAAAGCGGAGACAGCGGGCTTCCGGTGCATTACTCTTCGCCAGATTAAACTCGTAAGTGCCAGCAGCGTATTGAATAAAAAATTATGACCATCGAAATCGAATTAAAGTTCATTGCTACACCGCAAGCCGCCGAAAAACTGGCGGAAAAGCTTGCCGCGTGGCCACATCAGCACTTCGCCGCGCGCGAGCTGACCAATATCTATTATGAAACCGACGACAACCAACTGCGTCGCTGGGACATGGGCCTGCGCATTCGTGGCGTTGACCAACGCTATGAAATGACGCTGAAAGCGGCCGGTAAAACCGTCGGCGGTCTGCATCAGCGTCCGGAATACAATGTTGATCTCACGGAGCCGCAGCTGGATATCGCGCGCCTGCCAGCCGAGATTTGGCCGCAGGGCACCGATATTGCTGCACTGCAATCGCGCCTGCAGCCGCTGTTCAGCACTCATTTCCAGCGCGAAGCCTGGTTGGTGCAATTTGGCGACAGCGAAATTGAAGTGGCGTTTGACCGCGGCGAAGTCGCTGCCGGTGAATTTAGCGAACCGCTTTATGAAGTCGAGCTGGAGCTTAAAAGTGGTCAACGCGATGACATGCTGAAGTTCGCTGAAGCGCTGGTTACGATGGGCGGCTTACGTCTCAGCAGCCTGAGCAAAGCCGCGCGCGGCTATCAGCTGGCGCAGGGTAACTTACCGCGCCCCATCCGTACGTTGCCATTGCAGAAAATCGCCGCGAAAGCGTCGGTTGAGCAGGGCATGATCAACGCAATGACTGCGGCACTGAATCATTGGCAATATCACGAAGAAGTGTGGCTGCGTGGTAATAAAGATGCCAAAGCAGCGGTAATTGATGCGCTGGAAACGCTGCGTCAGGCGTTCTCACTGTTTGGTGCGTTGGTGCCACGCAAAGCCAGCAGCGATCTGCGCCAGAAATTAACCCGTCAGGAAGAGTTGCTGGCCGATGATGAGAACAATGCTGAAGCTACCTGCTTTTCATTAACCTCGGTTAAAGCTCAGTTAGCACTTACTCACTGGCTGGTTGAGTCGCAGTGGCAAAAATGGCTCGACGACAAGAGCAAAAGCAAGCTGCAGGGATCGTTCAAGCGCTTCAGCGATATTATGCTAAGTCGTATTGCCGCCGATCTCAGAGAAACATTCGTTGATGTTCAACTGTTCAATGAGTTCCAGGATAAAGCGACGCGCCTGAATCGCCAGCTGTTGGCGGTGAACCTGCTGGCGGGTGCTTATCCGGCCGAAGAGGTGAATGTTTGGCTGGACGGTTGGCTGGAGTTACAGCATGCGATTCGAGAGAAGCAGGAACGTGGCTTAATGCATCTGGTTAACCTGGCCGTGCGCCCCGCACCTTTCTGGCTCAATAGCGGAATCAAACGCTAACGAAAAATCCAATCAGGGAGAGAAGATGTTGTTACCGTTACCGGCGCTCATGCAGGCGCAGTTGGCTAATGTGGCAGAGCGACTTAATTTGCCATCCTCAGCGTTCACGCCAGAACAGGCGGGCGCGCTGACCTTTAGTGACTTTATCCTCGATAACCTGCAGCAGCATCCCGAATGGTGGCAGCATCTGCAACAGCAAGCGCCTGCGCCAGATGAGTGGCAGCACTATGCCCGCTGGCTGAATGACGTGCTGCACTCGGTTGAAAATGAAACCTCCCTGATGCGTGAACTGCGTTTGTTCCGTCGTCATATGCTGGTGCGCATCGCCTGGATGCAGGCGCTGCAACACGCCACTACCGAACAAAGTTTGCAGCAACTCAGCACGCTGGCGGAAATCCTCATCGCTGCCGCGCGCGACTGGGTTTGGCAGGATTGCAGCCGCGACTTTGGTACGCCATGCAATGAAGCGGGTGAAGCCCAGCCGATGCTGATTCTCGGCATGGGTAAACTCGGCGGCTGTGAACTCAACTTCTCTTCTGATATCGATCTGATTTTTGCCTGGCCGGAAAACGGCGTAACCCAAGGTGGACGGCGCGAGCTCGACAATGCGCAATTCTTCACGCGCATGGGGCAGCGGCTGATCAAAGTGCTCGATCAACCAACGGTGGATGGATTTGTCTATCGCGTGGACATGCGTCTGCGTCCGTTTGGTGATAGCGGTCCGCTGGTGCTGAGTTTCGCGGCACTGGAAGATTATTATCAGGAGCAAGGCCGCGACTGGGAACGCTATGCGATGGTCAAAGCCCGGCTGATGGGCGACGATCATGGCCACTGGAGCCAGGAATTGCAGCAAATGCTGCGGCCGTTCGTCTATCGCCGCTATATCGATTTCAGCGTGATTCAATCGCTGCGTAACATGAAGGGCATGATCGCGCGCGAGGTGCGTCGACGCGGCTTGAAAGACAACATTAAGCTCGGCGCCGGTGGCATTCGTGAAACGGAATTCATTGTGCAGGTGTTCCAGCTGATTCGCGGTGGACGTGAGCGCTCACTACAACTGCGATCCTTGCTCCCTACGCTCAAAGCGATTGGTGAGCTGGCTTTGTTAAGTCAGAAACAGGTCGATCATCTACGTGAAGCCTATTTGTTCCTGCGTCGGCTGGAAAACCTGCTGCAAAGCATTAATGACGAGCAAACGCAAACGCTGCCAGAGAACGAGCTCGACCGCCAGCGCTTAGCCTGGGCGATGGGCGCGGCAGACTGGACCGCACTGATGGCGCAGCTTGAGCTGCAAATGGCCGGTGTACGCGCCATCTTTGACGAGCTGATTGGCGACGATGCACCGGATGTCGACGATCAGCCGCAGTTGGCTGAGTTTGCCGGGCTGTGGCAGGACGCGCTGGAAGAGAGCGATCTCATCCCGGTGGTACCGCAATTGGACGATGCGCAGCGTCACGCGCTTTACAACGCGTTGAACAACTTCCGCCAGGATGTGAGCCGCCGTACTATTGGTCCGCGCGGTCGTCTGGCGCTCGACCAGTTGATGCCGCGTCTGCTCAGTGAAGTTTGTCCGCGCGAAGATGCCGATGTGCTGCTGAATCGTCTGACGCCGTTGTTGCTGGGCGTGCTGACGCGCAGCACTTATCTGGAATTACTCACCGAATATCATGGCGCGCTGCGTCATCTGATTCGTCTGTGTGCCGCGTCACCAATGGTTGCCAGCCAATTGGCGCGCTATCCGCTGCTGCTGGATGAGTTACTCGATCCCGCAACGCTGTATCAACCTACCGCAACCGACGCTTACCGCGACGAACTGCGCCAATATCTGCTGCGTATTCCCACCGATGACGAAGAGCAGCAGTTGGAAGCATTGCGCCAGTTTAAACAGGCGCAGCATCTGCGCATCGCCGCTGCCGATATTGCTGAAACACTACCCGTAATGAAAGTGAGCGATCACTTAACCTGGCTGGCAGAAGCGATTATTGAATCCGTGGTGCAGCAAGCCTGGCAGATGATGGTGCAGCGATATGGTCGTCCATCGCATTTGACTAGCGACAGTGAGCGCGGTTTTGCGGTTGTCGGTTATGGCAAGCTGGGTGGTTGGGAGCTGGGTTACAGCTCTGACCTTGATTTGGTGTTCCTGCATGATTGTCCGGATGATGCGGAAACCGATGGCGAGCGCGTCATTGATGGTCGCCAGTTCTATCTGCGCCTGGCGCAGCGTGTAATGCATCTGTTTAGCACGCGCACGTCGTCCGGCATTTTGTATGAAGTGGATGCGCGTCTGCGTCCTTCTGGCGCGGCGGGTATGCTGGTCAGTACTTTTTCCGCTTTCAACGAATACCAGCGCAGCGAAGCATGGACCTGGGAACATCAGGCGCTGGTGCGCGCGCGCATCGTGTTTGGCGAACCTGCGCTCTGTGAACGCTTTGATGAAATCCGCCGTAACGTTCTTTGCTTGCCGCGAGACGTTGAGACGTTGCAAAAAGAAGTGCGTGAAATGCGCGAAAAAATGCGGGTGCATCTCAGCAACAAACAGAAAGGTCGCTGGGAAATTAAGACCGATGAGGGCGGTATCACCGACATTGAATTCATCGCGCAATACCTTGTCTTAAGCTACGCGGCCGATCAGCCAGCGTTGACGCGTTGGTCGGATAATGTCCGCATTTTCGAATTGATGGCGCGTCATGGCATTATGCCGGATGAAGAGGCGCAGGCTTTGACGCATGCGTACGTCACGCTGCGTGATGCGCTGCACCATCTGGCATTGCAGGAATTACCGGGCCATGTGGCGCCTGAAGCCTTTGTCGCTGAACGCGCGGTGGTCAACAACAGTTGGCAGCGTTGGTTAAGCGGTACCCAATCTGACAGCGCGGAACAGTGAGCCTGATGGCTTATGTGGTAATATCCCGCGCATTATTTTGACCGTGTTGGAGTCTCTGAATGAAAGTAACACTGCCCACTTTTGGCAAGGCCACTGTGCTGGTCGTCGGCGATGTGATGTTAGATCGCTATTGGTATGGCCCAACCAGCCGTATTTCCCCGGAAGCGCCGGTGCCGGTGGTGAAAGTGGATACCATTGAAGAGCGTCCAGGCGGCGCGGCAAACGTCGCCATGAACATTGCTGCGCTCGGTGCAGCATCACGGCTGATTGGCTTGACCGGCGCCGATGATGCCGCGCGCGTGTTGAGCGAAACCCTGCAAAAGGTCAACGTCGACTGTGATTTTGTGGCGGTACAAAGCCATCCAACCATCACCAAATTGCGCGTGCTTTCGCGCAATCAGCAGCTGATTCGCCTCGATTTCGAAGAGGGTTTTGAGGAGATTGATCCGCAGGCGATTCACGATCGTATGCGTCAATCGCTGACGCAAGCGGGTGCGCTGGTGCTGTCTGACTACGCCAAAGGCGCGCTGAACAGCGTGCAGACCATGATTCAATTAGCGCGTGAAGCTAAAGTGCCGGTACTGATTGATCCTAAAGGCACTGATTTTGAACGTTATCGCGGTGCAACGCTGCTGACGCCGAATTTGTCTGAATTCGAAGCGGTTGTGGGTAAATGCAAAAGCGTGGAAGAGATTGTCAGTCGTGGCATGCAGTTAATCGCTGATTATGAGCTTTCCGCGCTGCTGGTAACCCGTTCTGAAAACGGTATGACGCTGCTGCAGCCGGGCAAAGCGCCGCTGCATCTGCCTACGCAGGCGCAGGAAGTGTATGACGTGACCGGTGCGGGCGATACGGTGATTGGCGTGCTAGCCGCAGTGCTGGCGGCTGGCGACAGCCTGGAAGAAGCCTGTTTCCTGGCGAATGCTGCGGCTGGCGTCGTCGTCGGGAAGCTCGGTACTTCCACTGTCAGCACTGTTGAGCTGGAAAATGCCATTCACGCCCGTCCGGAAACGGGATTTGGTGTGATGACCGAAGCGGAGCTGAAAGCCGCTGTTGCGCTGGCGCGTCAGCGTGGTGAGAAAGTGGTAATGACCAACGGCGTGTTTGACATCCTGCACGCTGGCCATGTTTCTTATCTGGCGAATGCGCGCAAGCTGGGCGATCGTCTGATTGTGGCCGTTAATAGTGATGCCTCGACGAAGCGTCTGAAAGGCGAAACGCGTCCGGTCAATCCGCAAGAAAACCGTATGATTGTGCTGGGTGCGCTGGAAGCGGTGGATTGGGTGGTGCTGTTTGAAGAGGATACGCCACAGCGTCTGATTGCGGGAGTGCTGCCAGATCTGCTGGTAAAAGGCGGCGACTACAAGCCGGAAGATATCGCGGGTAGCAAAGAAGTGTGGGCAAACGGTGGTGACGTGCGCGTATTAAACTTCGAAGATGGCATCTCAACCAGCAACATCATCAAAACGATTCGCAGTCATTAAGTGTGAATGGGCGGGAGCAAAACTCCCGCCCATTAGCTTACTGCGGAGTATCAATTTTCCCAGCGGGATCTGGCGTGATGATCGCCGGCGCGGGTGCCGCTGGACTTTCACTTTCTAACTTCGCCAGGCGCTGTTCCAGCGCAGCTAATTTCTCGCGCGTGCGCAGCAGTACCTGCGTCTGCACATCAAACTCTTCACGATTAACCAGGTCCATGCGCGTCAACTGCGCCTGCAATACCTGACGGATTTTCTTTTCGACATCATCGCCAAAATCGCGAATCCCTTTCGGCATCGCTTCATGTACCTGGCGAGCCAGTTGTTCAATTTTTTTCGTGTCGATCATGATTATTTCCTGGTTACGGTGGCCGATAGCTGCGCGTGTTCGGACTCAATAGCTATTAAGTGTAATGCCTGAAACGAAAAGGTTAAACCTGAAATCCGCAACGCAGGAAATGCAAAAGCATTTGCACTTTTGTCGATTGCCCGACCAGATGATTGGCGTTATAGTTTGTTCGCTTATTCTCAGGGCGGGGCGAAATTCCCCACCGGCGGTAAATCAGCTCTTGCTGAAAGCCCGCGAGCGCTCTCACAGCAATGTGAGAGGTCAGCAGATCCGGTGTAATTCCGGAGCCGACGGTTAGAGTCCGGATGGGAGAGGGTAACGACATCAGCCGGGCTTTGCCCGCGTCACGTTTTTGCCATGTGTTTTGTACGCACTCCTAAGCACGCCCTGGTTCTGGTAACTCATATTTTATAAGGTTTTTTTACCATGAATCAGACGCTTCTTTCTGAATTTGGCACGCCTGAACAGCGTGTAGAGCGCGCCATTGATGCGCTGCGCAACGGCCGCGGTGTAATGGTGCTCGACGATGAAAATCGTGAAAACGAAGGTGACATGATCTTCCCGGCAGAAACCATGACCGTTGAACAGATGGCATTAACCATCCGTCACGGCAGCGGTATTGTGTGCCTCTGCATCACCGAAGAGCGCCGTCAGCAGCTTGAGCTGCCAATGATGGTGGAAACTAACACCAGCGCTTACGGCACCGGTTTCACGGTGACAATTGAAGCTGCAAGCGGTGTGACCACCGGCGTTTCTGC
>Ga0213825_1002924_pt1 | contig 10551 bp, 11 predicted proteins | sample MC6MC0900MG_FD_179896 | JGI IMG/M metagenome (GOLD analysis project Ga0213825, IMG submission 179896) | Enriched soil aggregate microbial communities from Iowa State University, Ames, United States - MC6-MC0900-MG | ecosystem: Environmental > Terrestrial > Soil > Unclassified | place: USA: Iowa... | reverse complement strand
TTCCTGTTCCACCGTCATAAAATCACTTCCTTTACTATTAGTTAGCCTAGCTAACTATATACCTAAAATATTTATTTGTCTAGTAGTGCCTGTTGGAGTATCAGGTAAATGAGCAATTACTTGTGCAGTTCCGCCACTTTTAAACTTCTATCCTCCACTTCTCACACGCTATCCAACAACTTATGCGTTTCCCCCACTTTTAACGTTCTATCCCTCTCTTTGCCCGGTCTATCCGCTACTTTTAAACTTCTATCCTTCACTTCTCACACGCTATCCAACAACTTATGCGTTTCCTCCACTTTTAAACTTCTATCCTTCACTTTGCGCGCTCTATCCGCTACTTTTTAAATTCTATCCTTCACTTCTCACACGCTATCCAACAACTTATGCGGTTCCTCCACTTTTAAACTTCTATCCTTCACTTTGCGCGCTCTATCCGCTACTTTTTAAATTCTATCCTTCACTTCTCACGCGCTATCCAACTACTTATGCGTTTCCTCCACTTTTAACCTTCTATCCCTCTCTTTGCCCGGTCTATCCGCTACTTTTAAACTTCTATCCTTCACTTCTCTCGCGCTATCCAAAACTTATGCGTTTCCTCCACTTTTAAACTTCTATCCCCCACTTTGCGCGCTCTATCCACTACTTTTTAAATTCTATCCCCCACTTCCCACGCGCTATCCATCTCTATCCTCCTAAAACTGCAAACACCTACTCCATAATCCAATACTTTCTATGCCTTTTTATCCCCTCCGCTTTCAGAGGTAGTTGCTGCAACAACTTGTATGCCAGGTTTGGAGAATCGATGGCAAAGAACTCGCAAAAGCTTTTATTTGTTAGCTTTGTGCCAACTAATAATCGGTAGTCCTCAAGCGTCCTAATCAAAGCATCACGATCCACTAATCCACATCTTGGGCAAAGCCATTTTTTGTAGTGATACCTTAATGGCTGACCATCCACACAATTTGTACATAATACTCCTTTCACAATATCCCTGAGAGGTACATTTATCTCTCTTTTAACCCTTGTGTGCATAGTCAAGAGAAGGTTGGCAAATCGAAACAAATCTTCTCTTTTCTTTACGCTGGGATGCAGCTCTAACCATTTTTGCATTTGGGAGCGTAATCCCGTCACATGAAATATAGGTTGACCCTTAAAATCTTCTGTCAAGATACCATTCTTCGTTGCCAACACTACGGCATGTAGAATGGGTAAGCTAAGGCGTTCTTGTTGGATCAGCCTTTTCATCCATGCCACATGCCGCTCAAGTTGCTGAAATGGGTCAGACATTCCTTCCACAGTGCCATCTGCTGTTGTCCGTATAAATTGAGCGAAGGATGCATCATAGGAGAGGATTCCTGTGATATTTTTAATTTCTAGGATGAGTAAAAAGTGAGGACAGAGAAAAATGGTGTCCATTTGGTGAGTAGAACCGGCGTGATTTATCACTTGAAAATCATGGAGAATATAATGAGGGGATGGTAAATCTAATTCCTGCCATTCTTCATCAACGCGCTGTTCGCCAGCGAAACCTGCCTGGATGCGTCGTAAATGCTCATAATAATTGAAGTACTGATTGTAGGTTCTAGGCAGTCTCCTTACAATTACCTCTAGTATTTTCTGTAACTCCGAAGTTTGACGTGCTAATAAAATCATTTTTACACCTCCTACCATGATTATACAAAAAAAGAACCTCCACAAATGAGGTTCCCAAAAACTTAAAATACAAAGATCATAAAATAAATATTTCATTATTTTTTTTAGATAAAAAGTACAATTATTTACGCATTCACTATTGTTTGCTATTACCTTTCTGCTTTCTATCTACAGGCTCATACATTCTTCCTTAATAAATACAAAAAGTATGGTGCGCCGATAAAAGCAACAACAATTCCAGCAGGAACGGTTGCTGTCGTAAGCGCAACACGTCCAATTGTATCAGCTAGCATCAGCAAGCTCGCTCCAATAAACAATGTCAATGGTAAAAAGAACTGATAGCGTGGACCGACTAGCTGCTTTGCAATATGCGGGGCCATTAAACCAATAAAAGCTATACCACCTGTTACAGAAACTGCGGCTGCTGCTAGTGCCACGGCTACAATTAATAAGCGTAATCGTTCGCGGCCAATATTCATACCTAGACCAACCGCTGTTTGCTCTGTCATGGCTAAGACATTTAAGACATTGGATTTATAGAAAATATAAGGAATACCAAGCACAAGCCAAGGCACTAAAGCCCAGAAAAATGGCCAATCCGTTCCCCAAACGTTGCCTGCTAGCCATTGCGCAATAAATTGTACATCACTCCGCTCTGCTGAGGAAATTAATACCATCATAACCCCAGATAAGGCAGAGGCTACACCTACCCCTATTAAAATAAATTGAATAGGGTGCACCCCTTTATTACGTTGATAAGAGAAGAAATATATGCAAAGCGCTGTCAATAAAGCACTACAAAAGCCCACCACTGGTAAAACGTAAGCAAAGTGAGGAAGATCACCGTTTACTAATAGATAAAAGACAGTAATCCCAACACCTGCTCCTGAACTGATCCCAATCATGCCGGGGTCTGCTAAATCATTGCGTGTAACACCCTGCAGGACAGCTCCCGCTAATGCTAATGCCATTCCTGCCGCTGTCAGTACAAACATTCTTGGTAATCGAACGGATAATAATACAAAGGACTCTTTAAAACTACCATCCCCCAGCAAGGTTGGGATAATTCGATCTATAGAAATAGAAGCTGGTCCTAATGAAATGCCCATAACAAAAATCAATAGCGTTACTACAAACCAAGTAAAAAACCATTTTCGTTGTTTTTTGCGACCTTCTTTAAACAAATTGTCGTCCTCCCTTCCGCACTAATAATAGGAAGAATGGAAGACCAAGAATTGAGATAATCGCTACGACTGGCGTCTCAAATGGTGCATTAATCATGCGCCCTGCAAAATCAGCAGTGACCATAAACCAACCGCCAACAATGGCGCTCATCGGTAATACAAAACGGTAGTCTGTCCCTACAAACACACGAACAATATGCGGCACCATTAAGCCAACAAATGCTAGATTCCCAACGAGTGCCACGGCAGAGCCTGCCAGAATGACAACAACAAACATCATGATTCCTTTAATCAATGTTGTATTTTGCCCAACACCGACCGCTACTTCTTCATTTAAGCTTAAAATCGTTAATTGACGACTAAAAGCAAATGACAGTAATAGCCCAAGGACAATCACAGGGACAATCAATAAGGCCTGCCATGTTGTGCCAATAAAGCCACCACTTGTCCACATCGATACATCCTTGGAAATTTGAAATAAGATGCCTGTTCCTTCAGCGATCGCTTGTAATAAAGCAGTCACTGCCGCACCTGCTAAAACAAGCCTCAATGGAGAGAAGCCTTTCTTGGTAGAAGCACCAATCCCATAAACGATCATCATGCCAATGCCAGCTCCAATAAAGCAAGCTAAAATTAATGTATAATAGGAGAATTTCGGGATAAATGCCATCGTTAAAGCAAGGGCAGCATTTGCCCCTGCTGTTAAACCAAGTAGCCCCGGATCAGCTAATGGATTTCGTGTAACCCCCTGCATAATCGCCCCCGCCACTGCCAGTGCACTGCCAACAAAAATAGCAGCAATGATACGAGGAAATCGAATTTCACGTAAAATCGTGTAATGCTTGCCACCACTTTGTCCGACAATTGCTTGATAAACATCCTGAATGCTCGTATTCGCTGCACCTAGGCACAGCGAGATACCAGCCGTGCCGATTAATACGAGCAATGCAAGCAATACCTGAAGCCAAAATGGAAACTGTCGAAACTTTGTCATTTGCCTTCGCTACTCTCTACTAATTATTGTAAAAATTTCTCTTCAAAGAACTTCAGTTGATGTTCTAATGTAATCGGATCATTGAAATAAAAGGCATTCGCATTCACTTCAAATAAGTGACCATTTTTCACCGCTTTTAAATCTTTAAACCATGTTGCATCTGTAAAAGAATTATCTTGGTCTTGGAACATACTGAAAATCACATAGTCACCTGCATAGTCCCCTAAAACTTCTTGAGAAATAGCATAATATCCCGGCTCTAAAGCAGTTTCTTTTACTTTCTCAGGCATTTTCAAGCCCATTTCTTGATATAAAATCTCTGTTCCACGACCCCAGTTATCGCCATAAATATAAAATTGTTTATTAAAGTTTTCTGCCACTGTTACAGTCGCATCTTCACCAATTTTTTCTTTGATTTTTTTACCAGCTTCTGCTGCACGTGCTTTAAAATCTTCTACCCATGCTGTTGCTTCTTTTTCTTTGTTCACGACTTTTCCGATTTCAATAAATTGCTGTAAATAATCCACTTTTCCATACGTAAATAATACAGTCGGTGCAATTTCGGATAATTTATCAGCATTTTCAATACCATTTAAGCCAATGATTAAATCTGGCTCTAACTCAAGAATTTTTTCAATATCTGTGTTTTCAACAACGACTGCATCTTTAATGGCATCTTCGAAGTTTGGATTTTTGGCTGCCCACGCATCCACACCAACAACATTAACATCTAGCTGTAATAAATCCCCTACAAAAGAAGATAACACGACTACACGTTTTGGGTTTGCTGGAACTTCAATAGGACCTGCCTCAGATTGATATGTGATTGTTTCTGCTGAAGTTGCTTCTTTTGAGCCTTCATCAGCCTTTTCAGTTTTCTCTTCTTTATTGCCGCACGCCGCAAGGACTAGTACGAGCATCATAAACATTGGTAATAACCACTTTTTCATTGTCATTCTCCTCTTATACTGTTTGTAATAAGTTATATGTAATGCACATTGGTTTGTTTGTTCGTGGATCTTGGCCAATAACCGCATCAATATTAAACACTTTTTTTAATACTTCTGGAACCATAACTTCCTCAGCTGTTCCAAACTTTACAAGCTCCCCTTGTGACAGTGCCACAATATAATCAGAGAAACGTGCCGCTTGATTTAGGTCATGGAGTACCATGACAATCGTGCGCCCTTGTTCTTCATTCAGCCTGTAAAGCAGCTCTAAAACCTCTAATTGATGTGCCATATCTAAATACGTTGTCGGCTCATCTAAAAAGATGATGTCAGTTTCTTGAGCTAATGCCATCGCAATCCATACTCGTTGACGCTGTCCACCTGATAAAGCATCTACAGATTGCACGCGGAAGTCTTCGGTTTTTGTCACCTGTAAAGCCCAGTCAATAACATCTTTATCCTTTTGTGATAAATTGCCAAAGCCCTTTTGATAGGGAAATCGACCGTAGGATACAAGCTCTTCCACTGTTAAACCATGTGCACTTTCTGGACTTTGTGGTAAGATGGCCAGTTCTTTTGCCAATTCTTTCGTTTTCATCTTGGAAATATTTTGACCATCGAGTATGACCTGTCCACTCTCATGCTTTAAAATACGTGTAATGGCCTTTAATAAGGTGGATTTCCCACAGCCATTGGAACCAATGATCGTTGTGATTTTGCCATCTGGTATTTGTAACGATAAGCCATGCACAATCGTTTTATTTTCATAGCCAACACGAATCGATTCAACTTCTAAACGCAATTTGGACCCTCTCTTTCTTTTTACTTCATTCCATGCTATGATAGGCACAGTTAAAAATGATAATCATTATCACTAGAATTAGTCTAGTTTTCTGATAAGATTTTGTCAATTACTTTTTTACTATTGATTAAGAAAATGGCAATAAAATGCAACATGTAGATGATGTACAGATTAAAGGTGGAGGTCCTGCTGGCTTGTTTAGCGCCTTTTATAGTGGAATACGTGGATTGTAATTGAAAGTCAATCACAGCTCGGTGAATTACTTTATACCGAAAAGCTAGTGGGCACCCCCCTTTTCGAGCAAGACATTCAATCCAACCATTTTGACAGAGATTTTTATCATACATATGGTATCGGATATTATTCTAAAGTGATGCTTTTAGCAGTTGGAGGGGACATCATTAGCCCTCAAAAAATAACAATTGGAAAAATATGAAATGTCGAATTTATATGTCCAATCCTATTAATGTTTTGTAAATAAGGACATTATTGAGATGGGGGCAATGAGCCTTGCCTGTTGAGCTAGGTGAATTTTTAGAGCGGACAGCCTATCGCCATGATTTAGTGTCCTCTCATAATAAACTATTTATAGAAAAAAACCGCTCCATTATCGAAAAACAACTTATCCCAGTCCATTCATCCATAATAGAAACCCTCTCAAGTAGGAAACTTTCTTAAGAGGGTTTATTCCTTTTATCTAAATAAACTTAAAAATGCTCCCATCTGCCTTAACATATATACTCCATTCGTAATCGTGCCAGCATGCCCCATAATCGTATTTAAATGATTTGGCAAATTTCCTAATCTAGAAGGTTGATATTGTTGGTTTGGAAAGTAGGAAGGTTGCATCATTCTACCTCGAAAAGGAGGTTCAAAATATTGTCTATTGCTTGGCTGATATGGTCCTCTTCTAAAATTCGGCTGAAAATATGGCATTGATTCACCCCCTATCAGAAAGCTTCTAACTAGTTTATGCGCTTATGTCATTTCTAAATTAGACTTATGAAGTAGTGGCTAAAAATATTATATTTTTGTCTAAACCAAAAAAATATGGAACTCTAGTGTTTGGCCCTACAGCATGATATTTTGAAGGAACCATACTAGTTTCATTCTCATACTATATGAAAAAAGAAGGTGGTTTTTATTCAAGGCTCTACTTATCTCGAATTTTTAGCTAAATTGGGTGTTGGGGGCGCACACCCTGGTGGCATTAATCTATCGAAGGAACTATTTAAAGCAGAGAATATTCAACAGACTTCACATATTTTAGATGTCGGGTGTGGTACAGGGCAAACGGCAGCCTATTTGGCTACTCACTTTCAAGCCAATGTAACGGGAATAGATATCAATCCCATCATGATAGAGAAAGCTCGTCACAGAATGAAAAAAACACGTTTGCCTGTTAACATCATTCAAGGCTCTATTGTGCAAACTACATTACCAAATGAGTCATTTGACTTGATACTCGCTGAATCAGTTCTTGCTTTTGTAGATCAACAACGTGCATTACAGGAGATTTATCGTTTATTGAAGTTAGGTGGACGCTTCATTGCCATTGAATTCACCATTCCACAATTACTGCCCTCTCAACAAGTAGAAGACATCCAACAATTTTACGGATTTGATGCTCTCCTGATGAAAAAGGATTGGGTAGTCTTATTGCAGCAGGCTGGTTTTCATCATATTCGCATACAAAAAAATAAATCTATCTCATCAAAGCCTGAATTTAATTTCTCCAAAGATATTGAATCAGCGCTATATGATAAAATGGATCAACATATCGCCATGAGCGTTAAATACGAAAAAATTTTAGACTATCGTATTTACTCCTGTACAAAATAATTGCATTTCGCCAGCACCCAAAGCGTTGCTGGTTTTATTGTTTCATCACTTTATGACAGGTGTCATAAAAATCCTTTGACTGCTGTGAATAGGTTTTCTCTCTGCCCTTTCTTATCATTAATGTAAGAAAACAAAGAAAGAGTGATGGAACATATGCAAACACAACAAAGACTCCCCTTTATCGATATGTTAAGAGGCTTCGCCGTTTTAGGAACTCTTGGCACAAACATCTGGATTTTTGCCTATCTTGGCGATCTATCGTATATCACAACAAGTAACTATAGTGGTTGGTGGTCCTTGAATGATTTTTTACGAATGTTAGTATTATTTTTAGTCAATGGTAAGCTGCTTGGGCTGTTAACAATTATGTTTGGCGTAGGCTTGCAATTAAAATATCAGCAAGCGTTACGAAAAGGAAATGCTTGGCCTGGCATGTACCTTTGGACAATTATTTTTTTAGGTTTGGAAGGGCTACTCCATTACACCCTTGTCATGGAATATGATATTCTAATGAGCTATGCTGCAACAGCTTTCATCGTTGCCTTTATTATAAGATTAGGCGACAAAGCAATGACATGGGCTTTCTATCTTTTTGGTAGCTTTCACATCCTCCTGATTATGCTTATTTTTATAAGCTCATTACAAGGGGCAATGGTTTCCTTCAATGGCATGGAGTCAGTCGCTGCACTATATGAAAATGGCACATGGCTAGCTCAAGTACAGCATCGCCTGACAAACTTTTTGTTTTATCGCACGGAAGCTATTTTTATTATCCCTATGAATGTCTTTTTATTTATACTAGGTGTAAAGTTTATGCGTAATGAGGTTTTTTCATCGACAGACAAAGGTCGTCAGGCTCGACAAAAGCTTTTCAAAATCGGTGTATTCATTGGTATCCCTTTAAATCTTCTTATTTTTATTCCTGGAGGACTTTTTGATTTTCCTGTTCGTTATTTATGTGCGCCGATTTTATCGATTGGCTATATTGGAATTTTTGGTAAGCTGGTAGAATATAAGAGGCTAGATTGGCTTTGGCACCGCTTTGCAGATGTTGGCAAAATGTCTTTGAGCTGTTATGTCCTACAAAACGTGCTTGCGTCTATTATTTTTTATGGCTGGGGGCTTGGGCTTGGAGGACAATTAAATAGCATTCTTATAATTAGCATTTGGCTAGCTTTATCTTGCCTCCAACTAGTTCTAGCATCATTTTGGCAGCAGAAGTTTCATATAGGCCCGTTGGAGTGGATTCGGAAAAAAACCATTCAAGCCATGACAAAGCATTAAGCAACAAAGGATGGTGTAAGCAATAAAAATTTATCCCAGAGAGCAAGTAAAGCATTATTTAATCATCGATACTGTATCCTTGATTGTCCTGATAACAATGGTGTTATGGTCAGATTCAGCGCTCCCCTTCCCGGCAAAAATAGCTGTCTTAGGCTTGTACTTAGGTGCTTTCTATATCGCTCTATGGTATCAGGATTGGAAGATGCTTCTTGCGTCACTTGTAGGATTCGTTGTTATTAGCATCTTGGGTATTTACGAGGACATCTTCATGCTTATCTTCGGATTTACCTTTGCAGATTTATTAGGAAGAGCTAAATCTAAATGGCATATCGCTTGTGGTATGCTAGGCATTGCAGTCATGTTTTTAGTCGTCATAAGGATGACCACAGATTCCCTATTACCCATTGAATCGCAGGTACTAGCACCCATGATGATTATTCAATTAGTATTCCCTGTTCTCATTTATTATGTAGAAAAGTCGAAAAATCTACAATCCGAATTGGCTGATGTCAATACCCAGCTGGTTCAACAAGAGGAAAGACAGCGTATTGCTAGAGATCTTCATGACACGATTGGTCATACCCTAACGATGATTAAAGTTAAAACAGAACTTACAACAAAACTTATTGATCGAGATCCTTCAAGCGTTAAACAAGAACTAAACGATATATTAGCTACAACACGTAAAGCCTTAAAACAAGTACGTGAACTAGTATCTGATATGAATTTTGTTTCGTTACATACGGAGCTACTTCACTGCCAGCAGCTTCTACAAAGTGCTAATATTACTACAACTATAAACAATTACTGCCCTAAAATCGTTCTTTCAAGTGTAGAGGAAACGATGCTAGCTTTATGTGTACGAGAAGCTACTACCAATATGCTCAAACATAGCAAGGCAAAAAACTGCCAAATTACAATACAATGTCAAAATGGCCAATATAGGCTTATTATCAAAGACGACGGGATTGGCATACAACAAAAAGGACTTGGTAATGGCATCAACTCGATGAAAGAAAGAATGTATGCTCTTCAAGGTGATGCCATGTTTGAAGGGAATACACCAACAGGTACGAGGGTGTTATTCAGCATACCAATTCAAGATGGAAAGGAGCCTCTAACATGATACGTATTTTACTAGCAGAGGACCAACAAATGTTACGTGGTGCCTTAACATCGCTTTTGTCATTTGAACCAGATATTGAGGTAATAGCTGAAGTTTCAGATGGGCAAAAAGCATGGGACTACATCCAACAGGAGCTACCTGATGTTTGCTTAGTAGATATTGAAATGCCTAATCTATCAGGATTAGAGCTTGCTGAAAAAATTAAAGAGGCTCATTTACCCTGTAAAGTGATGATTGTCACAACGTTTGCACGTCCTGGCTATTTACAAAAAGCAATGGATTGTGAGGTGCACGGCTATCTACTGAAGGATGAACCGATAGATTATTTAATTGCTACTATTCGAAAAATTATGCAGGGTGAAAAGGTTGTTAGTAAGGATTTAGCCGCTACCTTATTTATGAAGGAGCACAATCCTTTGAATGAGCGAGAAATTGCCGTTTTACAGCTGGTGAAGGAAGGCTTGACCACTCAAGAAATCAGTAAACAGTTATTCTTAACAAAAGGTACTATTCGCAATTACTTATCGACCTCTATTCAAAAGCTTCAAGTTGAATCTAGACAGCAAGCTGCTCAAGTTGCTAGTGAGAAAGGCTGGCTATAATCGAGTAGGAGACTAGCCATTAATTGACTAGTCGACCTCTCACACCACCGTACGTACGGTTCCGTATACGGCGGTTCAATCCCTTAAGTATCTGAGCTCATAAAGCTGGGT
>Ga0213825_1002918_pt1 | contig 10567 bp, 10 predicted proteins | sample MC6MC0900MG_FD_179896 | JGI IMG/M metagenome (GOLD analysis project Ga0213825, IMG submission 179896) | Enriched soil aggregate microbial communities from Iowa State University, Ames, United States - MC6-MC0900-MG | ecosystem: Environmental > Terrestrial > Soil > Unclassified | place: USA: Iowa... | reverse complement strand
TCTACACCTTTATCTTCGTAAAAACTCAATCCTTCAATAATAGGTTTTCTTGGTTCAAAACTACCCAAACCACCTGCAATTGCAACAGCTTTGGCATGATGTTTTGTTCCTTTGTTTGTAGTTACGATAAAAGTTCCGTCTTCTAACTTATCAATACTTTCGGCAACTTCGTTTAAGGTAAAACCAGGTTCAAACTGCTTAATCTGTTCCATTAAATTATCGATCAATTCGGCTGCTCCAACCGAAGGATAGCCCGGAATATCGAAGATTGGTTTTTTGGGATATAACTCTGTTAATTGTCCGCCGGGTTGCGGAAGTCCGTCAATTATATGACAGCGTAATTTTAATAATCCGGCTTCGAACACAGCAAAAAGTCCTGTTGGTCCGGCACCGATTATTAATATATCAGTTTCAATCATAAAAGTAAAATTTATATAAAATTAAAGAGCTATAAGCACAAAAAAAGTGATAAATATCATTCATCACTAATTTGCTTATAGTTTATTAAAACACCGAAATATTTTCTACCGTTTCTATTTCAGGTGCAAATTTTTTAATGGTGGTTTCCACACCCGCTTTCAACGTCATTTGGTTGATTTTGCATGAAGTACAGGCACCTTCTAAACGCACTTTCACGTATTTGTCGTCTTCAATAGAAATTAAGCTGATGTCACCACCGTCTGATTTTAAGAACGGGCGGATTTCCTCTAACGCTTTTTCTACATTTTGTCTTATTGTTTCTGAAGCCATATTTTTTAAAATTGATGTAAAACAATCAATATTTTTAGTAATTATTTTTTTGCAGGTGAACAACCTGCCATTGTTGTAATTTTAACTGCTTCGGTTGGTGGAAGCGATTCGTTTCTAAAAACAGTTTGCGATACTACATTTTTAGCAATTTCTACGAAAGCATCAGCTACAACAGATTTTTCTTGCAATGCTGCCGGACGACCGTAATCGCCTGCCTCGCGAATGCTTTGTACAATTGGTACTTCGCCCAAAAACGGAACATCTAAATCTAAAGCTAAATTTTTCGCCCCTTCTTGTCCGAAAATGTAATATTTGTTTTCAGGTAATTCTTCTGGAGTAAAATACGCCATGTTTTCAATAATACCCAAAACCGGCACATTGATACTGTCTGCCATAAACATCGATACTCCTTTTCTCGCATCTGCCAACGCAACTGCCTGTGGTGTACTTACTACAACCGCACCTGTAATTGGCAACGACTGTAATAATGATAAGTGAATATCGCCGGTTCCCGGTGGTAAATCTAAAAGTAAGAAATCTAATTCACCCCAATCTGCATCAAAAATCATTTGGTTTAATGCTTTAGAAGCCATTGGACCGCGCCAGATTACTGCCTGATCTGGACTTGTAAAAAATCCGATCGATAATAACTCTACTCCGTAACTTACAATCGGTTTCATTTTCGATTTTCCATCCACATCAACCGAAACTGGTTTCGATTTCTCCACATCGAACATAATCGGCATTGATGGTCCGTAAATATCGGCATCTAAAACACCAACTTTAAAGCCCATATTAGCTAAAGTAACCGCCAAATTTGCTGTTATTGTTGATTTACCTACACCACCTTTACCTGAAGATACCGCGATAATATTACTAATTCCCGGAATTGATTTTCCTTTGATTTCCGGTTTCTCCGGAGTTTCAACCTTAATATTCACTTTTACTTTTGCCTTATCGTAGATTTTTTCGTGAATAACTTTCATAATATCCACTTCGGCACGTTTCTTAATATGTAAAGCCGGTGTGTGTAAGGTAACATCAACCACCACTTCGTCGCCAAAAGTCATTACGTTTTGTACCGCACCGCTTTCAACCATATTTTTACCCTCGCCTGCAACAGAAATAGTTTCTAAAGCAGTTAATATCTCTTTTCTATCTAATTTCATTTTTTGTATCTTAATAAAGCTGTTTAAAAACCTGCTGGTAAACAACTTATGTAGAATTATTTTAAATTACAAAGATAACACGAATTTATGATACTTTAAAGTTAATGATTTAATAAATTATATTGGATGTTTTACGCTAGGTGAACGATGTTAATTAAATAAAAAGTTTTACAGGCAGTGTGGTCTTTATTTAAAAATAGCTGTAATTTTATAGAAACAAAAATTGAAATTATGGCACAGATAACATTTAAAGGAAACCAAATTCATACCGCAGGAAATTTACCTGAAATTGGCGCAACAGCACCAGATTTTAAATTAACAAGCAGCGATTTGTCTGAAAAATCGTTAAGCGATTACAAAGGAAAAAATGTGGTTTTAAACATTTTTCCAAGTGTTGACACAGGTGTTTGTGCACAATCGGTACGCACATTCAACAAAGAAGTTTCGGCAGTAGATAATACGGTTGTTTTATGTATTTCTAAAGATTTACCGTTTGCATTGAACCGTTTTTGCGCGGCAGAAGGCTTACAGAATGTAGAAACATTATCGGATTTCAAGAGCAACGATTTCACGAATGCTTACGGCGTACAAATGACCGACGGACCTTTAAACGGATTAATGAGTCGTGCAGTAGTGGTTATTAACCCAGAAGGAAAAGTAGTTTACAACGAGCAAGTTCCTGAAATTACTCAAGAACCAGATTACAACCACGCCATTAATGCTTTGAAATAAAAAAATATTTTTTTTAACAATTAACATCGCCAAAGTTTAAAACTTTGGCGATGTTTTTTTTAACTATTATTTTCAAGGTTCCCAAAAATGATCATTAAAATTCTGAACCGTATTTTCTTTGATTTTCACTCCTTCATTTTCTAACAACTGTTGCATTAAATTGGTTCCTTGGAAATGATGCTTACCTGTTAGCAATCCTTTTCGGTTTACTACTCTGTGAGCCGGAACATCTTCCTGCATAGCAGAACCATTCAACGCATAACCAACCATTCGTGCAGATTTTGGTGCGCCTATTTTTTTGGCAATCGCTCCGTAAGTTGTAATTTTTCCGTATGGAATCTGTTTTACAACTTCATAAACCCGCTGAAAAAAATCTTTCTCCATCATTTATAAAACAGTTTACAAAGGTTTATAAGTGTAATGACTCCCGTAATACAACCCAGTATTTTATTGATATTCTTTAAGACGAAGTTATCTTTAACGGTTTTGTTTTTAAACAGGTTTATATAAAACATAAAGGCTAAAAACGCACCAATTAAAACACCAACCGTAAATAAAATATTACTTATATAGTTTACGGTGTACAACTTATTGTTTAAAACGGTAATGGTTATAAACACATAATAAAATATAGGAAAAACGTTTATAATTGCCAATAATATTCCTTGGGTAAAGCGCTTTCTTTTTCGGGTAATCTCTACCTCAACATCTTTCTTTTTTTTGGGTTTGGCAACAAAAAAATAAATAGTAAGCACCAGAAAAACTACAAAACCAATTTCGCGCAGAATGTTTGTTATAAAAACACTTTGATCAATGATTTTAGCAAAAAAAACTGCCAGATACGTTTGTAGGGCAATAATAATAAATGTGCCCAGCATAAAGCTGTAGGCATTTTTCATTCCTTCCTTTTTAGAAATTTTCACTACCGTGGCATTTAAAATACCAGGCAGCAAAGTTCCAAACACAGAAGCGCCAAGCCCTGTTAAAAAAGGAAGAAGATAATTCATTTATTTAAGCTGGAATTTGATATAAGTGATTGGCTTGTTCTGTTCTAAATACTGCGATTCATAAAAAGTTTGAATAGCGGTAACAACCTCCGGAGCACCTTCGTTTCTATACACATTGTGGTTTGCATATAAAACTTTATGACCTGCACCATGAAGTAATCCTAAAGTGTAACCGTGCATAAACTCACTATCGGTTTTAAGGTTTACAATACCTTCTGGCTTTAAGATATTTTTGTATCGAGCTAAAAACTCGGCGTTTGTTAAACGGTGTTTGGTACGCTTGTATTTAATTTGCGGATCGGGAAAAGTAATCCAGATTTCATCGACTTCATTTGTTCCAAAACAGTTTTCAATCAATTCGATCTGCGTGCGTAAAAATGCCACATTAGGAATATTTTCTTCAACAGCCGTTTTAGCACCACGCCAAAAACGAGATCCTTTTATATCAACCCCAATAAAATTTGTATTTGGATAACGGCGTGCCAATTCTACAGAATATTCGCCTTTACCGCAGCCTAATTCTAAAACAATAGGATTATCGTTTTTAAAAACTTCTTTATTCCAGTTGCCTTTTAAACTGAACGTGTTGTTTAAAACATCTTCTCTACCTGGCTGATACACATTTGAAAACGTTTCGTTTTCTCTGAAGCGTCTCAATTTATTCTTACTTCCCACTTTTGTAAATTTTGGTAAAAATACAACAATTGGCGATTAGTTTAAATTTACAAAAACAAAAAAAGCTGTTATTTTTTAACAGCTTTTTCTATAGTAAACGAAAATTCGGAACCTACACCTATTTTACTTTCAACATAAATATGTTCGTTGTGGGCTTCTATAATGTGTTTTACAATTGATAGACCCAAACCGGATCCGCCAATATCACGCGATCGGCTGGAGTCGGTTCTATAAAAACGTTCGAACAAACGGGAAATATGTTTTTTTTCGATTCCGTAACCATTGTCGGTTATACGAATTAAGAGTTTTTTATCGGTTAAACTTTCTATCGATACTTCGGTTGTTCCATTGTCTCTACCGTATTTTATGGAATTATCGACCAAATTTAAAACCACCTGATTGATTTTTTCACGATCACCGTTTACAAAAATTGATCTGTAATGATCTTTATCAAACATTAAGGTAATGTCTTTTTTATCGGCTTTCATTTCCAAAAGATCAAAAACATTCTGAAAAAGTTCAATAATATCAAAGGTTTGAATGTTGACTTTTAATTCGTTTGTTTCTAACTTGGTAATCATATCCAGATCGTTCACAATATCAATAAGGCGTTCAATACCTTTATCGGCACGTTCCAAATATTTTTTGCGGATTAATTTGTCTTTCACGCCACCGTCTAACAACGTAGAAACATAGCCTTGCACAGTAAACAAAGGTGTTTTAAGTTCGTGTGCTACGTTACCAATAAATTCGCGACGGTATTCTTCTTGTACTTTAAGCGATTCAATTTCTACTTTTTTGTCGGTAGCAAATTTGTTTACTTCGTACATCAGCGTCTGCATATCGGTTGTTACCGGCTGATTTCGCAAAACCGATTCATCCAGAATACTTACTTCTTTATATATTTTTTGAATGCGGCGGTAAATAAAGCGTTCTACCCTGTACTGCAATACAAAAAAGCTGAACGCAAAAAACAGTAACATGAATGTTACTGTAAATAATACGTTTATTTGAAAGAATAAATGTTGCAGCAGTAGTAGCAGAACCGAACCGAAAATGGTTATTACGGCCGCCGATTTTGCTGCAAACTTATAAGATTTACGGTATTTTACCCCCATTAAACTTCTAATTTATAACCCACGCCTTTTATGGTTTTAAACAACTCATCGCCAATTTTTTCACGTAGTTTTCTTATGTGTACATCTATGGTACGCCCGCCAACAATTACTTCGTTACCCCATACTTTGTCTAAAATTTCTTCGCGTTTAAACACTTTTCCGGGTTTCGATGCCAAAAGGTAAAACAATTCAAACTCTTTACGCGGTAAAATAATTTCGACTTTATCTTTAATGATTTTATATTCTTCGCGGTTAATTTCAATGTTACCAATTTTTAAAACATCTTCTACAGAAATGTCTTCTTTAACTCGGCGTAACAATGCTTTAACTTTACTAACCAGCAATTTTGGCTTAATTGGCTTGGTTATGTAGTCATCGGCACCTACATCAAAACCTGCTACCTGTGAATAATCTTCGCCACGTGCGGTTAAAAAGGTAATAATGGTGCTGTTAAGCCCTGGCAGCTTGCGCATGTTTTCACAAGTTTCAATACCATCCATTTCGGGCATCATAACATCAAGAATCACCAGATTAGGAATTTCCTTTTTAGCAATTGTTAAAGCTTCTTTACCATTTTTTGCGATAAATACCTGGTAATTTTCAGCTTCCAGATTAAATCCTACAATTTCTAAAATATCCGCATCGTCATCAACCAGCAAGATTTTAATGTCCTTATTTTTCATTTGTTTTGTGTTGTTTCGCTTGTAAAATTAAAGATAAATAAAAAACAAACAACCGCTTAACAATTATTTAATGTAGTAACAATTAATTTACAAAAACCCAACACTTTCATAAACCGCGTATAACCTTACAATAACTTTTAGGTAATTCCTTTGCAACGAAAATTTATAACACAAACGATAAATGAAATTAAATTTTTTGGCAGCAGCGTTATTATTTGGAGTGGTGACTTATGCGCAGGATACTAAAACGATTAAAGGCCACATTTACGATACAGCTAACAACAACGAACCTTTGGCATACGCAACAATTATGCTACAGAATACCGAGTTTGGTGCAGAAACCGACGAAAATGGTTATTTTGAGATTGAATGCGAGCAAGGTTCTTATTTGATAGAAGCATCGTACACCGGTTACCAGACTTTTGTAATGCAGTATGAAACGGGATCTACAGATGAGTTGAACATAAATCTGACTCCGGAAGCTTCAAACTTAGACGAACTGGTTATTACGGTTAACAACAGAAAATCATCGGAAACCGCTTTATTAAGTGAACAACGTAAATCTTTAGAAATAAAACAGCAAATTGGTGCACAAGAACTTTCTCGTAAAGGTGTGGGCGATGTTGCGGCGGCAGTTGCAAAAACGGCAGGTATTTCACAACAAGAAGGTAGTAACAACGTTTATGTTCGTGGTTTGGGAGATCGTTACAACTCTACAAGTTTAAACGGTTTGCCGGTTCCATCGAACGATCCAGAGAAAAAGAATATTAATTTGGAATTGTTTTCTACGGATATTGTAGAATATATTTCGATCGATAAAACCTTCAATTCAAGAAATACAGGAGATTTTGGTGGTGGAAATGTAGATATTTCATCAAAAGATTTCAAAGATAGTGGTTTGTTCGAAATTGAACTAGGCGGAAAAGCAAACACGAATGCATTAAGTAAAGGCAGCGATTTTGTACTTCCGCAAGGACCAAGCAAAATGGGTTATGCGTCTTACGGAAAACCTAATAACGCTTTAAATGGCTACAACTTCGAAAACAGTTTACAACCACAAAGTGCAGGACCAATTGGCGGAAACTTTGGTTTAAAAGCAGGAAAATCATTCAACATTGGAGAAACCGGAAAATTAAATTTATTTGCAACTGCAAGTTTTGACAACGGTTTTACTTTTAGAGAAGGTATCAACCAAAGTGCTAGTGCGCAAGGTGCAAGTTTAAAACAGTTTAATCAGGAAAAATTCTCGCAAACTACCAACACTACGGGTATGTTCAACGCAAATTATCATTTAAACGATAATCACCGTTTGGGTTATAATATGCTTTACATAAACTCGTCTGATTTATCAAAAGATACCTACACTGGTAGCGACCGTGATTTTGAAGGAGATCATGATGAATTATTAGTTCAACGTGGTACGTTCACTCAAAATACGGTGTTAATTAATCAGTTGTTAGGTAACCACAAATTAAATGAAAAATTAGGTTTCGATTGGGCTGTTTCTTACAACACCATTGAAAGCGATATGCCAGATAGAACGCAAAACAAAATGTTTTACTGGAAAGATACTAACACGTACACTTTAGCTCAAAGAACAATTACAGACAACCACCGTTACTATCAAAATCTTAAAGAAGACGAAATTGCAGCGAACCTTGCATTGAGTTATAAATTAGGAACCGATGAAAACGGCAATGAAAGAGGTAAAGTTACTTTTGGTTATAACGGACGTGTAAAAAAACGTGATTTTGAAGCGATACAATACAACTTCCGTATTTCGGGCGATGCTTTAACAAGTACTGTAAATCCGAACAATTTGGATACTTTTTTTAATCAGCAAAACTATGCTGGCGGATTGTTTGGTATTGAAGCTTTTGCAGGCGATACACCTCAAACTTACACAGGTGAACAAAACATACATGCCGGTTTTGGTAATTTAGAATACCGCTTAACCGATAAATTCAGTGCTGTTGTTGGTTTACGTTATGAAAAAATAGATCAGACGGTTCAGTGGAGAACGCAGTTAGATGCTATAGAGCAAACAAACAAATTTAACCGTAACGAATTTTTACCAAACTTATCGTTAAAATACGAATTATCAACCATACAAAATTTACGTTTGGCAGCAAGTAAAACCTACACATTGCCTCAGTTTAAAGAACGTGCACGATTTATTTACGAAGACGTAACCGAAATTAAAGTAGGTAACCCGTATTTATATCCGTCACAAAACTACAACTTAGATTTAAAATGGGAGATTTTCCCAATGAACGATGAAGTTATATCGGTAGCTGCTTTTGGTAAGTACATTCAAGATCCTATCAACGAAATTACTATGGCATCATCTACAAACGATATTACTTGGGTTAATATTGGCGATAAAGGATATGTTTACGGAGCAGAATTCGAAATTAAGAAAAGACTTTTTGATTTTGGCGGAACAAACACTAACAACCTTTTTGGTGGATTGAACGTATCGTACATGAAAACAGATCAGGAAGTAGACAAAGATAAAATTCAACGTGAAACAAACGGATTGATCAATACCAATTTTGATTTTGACCGTTCATCGTTCACCGGAGCTTCAGATTTATTATTGAATGCAGATTTATCTTACGTAACAGAATGGAGCGAAGACAGAGGAATGACCGCAACCGTTGCATACACACATTATTCTGACCGTTTATACGCTTTAGGTGTAGAGAAAAAAGGAAACTTAATTGATAAAGGCATGGGAAGTTTAGATTTTATCCTAAAAACACAAATTCATAAAAACTTTGCCCTTGATTTTGCAGCACGCAACATTTTAAATCCGGAATTCCGCAGAATACAAGACAACGCGTCAGGTGCAATAAATGCTGTTACCTATAAAAGAGGAGCGTTCTTTAGTTTAGGTGCAAAATATACATTTTAACAACATATTCATTACATACGCTTAACACACATTAAAGTATTAATACACAACTTTGTATCAAATAAAATAACTAATTATTTAAAGAAAATGAAAAAGCCAATTTCAAAATTATTAAGCTTAGCATTCTTATCATTAACATTAGCAACAACAACGGTTTCTTGTTCTAGTGATGATTCAACACCAATCGTAGATCCGGTTACTCCACCACCAGGAGGTGAATCTTCTTTCAAAGTAGATCGTAATGCATTAACAGGTGAAATTAAAGACGGACACGTAACGTTAACAGACGGAACTTATAAATTAACAGGAAAACTAATCGTAGGTCCTGGAGCAAAATTAACTATTAAAGCAGGGGTTAAAATTGAAGCTACTGAATTAGAATCAGGTCAATTTCAAGCAGTAAGATATATCGCAGTATCGCAAGGCGGACAAATTTTTGTAGAAGGAACGTCATCTAACCCGGTAATCATGACAGCTGCAAATCAAAAACCAGGTTCTTGGGGTGGTTTGGTAATCTGTGGTAAAGCGCCAATTAACAAAGGTACAACTGCAACTGCTGAGGTTTCTGAATTAACTTATGGTGGATCTGAAGCGAACGACAATTCTGGATCAATCAAATATTTAAGAATCGAATATTCTGGATATTCTTACAACGCAGATAAAGAATTCAACGGACTTTCTATGTTTGGTGTGGGTAAAGGAACAACTATTGACTATGTACAAATTCATGACGGATCAGACGACGGTTTTGAGTGGTTTGGTGGTACAGTAGATGCGAAACATTTGGTTGTTACAAATTTCCACGCTGAAGTAGGTGATGATTTATTCGATTGGACAGAAGGCTGGAACGGATTAGGTGAAAACTGGTACGGAAAAAGAACTAACAACGGTAACCGCGGTATCGAAGCAGATAATAACTCTAACAACCATACAGCAGCACCAATTTCTAACCCAACAATTAAAAACCTTACATTAATTGGTAACAATGCAGGTAGTGAAAACCAGGCAATGAAATTACGTGTAGGTACAAAAGCAAATTTTGACAACGTTGTTTTAAGTAATTTTGGAACAGGTTTCGATGTAGAGCATGATGAAGGTGTGGCATTTGTTGCAAGTGGCGAATTAAAAGCTACCCGCGTTAAATTTGATAACGTTGCTACAAAATCTAAAGGAACAAAAACAGTTCCGGCAGGATCTCCAACAGGAACAAAAGGTGAAACAGTAGATGTAAGCAAAATCTTCACTGAAGATGCTAATGCTACAGGTGCAGGTAACGGTACAGCTACACCAACATGGGCAGCTGGTTGGACAGTAGGTTTATAATAAATTTCAAATAGTTACTGTCATAGTTTAAGTCAGTCTGTCATCCGAGCGAAATCAAGGTATCTGACAACTTAAACAAACAGTAAATCAGTTAAAATCTTCATAAATAACCTCAATTTTTTATTGAGGTTATTTTTTTGGTATTTTATTTGATATTTATTTTATATATTTACTTATTCAATTTAAAGTTATG
>Ga0213825_1002915_pt1 | contig 10579 bp, 6 predicted proteins | sample MC6MC0900MG_FD_179896 | JGI IMG/M metagenome (GOLD analysis project Ga0213825, IMG submission 179896) | Enriched soil aggregate microbial communities from Iowa State University, Ames, United States - MC6-MC0900-MG | ecosystem: Environmental > Terrestrial > Soil > Unclassified | place: USA: Iowa... | reverse complement strand
CAAGCGTTAACATTTTAGCGACTTGCATACGTTTTAATGGTGCATCAGGATTGAAACAATCACCATTTTGTAAAATGCCCAATTCCACCAGTGCACAAATTTCCTCGTAATACGGGTGATCCGCCGCTACATCTTTAAAATTAGCAGGCGTTGTCATTGTTAATTGCATCGAGCGTGCAATGGCTGCAGCTGCTTCTGCTCGTGTAATCACCTGCTCAGGCTTAAACGTTCCGTCCTGATAAGTCGCCATATATTGTTTATCCAACATATGCTGAATTGAGCTACTCGCCCAATGGGAAGATGGAACATCCTTCGCCACCTCTGCCGCTGACGCAACGTCCAGTAGGTTTGGTAAAGCAGATGGTGTAGCCAGCAAAATAAGCGACAATCCGATAATTTTAGATACCTTTTTTAACATAGCTACCTCCCTTTATATGTATAAATATTGTTTTATACCCTTATTATTATATATATAAACATACCATTATTACCTGTTTTTTCCTACAATGTTTTTAAAAAAATCACTCTATAAGGTACTTTCTTTCCTAAGAGTGATGGTTGTATCTATTCAACACCAATAATGTAAAAGCCATCATCGTTTTTTTGTAAAATGCGATAAAGGAATAATGCCATTTGACCACGTCGAACATCTGTATAAGGTGAAAACGTTGTTGCGCTAGTACCTTGTGTAATCCCATAATTTAATAACGTTTGAATGTATCGATCGGTTTCCATATCTTTAGTAAAATCTGTAAAAGTTGCCGTTAATGATGTCGCTAGTTGTAAATGAAAGCCTCGCGTTAGCATTTTAGCCATTTGACTTCGTTTAATTGACGCATCTGGATGATACGCACTACCTTTTTGAATAATACCATTCGCCGCTAGTGCTGCAATAGATTCATAATATGGATGTGATGTAGAGACATCACTAAAGCCAGGATTTTCAACATTGTCTGTCGGTAATTGCAATGCTTGTGCTAAAAAATAAGCCGCTTCCCCACGCGTTAATTGTTGATAGGGACTAAATGTAGTAGACGTTGTACCAAAGACTATACCTTTATTATATAAATCACTTACTGCATTATATAACTCTGTCTCTTTTTTTATATCTGAATATGGCATTGTCGCAGCATGCGTAGGAATGACGGCAATACAAGGTGCTACGACTAACGCCGTCGAAAACGCCAAGAAGTACTTTTGCTTTTGTTTCATTATCCTTTACTCCTTTCAACAATGAAAAGAGGGACATGCCCTCTCTTCATTTGTTTATTATAATCCTAATGCCTTTATATGTTCTTCTAAAATGCGATAGTTATAAACTAAATCTTGTTGCTCCAACGTTAGTGAGCTGTATAATTTTTGCGCAGCTACTACTTTCTTTTCAAATGATTTATTATCCGGATCAAGCTCCGCAATAGCATTCACTACTTTTAACACGATTGCTATATCTTTTTCTGCATTTTTCAGCTTATCGTAGTTAATAACTTGTCCTCTTACTTTGGAGTCAAGCGCCTTATATGCAGCTACTGCATTCGCTACATCCTGGATGTACGTACTCGATGTTGGTGATAGGTTCGCAATTAGCTCTACTACTTTCTTCACTTCGTTCATATTTTTCTCTGCTTCTAATAACAGTGAGTAGTTGGATACCCTTTGTTTATCTGTTGTGTTAAGACTATCGTAATCTTTACGCACAGACTCAATCATTCCAAAATACAATTTATCGCTTGGTTTTAAAGCCGCAATACTTTTGTACACTTTAATCACATTATCTAAAGACAGAAGCAGCTGCTCATTATAAACGTATTTACGTTGTGTAGCCGTTAGATTATCATAAGCTTTTAATATTTTTTGATATTGGCTGTCCATATTTTTTGAAGTCATTAGCTTATCAATTTCATTAATAACGCTAATAACGGGTTTAATCATTCTTTCTTGGTCTTGTAATGTTTTATAATTGCCTACTGCCAATTGCTGATCTTTTGGCAATGCATTATAGGCAGCACGAATTTCCTCAATACGTTTTACATATTGATGTGGCTCTACATACGGAAGCTCATCAATCATCTGTTGTACATTTCCTGCACCTAAAATACTCGTTTCAGCCGCTTGTAACAACTTATAGTTAGTAACATATTGCTGCATTTCTTTGCTTAGCGCTTCATATAATGCGCGCGCCTCTACCGTATCGGCTTGGAACGTTTTGCTCGATGCTTTCAGTCTACTAATTAAGTCGATAACATTGGCTAATGGTTCATAGCTTTGTAAAGTTGCAATATTGTTAACAAACCCCTTTTGGTCCTTAGTCAATTTATCATATGCTTTACGTGCTGCACTTACCTTACTCACAAAGCTGCTTGTGCTAGGATCTAAGCCATCTATTTGCACCATGACAGTTAGGATTGGTTTTACTTGTTTTTCACGGTCAGTTAACAATTTAATATTTGAAACAAGCTTCTTTTGCCCTGTTGATAGTTTATCGTAGGCAACACGAGCATTCATTAGTTTCGTTAAGTAGTCTTCTGCTGCAGGATCTGCCGCTTCAATTAATGCCATCACGCCACTTGCTGAAGTTAGCTCAGATTCTGCCGTTACAAGCTTGTCGTAGTTAATAATCGCTTGCTGTTTTTCTTCTGGCAGTGCATCGTAATTAGCACGTGCTGTTTTTAAATCGTTTAAAAATGTCTTACTCGTTGGCTTTAATGTTTCGATTAAGCCAATTAACGATGCCACATCTTCAACAGCTGTTAACTGTTCATAGTTTGTGACACGCTTTTGAGAAGCTGTATCTAAAGCATTGTATGCTTTACGTGCTGCAATGACCTTTTTCGTATAGTCTTTATTTGTTGGATTTAAAGCAGCAATTAAATTAATCACTTTTACAACATTGGCATTGTTTTTCTCATACGTCGTTAATGTTTTATATTGTGTCACTAATTTTTTTGCATTTTTGTCCATTGCTTTATATTCAGCAGATAATGCCACTACTTTTGCCACAAATGAAGCGTCCGGCTCATTCGCTAATGCGATGATTTTATCATCGAACTGCTGAGCAGTTTCGATGTAGCCTTGTGCAGTTATAAGCGCTGGGTAGTTCGTTACTAATGCTTTCGCTGCTGGAGATAGTTTCGTATAGGCTTCGAGTAATTTCGCTACTGTTTCTTTATAGTCTTTGCGTGAAGTACTTAAAGCGAGTATTGGATCAATGATGTTCATTGCCTCTACTTTGTCTTTTAAGCTATTGTTATTATAGCTTTTTACAGATTCTTGCTTTTGAGCATCTAATTTTAAATAAGCTGTGTTAGCAGCTTTCGCTTTTTTTGTATAGTCTCTCGCTGCAGGATCTAATTTTTCAACTAACGTAATAACATTTAACACTGCTTTATGTGAGCTTTCCCAGCTCGTTAACTCAGACAAATTGTTGACGATTTTTTTGACACTTGCTGCGTCGATATTTTGCCCTTCCGGCGTATTATATGCTTTACGTGCCTCATCAATTTTGGAGATTTTATCGTCCGCTGTAGCGATGCCCGCAATAAGCGTTTCTATTGCTTGTGCAGCTGCTATATTTGCCTCTGCTAATTTTAGTTCTGCTGAGTTTTTCACAAAGCCTTTTGTATCATCAGTTAGCTGATTGTATTGAGTTGTTGCCGCATTCACCGCCACACGGTACGCATCACTATTAGAAATACGGAGCGCGGTAATTTGCTTAGACACATTGGCCGCCTTTTGGTATAGTTCTAAATCGCCATAATTGGAAACTAAACTTTTTGTCGCTTCGTCCTTTAAATTGTTGTAAGCAGATTCAATGGCTGTAACAGCACTGATAAAGCTTGCGGCAGTTGGGAAATCTGCTGGTTTTTTAGCTACTAATTGTTCAATGCTAATGCGTACTTTATCTGCAGCAGATAAAGTCACTAGTACATCAGTATATTTTTTATAGGGCGTTATTGCCTCGTTTTTTGGATTGTAGGCTGTAATAATTTTCTTTTGGTCTGTTGTTAGTTTGTTATAACTTTCCGTAACAGCACTTGCCGCTTGTTCAATTTGACTAGCAGTTGATGACGAATCTTCTAGTGTGCTTACAAAAGTATCTAATTTGTTCGTTGTTTCTTTTGCTACATTAGCATCGTCCGTCATTTTTGTAAGCTTGGCGATATCTGCCCCGTTCTTTTTAAAGTAGTTGTTACGTTCAGTTTCTTCATAACCATATTGTAGAGAAGTTCCACGAACTGCCGAGACAATACTTTTGGCTTCATTGGCTAGGGCTGTATTGACCTCATCTTTGAAAGTTTCTTGAACAGCAAGATAGGGTAATAAAAACTTGTCATAGTCTTCTTGAGCTTTTTTGACATCAGCTATAAACGTTTTGCTTGAATAAGATAAGGCAGCAATACTTTTACCAATTTCAGTTAACTTCTTGAGCGAATCTCGTTGTGCGACTACATAATTATACTTAGCTGTAATAAATGCAATCTCATCATCATTAAAATCAACCGTACTTAGCACTTGGACATCGCCATCTGCAATGACCATGTCATTTGCTGATGATGTTTCTGACAATTTACCAAACTGCTCAATTGTTTTATTTCTCGTTTCTATTGTTGCTACGGTAGTAATAGATGCTACTTGTTGAGCTTGTGTTACCGTTTGTGCTTGTGCTTCTTGTACATTGGCAAGTGCCGCTGGTGTTAATAAAAGGCTTGTTAGGACACCTACTTTTAAAGGTTTCTTCAACTTGCTCATCCTTTCTGATTACGTTATATAGGAACATAGATATGTATCATTTATTGCGAATCTACTATATTAAGTATCGGTTATCATCACTTGATTTCAAGCTATTCTAGTAAACTCACGTACTTCCTTTACTAACTTACAGATAATTGCTATTTTTAGATAGAATAGACTTTTTAAAGGAAGTTATTGTTAGAATACTATATAATTATGGAGGACGCATTTATCCCGCTTCGGACGTTTACATTTTAGCTCATAAAAGTCCTGCCATATTGAGAAAATTCCTTAAAAAAACTAGCATTTATACTATGTCATTCATCTGAAACTAGGTGTATACTACATCTTTAATATTTAATTTACTAGAAAGGGAGCTAGATATGTTTTATCACTACAAGTTTTGGCATAGCTTAACGCACCCCACGATCTTTACACAGGCTATGGAAGCAGGAGAAATAAGAGGCTATAAAAAAAGAGCCATCACAGTTTTCATACTCTTTATGCTCCTTTTTGCGATACGAGAGTTTTGGGGAATGGGCACTGAAAGCTTAACATCTTTATTTGCTATGAATCAGCAAGATGAATATTATACAGCCCGTTTGCTGTCAATGGTCGGAGCCATTGTTTGGGGAATTATTTATTATTGCTTCCACTATTACGGCGTTACATATATTTTATATTTATTAACGGACATACCTTATAAATGGATTCAAAAAGTGCAGCTGTATGTGATGGCATTTTTACTAATTGAAAAGACGATTTTATTTGCCGTGTTCTACGCAGTTGGCTACTCTACAACGTTCTCCTTCTTGTCACTTGCCCCTGCTGTTCAGCAAGTACTCGATAAGGATGTTGTGTTATTTATTATTAATCAATTAACCGTAACAACTGTGCTAACAATTATTGTGCACTTTACGTTCCTTTCCAAGTGGGAGGAAGCGTCCGATCGTAAAGCACTGTTAGCCAAAATTATTGTACTGCAAGTGTTAATGGCTGTTTTTGTTGGACTGATTAGCGTATTACCACTACAAGAATGGATTACAAGGGGGTTAGGATGATGCGTTTTATTAAATCCAGACCTTGGACTAGCATTAGTATTATCGTGATAGCACTACTAGTTGGCGTCAATGCCTTTTTCGTTTTCAAAGACAATAGTAAAGTAGCCCGTTCGTATTTCGTCGATGAATTTCAGCGAGCTACTACTGGTGACCGTGTAGAAACGGTGAAAAAGGATGCTATTGTTGCACCCGCACAAACGTATACAATCGCGGCAGATGCGAAAAGCTTGTCCGCAGTAAACGTAAAGCGCGGGCAGAACATTACAGCGTCGGATTTACTCGCTACTTATAAAACAGAGGAAGTTGACGATGAGTTAACGAAGCTTGAGGCTGAACGTGATGCCTATGAAGCCGAATTAAGCGATTTAGAATCTGCTTTATCCGAAGTGGAATCCGATTTTGGCGATAAAGCCAATCCTAAAAGTTCTATTAATACCGATCAAATTAGTGATAAATTAAATGTCACAGTTAAATTAGAATTAGCTCAGCAAAATACACCTTCTACGGCAGTTGCTATTTTAAATCGCCATATTGCCGAGGCAACTCGTCAAATTGCGGTCATGGATGCACAAATTGCACAAATCCAGGCACGCCAAGGTGTTATAAGCCCAGTTGACGGCGTTATTTCTAATATAACGGACGAAGCTGGCACCGTAACCTTTGAAATTTATTCTACAGAAAAAGCAGTGCTTGCTTATTTATCGGAAGATGAATGGCAAAAGGTTGCGGCTGGGCAAAGGGTCGATATTGACTTACAGCATGTTAAAGATGAGCTAACTGGTGTCGTCCTTGAAAAGCAAATGATTGCAACAAATGAAGACACACTATGGGCAAATGAATTAGCCAAAACAGCGAAACTACCGCAGCCAACGAATTATGAAGTAACGTTACAGCAGGATGATATGTTAGAAAATATTCCGTTTTCAACAGTTGGCCAAGCTTCAATTGTCGTAAATGAAGCTTTCGATGCGTATAAAGTGAAGTCTTCTTGGGTCAAAAAAGTAAAAGGTGCCAACAGTGTTTATATTATCGATGAAGATGGAAAAATCCGTCTTGAGGATATTGATGTTGCCTTTACAACGAAAGATTCAACCATCTTTACAAGCTACTTCGATGAAGGCACACCAATGCTGCCAAATGAAAAGCGTAATATTTTAGCACGTACTTTCTGTTCAATGCCTATGAAAAAAATTGACTGGCACCATTTCAAAGAAGTCGGTTGGAAAGATTACGTGAAATATATTATTTTTTAATGAACAAAAGTGTTAGCGTGACTGTTGTCACGCTAACACTTTTTTGCTGTTGAATTGTGTGGGAATTGTGTGAGTGCCTGGCACGCGAACAATTCAGAATTGTTCGTGTGCCAGGCACCGATATTCTTCTGCTTTGTCATGCTGTCCAAGTCGTTCATAGCAAATAGCTAATTGACTATATGGAAGCCAAGTCCAAGCTGCATGTTCAACTAAATTCCCTTGCATTGCCTTGTTTTTCACGAATGTCGCTTGTTCATACCAATAGATGGCTTGTTCATATTGTTCATCTTGTAAAAACCTCGCACCTAAGCGACAACAAATTTCTGGGCGTGGCATGCCATAGGATAATGGTTTAACTAGAAATTGTAACTGTTTATCACGCGCTTTTAGCTTTTCATAACAGTCTGCTAAATTTAAATACGCAGCGATTTCATCTTCAATCCATCCTTGTTTTGTAGCTAAAAATTGCTTGTATTTTTCAATCGCTTCTTCGTATAACGCTTGGTCTCTACATTCATTTCCATAGTAAAACAAATCACGTGCAGAAAACGGTTTTCCTTGCTCTTCGCGCTGTTTATAAATGTTCAAATTACGATCTGTGTGCGCTTGTTCTTTGCGATGTGTAATCGCGATATCACTTTGAATAACCGTACCATGGACGGACAAGTATTCATGTACTGCCCCAACCCAATTAAAATAACAAGAACGTTTTACGAGCCTGTTTCGTTTAACACTGTATGTCGGATTTCCATGCTGATCGACTGCTAAAAAATAATCCATTATTACACTATCCGCTTCAATATTAGCCAGCTCTTTTTTTAAGTTGAAAAAATGTGTTCTTTCCCTTTCATGTAAAACATCATCTGCATCTAGCCATAAAATATAATCTTTTGTCGCTTTGCTAAATGAAAAATTGCGCGCTTTTGCAAAGTCATCGACCCACTGAAAATCATAAATGTGATTAGTAAACTGCTTAGCAATTTCTTTCGTTTTATCGGTGGAACCTGTATCAACAATAATGATTTCATCCACTAATCCTTGTAAGGAAGATAAACACCGAGCTAATACTTGCTCTTCGTTTTTAACAATCATACATAAACTAACTGTGACGTTTTTTTTATAAGGGATAATGATTTCATTTTTAAATGTTTCAGCTCCGACTAAATCGGATTCCCGATAAATATGAAATGCAGGGAAACGAGTATCTACGAATAACGGTAATTCCAAAGCGGAAGCTCTAATACAAAAATGTCGATCTTCACCCCAAAAAGATAGGTTTTTCAACTGTTTAAAACGGACACCTTTTAAAAGTGCTTGTCGACTTATTAATGTACAAGCCCCTAGTCCCCCTACTTCATAAACACCCGGCACTTTTAATTTCTCTAAAAAAGCAGAAGTACGATTGGCGATTTCTACTGAATCTAATTTTTCTCCATTATTTATTTGATATAACGTATATTCATCCATCATCCAAACTTGCGGTAGCGCGTCGTCATTTTGATGCCATTGCGTCCAAAATATATTTGAAATAATATCCTTTTGTTCGTTCCATAAGTTTTGCACTGTACTTGGAACCAACAGTAAATCAGAATCTATCAGCAACAATCCATCATATTGTAATTGGATGGCATGTTCAATAATAGAGTCTTTCATTTTGGCAACCTTTTCAATAAGTGAATCTGTCCAATAATGTGTATGTTCATCCTTCATATAAAGGTCATTTTTTCGATCATTTTTGAAAATTTTTACGCGTTCGATTTTGGATTGGAATAATGTTAAAAGCTCCGTTGATTGCGGATCGTCATTATCATCGATAAATAAAAAATCCAACTCAAGTTCTTCTTGCTCTAACGATTGAAGTGAAAATAGAAAATAAGCTAAAATAGAAGGCTTCTGTCGCACAGGACTGGCAATTAAAATGCGGGGTTTCATGGCGTCCTCCCTTATCGGACATATTTATAAAATGAGGAAAATTAGTCATCGCTCTATCCATATTCATATTTCACAAAATATGTTACACCTACGATAAAAAGCCCCTTGTATGATTGAATGACGCATGACCATACAAAAGGCTTTATTTATACTATGTTATCATGGGTATTTGGCGATTTCTCCAAAGTTAGTGGCGGTTTCTCCATGTTTACTGGCGATTCCCGAAATTTTCATGGCGATTCACCTGGGTCACCCGCGATTCCTAAGGTTCTATCAGCGATATCTCAAAGGTTACCCGCGATTTCCGGGGTTTTATCAGCGATTCGCACGAGCTTACCCGCGATTCACCATGCATTCTCCATATCTTGTTGTGTTGCTAATTCATAGTACATGGATGATATTCCGCATAACTCGTACATCATGCCGTGCACATATAGTTTTTCACCATTTGTACCATCTAGGCGAATGGCAAAAAGAGCATCTCCATTGCCTACTTTTTTAAGCGTTACACCGTCAGCTGAATGTTCAACATCCACAATTTTGTCATCAATCATTGCCCCTGTGTATTGCTCAATACTTACATCTTTTACGGTAAAGCCTATGTCACTCGTTGCAATAAATGCACTGCTTTTTTCAAGAGCTGCTGACGTGTACATATCATAGCCATCCGTTTCCGCTCGAATGCCTACGCGCACGGAATGGCCTTTATCATCAGACAATGTCGCGATATAGTCTCCCGCTTGCAATAACTTCAACTCGTAATTGCCGCCTTGCGGAATGCTTTCTTGCTCCCAACCATCAAAATCAAATGGTTGATACACAAAGACTTTCTCACTCACATCATAACCTTTAGCAGTCGTTAATTGAATATGAATTGGATCAAAACCTAACTCCTCTTCAAACAGTAATGCTGAGCCAGGTGTTATTTCATCCGTTTGCTGACAATTAAGCTGAAGCTTGCCGTCGACTTCGGTCACAACGACTTTATACTTTTGGGTTTCGACGACCTCATAGTTTTCATCCTGATCGATATTGTAGCCAATCAACATAAAGTAGCCCGAGCCTTCTCGCAATGCCTCCACCGTTATGCCATTCGTTGTATGGTGAATTTTGAAAAATTCATGTTCACCATCTGTCGCAACATTGTCATAAGAATACGCATCCAATTGACTTGCACCTAAATCACGAGCAGAAAACTTTTGCATGACACGGTTTGCTTGCATCGCTTCAATACGCTGAATAAATAACGCCAGCTGCGAACGCTTCACTGTTTCTTTTAAGCCAAATGTAGTGGCTGTTATTCCCTTAGTAATATTGTGTTCAAATAAAGGACCAACCGCATAATAGGCATCAGAATATTTCACAATGTCTGTAAATGGTAGTGTCCAATCGTTTGTATCATTTACTAGTTGATAAGCAGCCGTTAACATCGTCGCTAACTGCTCGCGTGTAATAGCTTGATTTATACCGAAGCTACCATCCGCAAAACCGGATGCAATTCCTTCATTGGCTAATGCCGCAATCGCGCCATAGTATTCATCACTTTGTTGAACATCCGTAAAGTTCGGATCTACCACATTTTGCGTATCTAACGCCAATAAGTTC
>Ga0213825_1002912_pt1 | contig 10590 bp, 8 predicted proteins | sample MC6MC0900MG_FD_179896 | JGI IMG/M metagenome (GOLD analysis project Ga0213825, IMG submission 179896) | Enriched soil aggregate microbial communities from Iowa State University, Ames, United States - MC6-MC0900-MG | ecosystem: Environmental > Terrestrial > Soil > Unclassified | place: USA: Iowa... | reverse complement strand
TAATGCTTTTGCTCGTAATGGTCATGATGATGATTTCCTTCGAGGGGATAGTGCCTATGATAATTATTATGGAGATCCCACATTGCAGAATCCGAATCTAGCAGAACTGAAGAATGCTCCATTTTACGCTCTTCGCTTATATCCGGGAGATATCGGGACAAAGGGTGGCTTAGTAGTGGATCAGCATGCTCGCGTTGTAAAGGCAGATGGTACGGTAATTGAAGGGTTGTATGCCTCAGGAAATTGTTCGGCCTCTATTATGGGCGAAACATATCCAGGGCCAGGTGCAACATTAGGACCTGGTATGACATTAAGCTATATTGCAACAACGCATATAGCAAATGTAGTTAAAAAGGAACGTTCAACGCTGCTAGAGGTATAAAATAAAAGTTGCTATTTGTAGACCTAAGTTCAGTAATTTACTGGATTTAGGTTTTTGCTTATTTTCATTCAATTCCTTACTGAATAAAGGGTTCTATAAGATAAGAGCTAGGAATATGGTGGATATTAAGTGTTAAATTGGTTCTTCACCAAGAGTTGTGAATGACATTTGTTAAAATGAATGCCATATATAGGTTAATTGGAGCGCAGGCGAAGTGGCTCATCGGACGCCCCCAGGAAGCTCTGCTCTGCGCGAAAGCGAAGCGTCAGCGGCAATGTTTTATCTGTGCGAAAGCGAAGCGACAGCAACAAATGTTTTCTGTGCGAAAGCGAAGCGACAGCAACAAATGTTTTCTGTGCGAAAGCGAAGCGACAGCAACAAAGCGCCTACACGTTATGGTAATGAGCGGTAAAATCGATAATTCATTGGAACATAAAAAGGAGTGAATCAGCACGTGCTATCTTATAGACTCGTAACAACGATGGAAGAGTTAGAGTCCTATAAAAATACTTGGTCAGATATACTTGAACGTGAAAAAAATGATAATCCGTTCATTGAGTTTGAATGGGTTTCGACATGGTGGACGACGTTAGGTGTTAATGACAATGTTGAGATTTACATAGTCGAGCAAAACGGAGTAGCAGTAGCATTTTTCCCATTTGTTCGTTATGTACGATTTGGTGGTATACATTATTTTGTTTTTTTAGGACAAGGGTTTGCCACTTATATGGAAGTAATTGCAGAGAAGCAATGGAAGGAACCTGCAATTGAATACTTATTAAAGGAGCTTTCTCGGAAATATAAACGATTTATTCTAGTGTTACAAGGCTTATTAGAAAGTAAACATACATCTCAAATTCTAGAAAAATATGCAATAGAGTATCAGGTACCTTATTCTATTTTTCGTACTGTCACTCCTTATATTGATTTTCAATCTATAAAAATTGAGGATTTTCTTTATAAGCATAGAAAAAAATTTAAAACGATTCAGCGGCGTGAAAAAAAATTAAAGGCTCTTGGTCAAGTAACCTTTCAAGAGGTACATCGTGAAAGGATAGCTGACATGTTCGACTTGTTTACGAGAAGATGGCAAAAGAAAATCGATAAAAGTGGATTTACAGAACAACAAACGCGTCGTTTTTTTGAGCGTTTGGCAACGGAGAAAAGTAACGCGTTACGAGTAGAAGTAGATAGTCTTCAGTTTGAGGGGCATTGGATAGGCTTTACGATCGATATTTGCTGTAGAGATCGGAATTTTTGTCAGGCGATGGGACATGAGCCTGATTTCAATATTTTTGGGCCTGGCCGTTTAATAGAGCGAGAAAATATGCTCAAAGCACATGCTTCAAACTACCGTTTCTATGATTTAGGCAGTGGTTATGAGCCTTATAAGTTTGAATGGTATACACATGTTGATTTTACTAGAAAATTTATGATGAGTACGAAAGGCAAAAGGGAACGTACTTTAAGGCTAATGATGGTCTTGTTTAATAGATTGAAAGGTCAATTAACGAATAATCATCAGCTCGTGAAATTGAAACGAGATCGATTAGGAGAGCTACGCTATTTTTTAAAAAGTGCCCGTTCAAAGGATTGGTTCCATTCTTTCAAGAAGGGGATTAATCGCATAATAGCTGTGCATATTTTTGATATTTATGTTGCTGAGAATGGCCAAGGTCAAACTACATCAAACTTTAATGAAGTGTTTATTCAGGATGTGATGGTAAGTAGAAGACGTGCTAACTACGTTTCGAACTTTCATAAGGGCTATCGGATCTTTAGAAATAGCACGAACGATATAGCTTATTTAAGACATGATCAAATATTTCGTGAAGAAGCGACAGGATTTACACACGAGCTTCCATCCAATGTTTCATACATTCAGGACAATAATCATCAGCTGTCTGAAATCGTCGCTACCATGCAGGAAGAAGGAAGAGCCGTCTGTACTTCCGTTCATTGGTATGAAAGGAAAAGACGACGAGAGCTAGTACAGTTAGGATTTCAAAGGGTAGAGAGGATAACAATAATTCAAGTATTGAAAAAGAAAAAGGTATATCGCCAAGTAAACAATTGGTTAAAATATCTCCAATCACAAGGGAATAGTATTTATCATCTCTGACATTTAGCGCTATTACCTTTTTTATTTAAAAAATCCCCAGCGTTTATGAAGCGGCGCTGAGGATTTTTTTCTGAAAGAAATTAAAAGTGTATACCTGGTTTATCAGTAAGCTTACAGCCTGTGCCATACTTTGCTTTTAAGGCACCTTTAAAATTAGTTTGTTCAAGTTCAGGGTATGCCTGTTTCCAAAGTTCAAACACATTGTGACTTGAAGCAGAGCCGTCCTTTGTTAGTCGAACAATATGGAAACCATATTCATCATTGCATCGAGCTAATGGACGATTTTCACGCACTGTAATGATACGACCACTCGCTGTAACATCATATAGGCCCTCGTAGCCTGAAATGGCACGTCTTTCTTCATCGAAGTCAGCTGTTGTTTCTTCTTTAACTTTATCTTTCTCTACAGGCTTAGCTGCTTCTTTGACTTCGTCTTTCACTACAGGCTTAGCTGCTTCTTTGACTTCGTCTTTCACTACAGGTTTAGCTGCTTCTTTGACTTCATCTTTCACTACTGGTTTAGCCTCTTCTTTACTTTGAGTTTGAAGCTGTTCCACAATGACAAAATCCTTATTTGAAGCTTTATCGCTCATTGTAGCCATTACATTCATAATGGAACCGACATAACGCAATGGTTTGTCTTTGCCTTCTTCAAAAACGAAAATATTATAATCGGTTTTATTCATTTTTTTAATAATAATATTTCCTGTTGCAATAGTAAAACCGATAAACTTGTTCTTTTTTAGTGCTTGTACTGCTTGTTGCTTTGTTAAAATCATTTTTAAATCTCCTAAAGAATTGTTTTTTCTATTCTACCATAAAATTAGTTTTCCTGTTTTTCTATAGTTTTGATGTTTCATTATTGTTCTGTTAATTTTTAATAAGAGGTGAGGAATAGAACCGCTCAGGTAGTAACGCGAACTGCTCGGGTAAGCCAAGGAAGTAATCGGGTCCCCTAGCAACCGCTCACCTACGAAGGGTCAAAATACAGTATGTACCTCTAAAAAGTCATGTGAAAAGTAACTCGTACACTACATCATCAAAAGGAGGATTTTTTATGGTTCAACATTTATTTAGTATGAATTTAAAATGGTCGGAGGGGAGAAATGGGACAGGTAATATTATTGCGGACAATTTAAAAACGAAAATCTCTATCCCTCGAGAAATGAATGGACCAGGGATTGGGACAAATCCGGATGAAATGCTGCTTGGAGCTGCAGCAACTTGCTATTTAATTACACTGGCTACGTTACTTGAAAATTCGAAGATTGCTGTGTTGGATTTGTCTATGCAAGCTGAAGGTTTTGTTGATGTCACGAATGGCATTTTTACTTATGAGAAGATCGTGCATAAGCCAAGAATTGTTGTGCAAGATTTATCTGAACGACAGCAAAAACGAATTGATCGATTAGCTGAGAAGGCTGAACAATCTTGTATGATTAGTAAAGCGTTAAAAGGAAACGTTCAAATAGAATGCGAGGTACAAATTATACAAGGATCAATAAATGGCTGAACAGATAAGGGTTATTCACTTTGAGGGTTTATCGAAACAAAATCTCATTTTATCGAAACTATTTGAGTATTTATCGAAACAAAACCTCATTTTATCGAAACTATTTGAGCTTTTATCGAAACAAAATCCCTTTTTATATTTTATTATGTAAATGCTTTTCGAAAGTAGTTCTATAAATGTCCCAGATGAATATATAAAGTTAAGTGCAAAAAAAATGCAAAGGATGATGTATTGCACGAGCAATCAGCTCAGACTATCACATTTTATAGTCAGTACGGCAAAAGAATTTTTGATATTACTGGGGCACTCCTATTACTTTTCATAACCATTCCTCTCATGTTACCTGTATTCCTCATTTTACTCATTAGTACAGGCCGCCCTTTTTTCTTTAAACAAATCCGTACTGGATTGGCTCATCAACGCTTTATTATTTTGAAGCTACGGACAATGACCATACAGGCAGTTCCAGTGAATATGCCTACTGTGTGTGCAGACGGGATTCCGGAGGATTATTATTTTAAAACTGAACAGGATGCACGAATCACGAATGTTGGGTCCGTTCTTCGGAAGCTAAGTATTGATGAAATTCCACAGTTCATTAATGTCTTAAAAGGAGATATGAGTATTGTTGGACCACGCCCTGAAGTTCCACCCATCACAAATGCTTATAACACTGTCCAGGCTCGACGATTAGAAGTAAGGCCAGGATTAACAGGGCTTGCTCAAATTAACGGTCGATCTAATATTTCTCATGGGCAAAAAATTTCATATGATCTAGAATACGTTGAAAATTATTCGTTTTGGATGGATTTGAGAATTATCATCAAAACATTTTACGTAGTGTTAGCGAGAACAGGTGCTTATTAACTTCTTTCAGCAGAAGTCCCCTACCTCTATAAGTGGTGAGATGGATGCGAATTTAAGCTGTTTTCAGGGGGGGCCAAACGCCTGCTGAAAGAAGTTAAAGCCTCCGGCGGATGTCATGGAATCGGAAAGGAGTTCTTTGTGCAAGCACAAAGTCGATTCCAGACGCAATTATGCCAAGGCACAATTGATAAAAATAAGGAGTGTTAGGTACTGAAAATTGTTCAGCTTATTACACGTATGGATAAGATTGGCGGAGCGCAAAAGCATGTGGAGGCACTTGCCATAAAATTAAAGCAAGACGCACATGAGGTAACTATTGTAACAGGCCTATACGATCCATCACTGTGGCGCTTACAAGCAGAAAAAATTGATGTTATCAGTATCCCAGCCATGCAACGAGCGATTCATTTAAAAAAAGATTTACAATCCTTGTGGCAATTGAGAGCCGCTTTTAAAAAAATAAAACCCGATATTATTGCGGCACATTCATCAAAAGCGGGTGCAATTGGACGTGTAGTAGGTAGTCTTTTAGGCATTCCGACTGTTTTTACAGCCCATAGCTGGAGTTTTACAGAAGGCGTACCGCATAAAAAAAAGATTTTGTATAGTCGGATGGAAAAATCAGTTCAGACGTTAACAGCTAAAATTATTACGGTATCTGAATATGATCGCAAGCTAGCATTAACAAAAAGAATTGCTCCTGCCCATAAAATGCTCACAATTCATAATGGCATTGACCAAATAGATAAGCGAGTAGCACCTAATCGAGAGAACGAGGAGCATCCACTAATTGTGATGGTTGCTCGCTTTGAAGTGCCAAAAAGACAGGATTTACTGCTAGAGGCTTTAGCAGAGCTTTCTGATATCCCTTGGCGCCTTCAATTGATAGGTGATGGCTCACTGCGTCCTAATTTAGAAACATTTGTAGCCAATAAAGGCTTAACGGATCGTGTCACATTTTTAGGCAACCAATTAGAGGTCACATCTTTGCTTGAGGACAGCCATTTATTTGTCTTGCTATCCGATTGGGAGGGCTTACCGATCTCAATTATTGAGGCGATGCGGGCAGGACTTCCGATTATCGCCACGAATGTAGGTGGCGTCAATGAGCTAGTTTCTGATCACGAGAATGGATTTTTAATGAACCGAGATGATACAGATTTACTAAAGAAAAGGCTTAAACAATTGTTGATGGATGAGAACTTGCGTCAAAAAATGGGGGACGCCAGTGAACGTTGCTTTTTAAGGAATTTTACGTTTCTACCAATGTATCAGAAAACGCTATTTGTCTACGAACAGGCTGTATCAAAGTCGGCTAAGAAAGGTGATTAATTTGCAATTAATTCGCATTCGAACAGATGATGAGCTCATGTGGTACAAGGATATTTGGGATGGAATTTTAGCAGCTGAGGTTAATGATAATCCATTTATAGAATTTGCTTGGTTTTATAACTGGTGGCAAATAGTTGGGCGAAGAGCGCGTGTTGAGCTCTATGCTGTTGAAGAAAATGGTCATATCATTGCCTTTTTCCCATTCACAGTTCGACTTCGATGGGGGATACGAATTTATTCCTTTACGGGAGAAAATATTGCAAATTATTCAGGTGTTGTAGCGAAAAAGGAATGGCTGTTGCCCGCTATAACCTTTGTATTTGATCAGCTCATCGAACGGCATAAACATGTCATATTTTCGTTTCATGGATTATTGGAAAGCAAAGAGTCTACAAAGGTGATTGAACAATATTTTGTTGAAAGGCAGTTACACCCGAGTATTTTTCGTGTAGTGACACCGTATCTTGCCTTTCACGATATAGATTTTCAAAAGCATTTCAATCAACGTAGAAAAATGCATGGTGTGGATAGAAGGGAACGAAAGCTGCGGAATTTAGGTTCATTAACGAGGGCAGTACCTTCGCAGGACGAGCTTTGGCAAATGTTTAGATTATTTGATCGGCGATGGGCCAAAAAGCTAGATACGAGTGATTTTACGAAAGGAAAGAAAAGAGATTTTTTCGAACGGCTAACACTTCTTAAAGGGGAGGCATTGCAAGTCGAGGTAGACGCACTTGTTTTTGAAAACCAATGGATTGCCTTTACCTATGGAATTTGCTGTCGAGGACGTTATGTCACTTATGCCCTTGCGCATGAGCCGACATTTAATATATTTGGGCCTGGTAGATTAGTTAATCAGGAAATGATCAAGCGAACCTTTTCTGAAAACTATCATTTATTCGATATGAGTATTGGTTATGAGCCTTATAAGTTCGATTGGCGCTCTAGTATTGATTTTACAAGGCGTATGCTTGTAGGCAGTGGAACGAAGCGGGCAAAGCTATTAGTAGGTCATTATTCGCTGAAGGCACGAATAAAGGAATTGTTAAAAGGCAATTATCGTGTTGTTGAATGGAAACGCAATACGCTCGGTCAATTACGGTACTTAGTAAAGTATGGAAAGGTAAAAGATTGGCTAGAATATGGACAACTATTCGTAGAAAAATTTATTCGTTTTAAGCAAGTGGATTTATATGAATTATCCCCATCAGATAGTGTCACACCGCATCGACCTGTAGGAGATTTGTTTGAGGAGTTGTCAATACAGGAGGCGATGCAACTCGATGATGAAGAAATTATTTCTCTATTTTATAAGGGATATACCATTTTTAAAGATTCCTTTGCTGAAACAAATAAAATTGCGTTTGCGTTACATGCTGTGAACTGGCGTGTAGATGAATTGCAAATTGTTGAAGCATTGCCGAAGCAGACCTATTTTTTAACCTATGATGTTTATAAAAATATCGATATTATAACAGCTTTTTTCCAAAAAATGAAACCTGCACAAACACTTTGGGTTACAGCAAGCTTTTGGCAATGGCGAAAGCGTAAACGACTATTGCAGCTAGGTTATAAACGTATTTCTCGAATGAAACATTTCAAATGTGCTCGTTATGAACGAAATCATGTAGAAAAATACACAGAGAGTGGGGGCGATGTTCATTCTGTCCATTAAAAGTAAGCGATGGAATATCGCAATGCAGCATTTTTATTTTGTAGAAAAGCCAGCCAATGTTAGAAAATCAAAGAAGGTTGTTGGTTATACACATTCACTTGTACCTAGCCGTAAACTTGTTAAAAGTGAAACGGTTCATATTCACCTTACAGAAAGTGAGTTATCATTATATCTTGCACTTTCAGAAAGTAATCGAAAAATACTTCGTCGTGCACAAAAAGAGTCCTATCAAGTTTTTATTTATAAGGAACCATCAGAAGAAAATTTACGAGCCTTTCAGCAGTTTTATAATAATTTTGCCAAAAGGAAAAAACTCGAGCTAATTAGTAAGTCTCAAATGGAAGCCATTACGCTCTTAAAGGATCAAGGGGCACTATGGTTGTCCGAGATTCGAAGTATTTGTGGACAAACATTATGCTATAGACTTGATATTGTACACGCTAAAAAAGCAATGTCCTACTATGCAGCGACTTGTCATTCACAAATGATGCCAGATGATTTACAACGACCAGTTCGTTATGCAAATCGTTTCTTACTATGGCATAATTTATTGCATTTAAAGGAGCAAGGCTTTGATTTATATGATATGGGGAAGCTAACAGATGACCAAAATGTTCGTGAGTTTAAACTGGGCTTCGGTGGACAGGTTGTCAATGTTTATTCCGGCTACATTACTCAATCCAAAATAAGTGCACTGTTACTGGGCGTGCAAAAATGGAGGAAGTAGCAATCAAAGTAAACCGTGGGGGTCTTGTCATATCTTTAGATTTTGAGCTAAATTGGGGTGTCCACGATGTATTTAAATACGGTCAATACAATAAAAACTTATACGGTGTACGTGAGGCATTGCCTGAAATACTGGAGTTGTTTGAACAATACGGTATTCATGCAACCTGGGCAACAGTTGGTTTATTGTTTGCAGAAACAAAAGCAGAAATGGCTCATTACTTACGAGGTATCCCGGTAAAATATAAAAACATGCGCTATGCAGCACATACACAACTTATTAAAGTAGGAGAAAATGAGCAGGAGGACCTCTTACATTTTGGCAACTCCTTAATTGAGAAGATTAAATGTACACCACATCAGGAAATAGGAAGTCATACATTTTCACATTTTTATTGTTTAGAAGCTGGCCAAACTGAAGCGAATTTTCGTGCAGATTTACATGCTACTGCCATGATTTGTGAAGAGTATATCGCACCGATGAAGTCGATTGTATTTCCACGAAATCAAGTGAATGAAGCGTATTTCACAGCTTGTCAGGAAGTGGGGTTTGTTTGCTATAGAGGGAATGAAAAACACCCGTTGTACGATCCTCGAAAATTTACGAAAAAAGGTCGGCTATTAGGTGCGAAGAAATGGCTGGATAGCTATGTTAATGTAACAGGAAATCATCTAGTAACATTAGCTGAAATGCAAAAGGATTCATTTATTAACATTCGTTCAAGTGCATTTTTAAGGCCATATTGTAGCCCATTACGTTTTTTTGAGGGCTTCAAGATTAAACGTATTAAAGAGGGCATGCATGCAGCTGCAACGTCTGAAGCTTTTTATCATCTATGGTGGCATCCTCATAATTTTGGCAAAAATATTGAAAAAAATTTAGCTATGCTTGAAGAAATTTTACAGTATTATCAGGAATTACGTCATCAATATAACTTTCAAAGTTATACGATGCATGAGGTTGCGGAGCTTTGCCAAAACTTGTCTCGCATTAACGGACAGTAATTTATTTGTACCGAAAGAGATACGTCAGGTACAAGACGCCCATCTCAAAATTCATCGAAAGCAAAGAAGTGGAGTGGATTAGATTAGTGTTCACTTTATCCAAGCAAAAAAAGTAGCAAACTAGAACATTGCCTAGTTTGCTACTTTTTATGTTATAGGGGTAAATGGAATGGTCCTATTAATGTTGAAGGTATTTCTCTAGGTAATTTCAAGTGGACGATAAATTAACACAAGGCAATTGACTTCAATTTGGCTCATCACCAAAATACATGTAGTTCAAAGAAAGGAAAAACTAGTATTAGGTAGTGATAAAGCGGGACGTGGAATAATGGCTTGTATATATTTACAATGAAGTTTAATGATAGTTTGCTATAATAGAACAATGCTTAATAATGAATTACTACAATCATTGTATTGTTATAGAGAGGATTATTTATCATGACTACAAAACCAAAATTATTAATTGTTGATGGCATGGCGTTATTATTCCGTTCGTTTTTTGCATCAGCTGCGATGGGGCATTATATTCGCCTCGCGGATGGGACACCAACAAATGGTGCCCAAGGATTTGTGCGTCATGTATTAACGGCACAATCTATCATGAAGCCAACACATCTTGCTGTTTGTTGGGATATGGGTGCCCATACATTCCGTAACGAATTATTTGATGGTTATAAGGCTAATCGTCCAGCACCACCAGAGGAAATGCTGCCACAATTTGATATGGCGAAAAATTTATCTGAACAAATCGGCTGGCAAAATTTTGGTGTCAAAGGGATGGAGGCAGATGATTTAATTGGCTCGATGATTACGAAATGGCAGGATGAGGCTGACATTACGGTAATTAGTGGCGACAAGGATTTACTACAGCTTTTAAGACCATCAACGGAAATTGCTTTTACAAAAAAAGGCTACACAGAGTATGACGTTTATACGCATACACGCTTTACAGAAGAATATGGAATCGA
>Ga0213825_1002911_pt1 | contig 10594 bp, 10 predicted proteins | sample MC6MC0900MG_FD_179896 | JGI IMG/M metagenome (GOLD analysis project Ga0213825, IMG submission 179896) | Enriched soil aggregate microbial communities from Iowa State University, Ames, United States - MC6-MC0900-MG | ecosystem: Environmental > Terrestrial > Soil > Unclassified | place: USA: Iowa... | reverse complement strand
TGCAACATTAAATACATCAAAGGGTGGTATGTTCGCTCAACAGCAATATATCAATGTAACTAGCCATAATATTTCAAATGCTAATACGCCAGGTTTTTCAAGACAACATATTGTACTTCAAACAGCAAGACCTCAAACCATAGCAGGGGGCGTAGGACAAATTGGTACAGGTGTAACAGTAAGCTCCATTGAAAGAACAAGAAATCAGTTTCTTGATTTTCAAATAAGAAAGGAAAGCTCTCTTCTTGGCAATTATGGTGTTAGACAAGACTACTTATCAGAAATTGAAGGTATCTTTAATGAACCTTCTGATACAGGAATATCAGAACTTATGTCAGAGTTTTTTGATTCTTGGCATACTCTTTCTAAAAATCCACAAAAATCTGATGCTAGGACAGTAGTAGCTCAAAAGGCAAAAGCTTTAGCAGATGAATTAAATCATACTTATAAAAAGTTAAATGATACAAAGGATAATGCAGCTAAAGAAATACAAAGTAACCTTTTTGAGGTAAACACTATTCTTGATCAATTAAATTCTATAAATAAGGAAATTATAACTGTTACCATTGCAGGTAACAATCCTAATGACTTATTAGATAGTAGAGATTTACTTTTAGATGAGCTTAGTACAAAGTTTGGTATCGATACTAGAAACCAAATACTTAATGGAATTACTTGTCAACCGGAAGATAATAAATCTATGAACTTAATAAGAAACAAGGATTCACAAGACATTAATAAACTGGGATTTGTAAATAAATTAACAAAAAATGCTAATGGAACTTACGATATAGAATATTATAAAAATGGAGATATGACTTCAGATAAAAATAAAGTTACTTTAACTGGAGTTACTCTTTCACAAGAGCAATATGAAAATTTAAATAATGGAAGGATTCTTGTTACTGATGAAGAGGGGAATGTAAATCTTACAGGTGGAGCATTAAATAATGATCAGATATTTAATCCATCTTCAGGAAGAATAAGTGGGCTTCAATCAATCCACGAAGATGCTGAAAGTTACATAGAACAAACTAATACCTTAGCAAAGACTTTAGCATTTGCGGTAAATGCTATTCATACAGAAGGAGTTCCAGCAGGTGAGCAGCATGCTTTCTTTGTTAATTCAGGAAATAACCCTCTTGATTATGATGGTATTACAGCAGGAAATATAACAATGAATTCAGATATTCTAAAAAATGTTATGTTAATTCAGGCTGGAGCAACTAATGGATCAGGTTCTACTGATGGAGATAGGGCAGGAGCATTAGCGAGTCTAAGAGATTTTGGTTTGAATATAGATAGTATTCAAAGTGGTAAAAAGAAGGATGGTACAGTATATGACTATAAAGCTTTTGTAGAGGAACATCTAGGTACAACTGCTGAAGGGGATGTACCCAAATTTAATACTATCTCTGGAGGAGTTAGGGTAGAGGGATTCTTTAAGAATACTATAAATAAGTTAGGAGTTCAGTCTGAGGAAGCTACTAGAATTGTTAAAAACCAAAATACTTTGTTAAAGGGACTTGTTGAAAGAAGACTTTCAACTTCAGGAGTATCCTTAGATGAGGAAGCTATAAATCTTGTACAATTCCAACATGCCTTTCAAGCTAATGCAAAGGTAATAACAACGGTAGATCAATTGTTGGATGTAGTAATTGGTCTAGTTAGATAAACAGAGTTCTTTGCTTCAGAGGGAGTTTTAACTCCCACTGAAACTTACTAACAGAATTCTTAGTATCAGTATTTTCGATACTTAGAACTCGTTGTCCTTTAGGGGAAATCGTTATCCAGGGACGTAGCTGCTCTTAACTCTCACTTTAAAGAAGATGGGAGTACTAGAGCTGGTAGTCATCGGATAAAAGTAATTAGAAATAGAGGTGATAAAATGAGAATAACTCATGGTGTAATGGTTAAAGGCTTTTTAGGTGATATGGACACTAACTTAAATGGTTTAAATAAAATACAAAAACAATTAAATACTGGTAAGGTATTTTCAAAACCTTCAGATGACCCTTTTAGAGTGGCAAGGTCCATGCAGATGTATTCAGAAATAAATGCTAACAAGCAATATAACACTAATATAAAGGATACTATAAACTGGATGGATACTACAGATACAGCTCTAAGCAATGGTACTAAGTGTCTTCAGAGAATAAGAGTACTTATGGTATCTGCAGGAGATGCTGCCTATGGTTCATCAGAATTTACTGCTATTAAAGAAGAGATAAATGAGAGAGTAGCAGAATTTGGACAAATATTGAACACTAGCTTTGATGGAAAGTATATCTTTGGTGGTAAGGATGGAGCTTCAAAGCCAGTAGAGGTAAACTTAGATGGTGTAACAGGTGAAAATTCTATAAGTATAGCAGGAGATGAAAATATTATTAATAAGTCTTTAAAAGTAGAGATTTCTTCTGGAGTTACAGTGGATTATAACATAAATGCAGTGGAAGTTTTAAAATTTAAAGATGCTAATGGAAATGTGGTAGATGGAGCAGGAGTTCCAACGGGTGAGATGGATGTAATGAAATTCTTTGATGACCTTCTAAATAATTTAGGTGATGTAAATGGAAAGCCTAAGGTTATAGGAGAAAATCTAGATCAGATTGATAAGGTTATAGGAAATATGCTTAATATAAGTGCTAAAGTTGGGACTATACAAAATAGGATGGAAAGTGCTAAGGATTTAAATACAGCACAAAATGAAAATCTTACAGAAATATTATCAGCTAATGAAGATATAGACTTCATGGAAAAGAGTATGGAGATGGCAGTAGCGCAAACTATATACGTAGCCTCTCTACAAACTAGCTCCAAGGTACTCCAGCCATCAATTCTAGACTTTTTATAGGCTGAAAATTCTTTTCCGTGTAAGGATTAAGTGCTTGAAGCAAAATTTTCATTAAGAAACTCTAAGCTTACGCTTTTGTGAAATTACCTACCCTCACTATTCGCCATCGTGGCTCAGTGTTCGGCTCTTGCCGTCCGTGGCGAGAGTTACGGTAATTTCACAACGCTACAACTAAGAGTTTCTAAAATCAAAATTTTTATTGCTTCTGCGCTACATATCCTTGTCACTACAAAGAAGTTTCAAAGGTAAAAAAGTTGTAAGAATAGTGATAGTTGATAGGCTGTAACTAATAGAGATAAGAGGTGTGATGATGACGTTAGAGGAAAAAGCAAATAATATTATTACCTTTAATAATGGGTTGCCGGGGTTTGAGAGTCTAAAAACTTATGTTCTTGAGGATATAGACGGGTCAGAGCCTTTTAAGCTGCTTAAGTCTACAGATGATGAAAATATAGGCTTTGTTACTATAGTTCCATTTGATTTCAAGGTGGATTATGAAGTTAAGTTAACGGAGGCTGTTATAAACTCTCTTAAGATAGAAGTGCCTGAAGATGTCTTGATTTTAAATACGGTTACTCTTAATAGTGATATTAAGAAGATAACTACTAATTTAAAGGCTCCTATTATAATAAATTTGAAAAATAACTTAGGGTATCAAATGATTCTAGATAGGGAAAGCTATAGCATTAAACATCCCTTAATAAAGGAGTGATAGTATGCTAGTGGTAACAAGAAAATCAGGTGAAGGAATTAAAATTGGAGACGACGTAGAGATAACTATAGTTAAAATTGATGATAACTCTGTAAAGGTATCTATCAATGCACCTAAGGAAGTTAAAATATTAAGAAGTGAGCTTTATAAAGAAGTAGGAGAAGAAAATATAAATGCTTCTAAAATTAACATGGAGCTATTGCCTAAAATTAAAAAATAATTTAGTCTATAACCCATAAATAGTAAATTATTTATATAGATAAGAATGAAACTGTATAGCTATATAAATATGTAACTATAGAACTATGAAAAAATATAACTATTTAGCTAGTTGTTGTCATAGTGCGGGTTTAAGTAGTTTGTATTTATTAAATCAGGGAAGATAATTAATATAATTTACCGAAATATTTGTTGTAAAATATTATAATTTGGGGGAATTAATATGGAAATAGGTAGAATTAATGTTGGAATAGCCATGGAAGGTGTAATTCCAGCAAGAGAAGTTCAATGTGTTTCAGAAAATAATGTAACTACACAGGAAGCTACAGAGAAAAATCAAAATTATAAATTAGAAGAGATTCATAAGGCTGTTGATAAACTAAATAAATTTATGGAAGATGAAGATGTCTATACAGAGTATTCAGTTCACGATAAGCTAAATCAAATAATGATTAAAATAATAGACAGAAATACAAAGGAAGTATTACTTGAAGTACCACCAAAAAAAATCCTAGACATGGTTGCTAAAATGTGTGAAATGGTGGGGATACTTGTAGACAAAAAGGCCTAAACTGGAGGAGATAAAATGTATAATGCAGGTGCTAATGCATATAACGCGTACAAAAATAATAGTGTAAATTATGCGTCTAAGGAACAATTGCTATTAATGCTTTTAGATGGAGCTGTAAAATTTGCTAAAATGGCTAGACAAGCTATTTTAGATAAAGACATTATTAGAAGTCATGAAAATCTTGTTAAGACTCAGGATATATTTACAGAGCTCGCGATTACGTTAGATCAAAATGCTGGTGAATGGGCTGTAAATATGTATAGGATATATGATTTTATAAAGGAAAAACTTTTTGAAGCAAATTTAAAAAAAGATATAAAAATTCTAGATGAAGTTATGCCACTTATAGAAGAGGTAAGAAGCACATGGCATGAGGCCTATGAAGTTTCAAAAGGAAAAAGGTAAGGAGGAGTAAAAAATGAGAGTAACAGGACTTGCTACAGGGATGGATATGGATAAATTAGTTAAGGAAACTATGCAACCCTATAGAATAAAAATTCAACAACAACAGCAACAAAAGGAAATAACTGAGATAAGGCAACAGCTCTACAGAGATGTGATTAAGGAATCTAGAGATCTTTACAATAAATATTTTGATGTGACAAAAACAGATAGTATTCTTTTTAGTAAGAACTGGTCAACAGTAAAATTTCAATCATCCAATGAAAATGTACTGACTGTAACTGGTAGTAGTGATGCAAAACCAGGAAATTATACTGTAACCGGAGATACAGCCATAGCAGCTAAAGCAATAGTGACAGAGGGATTAGATGCAGGCAGTAATCTTGTGATTAATGGAAAAGAATTCACGCTACAGGGTGATACAGCAAAATTAAGGGCTGAAAACTTAAATAAAGAATTAAAAAAAGCAGGAATTAATGTATCTGTCAGATATAGTGATTTGGCAGGAACAGAGGCTGGAAATAAAAGTGGATATATCTTTGAATCTACAGTTTTAGGTGAAAATAGTACATTTACAATTGGAGGTGCCATTCCTACACCTGTTGGTACATTAAATACAGGCGCAAATGCTACGGCATCATCTGTGACAGGGTTTACAGTTCAAGATTTAAAGAATGCTAATGGTAAAATAAGTATAAATGGTGAAATAGTAACTATAGATATTAAATCTGAGTATATTTATGACGATATAGAGAAATTACTACAAAGTAAATTGAGTGAAAAAAAATTAACTGCTGAAATTGATGATAGTGGCAATATTACTTTTAGTAGTAAAGTATTAGGAAGTAAAGTTAAAGATCCTAATATTAAAATAGGTGGTAATACAGGAACTTTTACTAGTGGAATAGATGCTACTTATACTACTAATGTATTGGACAAAGACTTAATAGATGGTAAAACAATTTCAATTAATGGTAAAGCCTTTAAGGTTGATTTTTCACAAGCTGAATCAGGCAAAGAGGAGGAGTACTTAAATAATTTATTAAAACAACAAAATGTAACTGCAACAGCAGTAATAGGTGCTGATAATAAGATTACATTAACCTCTAAGATAGCTGGTGAGGACGGTAAAGTTGATATTGGTGTATTAGACACTTCTTCAGCTGGTGTAAAAATACCATCACAAGGTAGAGACGCTGAAATGGTTATAAAAGATGACAAAGGTGGGGTGTATACTCATACTGGTACTTCTAATACTTTAACTTTAGATGGAGTAACCTTTAAATTTACAGGGGAAATTCCAAAAAATGGTACAATAAATGTAAATGGTAAAAGTGATGTTACAGCAGCAAAGGATAAGCTTGTTAATTTTATTAATGATTATAATAAAATTATTGAAAAGCTTAATACCTTAACTACGGAAAAAAGAAATAAAAATTATATGCCATTAACGGACGAACAAAAGAAGGAAATGTCTGAAAATGAAATAAAACTTTGGGATGAAAGAGTTAAAAAAGGACAGTTATATAAAGATTCTGATATATCAAGAATAGCAAATTCTATGAAAAGTGCTATGAGAGGTCTTGTGGAAGGTGTAGATGGGAACTTAAAGAGTTTTGGAATTGAACCAGTGAAAGATTATCAAGGGACTAAAAATGGAACCTATACTATAGATGAGACAAAACTTACAGAAGCTTTAGAAAATAATTCAGAGCAAGTGATGAAGTTTTTCATAAACAGTCCTCCTTCAGTAGATGGAATGTCTGACGAAGAGAAATATAATAAATCAGGAATTGCCCAAAGAATAAAATCCATACTTTATAATGAAACGGTAACAGTTACGTCATCATTAATTAAAAAGGCAGGTATAGAAGGGTCAGTTTCTATAGTTAATAATGACTTAACAAAATCCATCGAAAAGTATGAGAGAAAGATAGTGGATATGGAGAAAGACTTTTCCAGAAGAGAGCAACAGTTATACTCAAAGTGGGCAACTATAGAAAGTATGATGAATAAATTAAACTCTCAGCAAAGTTATCTGATGTCCCAGTTAGGAATGTCATAAGCTATGGAGTTAAGAAAATTATTATTAGAATATAGAGATATTACTGAAGATTTCATTGAAGTTTTGGAAAAGAAAGAATACGAACTCCGTGGTGAGGATATTTTAAATAAAAGAGAAATTATTTTGGATGAATTAAAGAGTATGCCTTTTGATAAAAGTGAACTTAAGGAAATTTCAAAAGAAATAAACTTAATCACCTTAGAAGAGAAGGCTTCTAAGTTGCTTCAAGCTGAGAAAAGTATAATAAAAGAAGAAATCTTTAATTTGAAGAATAATCGTAATGCTATTAAAACTTACGAAGTTAATTTTAAAAATATTAATTTTATTAATAAAGAAGTATAAAGTAAAATTTAAAATCTTCGATAAAACAAGTATAGGGATTGAAGAGTATAAAAATTATAAAAATATTTATAAAAAATATTAAAAAGGTATAAAGTTATATATAATCAATCCGATGAATAAATTATAGGGCTTAAGCAAAACTCTATATAGGGAAATCTATTGCCTAAGGGTAATATTTCTAAATAAAAAATAGGACAAGGATGTCCGTAAAAATCAAGGAGGAATTTATAATGATAATTAATCACAACATGAATGCAATGAATGCTCACAGACAAATGGGAGTAAACAACACAAACAATGGTAAGGCTATTGAAAAGTTAAGCTCAGGTTTAAGAATAAACAGAGCTGGAGACGATGCAGCAGGACTTTCTATATCTGAAAAAATGAGAGGACAAATTAGAGGATTAGATCAAGCTTCAAGAAACTCTCAAGATGGTATATCTTTAATCCAAACAGCAGAAGGAGCTACTAACGAAACTCATAACATTCTTCAAAGAATGAGAGAACTAGCAGTTCAATCTTCAAATGGAACTAACATAAGTGAAGATAGAGAGCAGATTCAAAAAGAATTCTCACAATTAACAAGTGAGATTAATAGAATAGCTTCACAAACTATGTTTAATAAGCAAAATTTATTAGATACTGCTAGTAATTCAGTTAATTTCCAAGTTGGAGCTAATGCAAATCAGACTATTACAGTTACATTACAAGATATGAGTGTAAATGCAATAGGAATTGGTGGTGCAAGTGCTGTAGCTACTGTAATGAGTACTGATGGATCAACAGTAAAAACACCAGGAACACCAGCAACATCAGGTGCTAAAGTTGACACTCAAACAGCTGCAAGTTCAGCAATTACTGCTATAGATACAGCAATTCAAAATGTATCATCATTCAGAGCGGATTTAGGTTCAGTTCAAAACAGATTAGAGTCAGCTATAAGATCAACTGATAACTCATCAGAAAATTTACAAGCAGCTGAATCTAGAATTAGAGATGTAGATATGGCTAAGGAAATGATGAATTTCTCTAAGACTAACATATTGTCTCAAGCTGCTCAAGCAATGCTTTCACAAGCTAATCAACAACCACAAGGTGTGTTACAATTATTAAGATAGTAGCAAACTAAATAGTGAATTTAATATTAGAACATATATATACTAATTAAGGTAGAATATTTCTAATAGAATTAAAAAGGGTGAGATTTATCACTCTTTTTTTTATCTATTAAGTATGTGAAAAATACTTCGATAATATTTATGAGGTGATATTATGAAAGTTTGTTATACCTTAGATAAGACAAAGGATAATTATGACATTTTAAGAGTAAATAAACATGATAAAAAAATATATTTAGGAAGTAAATATAGAGAAAATGAAGAGATTAATAAAATTATAAAGGAACAGGGAATAATTACAGAAAATACAAATTACATAGTTTTTGGAATAGGCACAGGAAATGTAGTAAGGGAACTAATTAAAAGAAAAAGTAGTAATAGTAAAATTATAATTATAGAGATAGATAGAGAATTATTAAATTTTATTAAAAGTAGTGGAGTGATTAATGATTTAATAGAAAGAGATGATATTATTATCGTTTATGAAAAAAGAGATATTGCAGAATGTATTAATCTGAATATAAACTACTTGAACGTTAAGTTTGTTAAGATTATAGAGACAACTAACTATAGTAAAGTGTATGGTAGTGAGTTGCAAGAGTATTATTCTGAAATAAAGGATGTTATATCGAATATATGTATAAATAGAAATACTGTTAAGTTATTTTCAGTAAATTGGTACAATACGTTACTTGAAAATTTAAAATTTTATATAAATGGTGCATCGATATTAGATTATAAAGATAAATACAAAGATAAACCTGCAATTATTGTTTCAGCAGGTCCATCTTTAAATAAAAATATAGATTTATTGAAGTATAACAACAATAATATAGTAATAACAGGTGGAAGGCCGCTGAAGGCACTATGTGAAAGAAATATTCATATGGACTTTTTAGAGATAATAGATTCATTACCAAGAACATTTGAAGTAGTAGAACCGTGGATAGACGAGGTCAAGTGTCCTTTAGTAATGAATGAAACAACAAATTCAAATGTTACACTTAGACATAAAGGTGAAAAAATAGTTGCAACAAGGCATAAATTTATTAGGAAAGCTTTTAATTATAATATTGATACTATAGATTATGGAGGTTCTGTGGCTCACAGTATGGTTTATTTTGCTATTGTTATGGGCTGTAATCCAATAATATTTATAGGTCAAGATTTAGCATATACTGATAATAAGGCACATGCAGATGGAATAGCAAATGGTGAAAATACAATTAAAGAGAATAAAAAAGGGCAGGATATTTATGTAGAAGGTATAAATGAAAAAAATGTTAAGACTAGCTTAGTTTTAAACAATTTTAGATTACAAATGGAGGATATGATAAAAAGTAATCCAGAAACTAGGTTCATAAATGCAACAGAAGGTGGAGCTCATATTAAGGGAACAGAAGTTATGACTTTAAAGGAAGCGTTAGAAAAGTTTTGCAATGAAGAATTTAATAAGAAAGTTATTAAAGAGTGTGATGATGAAGGAAAAAAAGAAATTTTAGTAGCTGAGTTAAAAAGTATATTAAAGGAAATGAATAGGTGTAGAGATTTAGCAGACAAATTACTTAATATATTTAGAAAGTATAAAGCAGCCTATTTTGCTAACAAAGAGAATAAAATGAGAATTTTAAATATTAAGTTAAATACATTAGAGGAAGAACTTAAGGAAAGTTATAGAAATACTGAAATCTTAGGGAATTTAGTATTTGATTTTATATATCAGATTAGCAATACTGATGAATGCTTAGTTAATGAGAATGATTCTAAGTCAGATATTTTAAATAAGAAGTTCTTGAAGAATGAGGCCATTTATATTGGAACTATTGAACTTATGGATATGGTTATACCTAAATTGGAAGAAACTATTGATAACATGTGTTAAATTAGGAGAAGATATGATTAAGTTAATAAAAACTAGGGAAGGAAATTCCACTATTCTATATAACAATATATATATACATAGTAGATATAGTCCAGTGAGTGAAGCTATTAAATACATAGATGCATATGATGATTTAATGAGTGAGGATATTATAGTAATTTATGGTTTAGGTTTAGGATATCACGTAGAGGAATGTATTAGGCGAAGTAGTGGCAAAATTATTGTGTTTGAGATGAATAAGGGTTTGTTCAATATATGTAGGGAAAATAATCCTAGTCTATTTTATAATGAAAGAGTTGAGGTAATTTCTAGTGAACGAAGTGATTTCTATGAAAAGTTTTCAGAATACATAGGTAGAGTTAAGGATATTATAATTCATGCACCATCATTAGAAACTATTAAAGAGAGTAATAACGAATTATATAATAA